>VOFB01003943.1_pt1 | contig 31117 bp, 32 predicted proteins | sample 5384141 | NCBI WGS metagenome assembly VOFB01 (sample SAMN12384721, study PRJNA508395) | human gut metagenome | isolation source: healthy gut A | host: Homo sapiens | reverse complement strand
TGGGATAGGTGATGCCGTCGATCGTGACTGTGCTGTTCACTCTGTCGATCGTGTCCAAAAACAGGCGATGGTCAAGCTTATAGTTCGGGTTTCGCATTATGAGCTGCCCCTCGAGTTTATGCATGATAACGAAAATCGCCTTATGCAGCTTTGCGCGGATATTGACTTCGGGATTATCGTAGTATGCTTCCGATGAAGTCTTGCGCGGACGAAAATGCAGCGCGCTCTTATATGTGCTTTGTGCAAACATCAGCAGGTGGCGCAGATTGATTCCGTAAACGTTCTCGATAAGGTCCAGATTGCCGTGGCGGAAACTGTTCGTCAACACGCCGGCAATACATGTTTTTTCGCCGAGCGCAGCACCCATCCAAAGGATATCATGGTTACCCCACTGAATATCAACGGACGGATGCTTTAAAAGCAGGTCGAGGATACGATGAGGCTCTGTTCCGCGGTCGTAAATATCTCCCACGATATGAAGCTTGTCGACAGCAAGCTTTTTGATGGCATCAGTAAGAGCAACAATTACGCGCTCAGCATAATCGTGGCGGATGATGGAGTCAAAAATCTCGTCGTAGTAGCCGTCAAGATCGTGGAAATTTACGCGTGCGGTGAGAAGTTCTTCAATGATATAAGAAAATCGGGGGTCAAGCGTTTTACGCAGCCTCGAACGGGTGTACTTGCTGCTGATTTTGCGCCCGAGAACGATGAGGTTGCGCAGCGTTGCCCTGTACCATGCATCGGTGTCCTCAACGTTTTCGAGTTCAAGCTTAATTTTCTGTTTAGGATAATACACAATCGTAGCAAGGGTTTCACGCTCGTCATAGCTGAGCCTGTCAACAAAAAGTCGTTCGATTTCACGGCGAATAACGCCCGATGCATTGTTCAAAATATGTTCGAATGCATCACCCTGACCATGAAGATCGCTCATGAAATGCTCCGTCGGTTTCGGCAGCGCAAGAATTGAGCTCAGGTTAACGATCTCGGTCATTGCGTATTCGACTGTCGGGAAAGTTTTTGCAAGTTGGGTAAGAAAAAGATAGTTTTCATTGAGTTCTTTTTCGGTGAATGCCGTGTTCATGAATACCTCCGATATTAAATATTCCTCATCAACGTTATGCACACAAAAAACAGACAGAAGCTGTCTGTGTGCTTCTTTAAGCAAGTATAACATCTTCTTTGATTTTAATCAACCCCCGAACATTCATTTCACGCCGAGGAGGGATTGCTTTTTTCATATCGATATTACAGTTGCAGAACAACCGCCGGAACTTAAAAACCCGCCTGCCCCATGCCAAATGAGTATTGAACCAATTGCCTGCATTGGAAATCACAACCGAACCCGCTGTTGCGGAAGCATGGAGAAAACTGTTGTTTCCGAGATAAACGCCTACATGCGAAATTCGGGGAATAAGCATCATCATAAAAGAAAACAAGATCTCCGCGAATAAGGTTTTCTTTGCCGTCGATTCGCTGCCATCCGGCATAGTTTGAATAACCGGCAGCGTTAAGTCTGCCTATGTTCAGTCCTGCCTGACGCAGACAGTAGTAAACAAGCCCGGAACAGTCAAACGAATCAGGACCTGAGCTGCCGAACACATACGGCTTGCCAAGTTGCGAATACAACGCATCTATGAATTGTTCAAGCCCTTGTGACGGCGCGGGTGCTGCTGTCGGGGTCGGTGCAGGCGACGGTGTCGGACTTGGTGTCGGCGTCGGCTTTGGCGTTGGTGTGGGTCTCGGCGACGGTGTCGGCGTTGCTGTCGGTGCGGCGGACGCAGTTGCAATTGCAGTTGGTTTCGGCGACGGAGTTGATGCCGGCGCGGGCGGCAGTGTGGGTGTCGGAGAAACAGCAGGCATCGGCAATGATGACAGCACCGGGGAGGGAGCGGGGGAAACGGTATAATACGGTTCACCGGTCTCGAAAGGAAGATTGCCGTCATCCACAGCATAAGCGGAAAAAATCAGATTAAAAGCTTCGGTGTCCACAACGCTGCTTTCGGGCAGGTTGTTGCTCAGCCGGAATTGCCCAACAGCAGTCCGCGTTGCCGTTCCGAAATAACCGTTGATTTTTTCGGAATAGTATCCGAGCTGCATCAGACGTTCCTGAAGCATACGAACATCGTTTCCGACGTTGCCGTATTCAATAACATATTCGGCAGGTGCATCCGAATACAGCAGACGGAGAAGGGTCTCATCTGCCTCACCGCTTTGTGCCAAATGATTCGCACGCTGGAAAAGTTTAACGGCTTGTTCGAGCGGTTCGTTAAAAACATCCGAAGGTTCATCGGAAGGCAGATACCCAAGCAGCATAAGTCTTTGCTGCATATCGCTTACATGTTTGTCACAATCTCCGAGTTTGTATACCTTGCCCGGAACTATTTCGTATTTGCTTTGATACACCGAACCCGCATTGTTTGGTGCAGGCGTTGCAGGCATCGTATTGAAAAACGAAAGGTCATTGTCGGGACTTGCAGCCGCGTTCGGCAAAGCCGAAACATCAAGATTCCCATAATTTGTATTTATAAAAATAAATGAAAACAGTATTAAAAACAGAACAAGCAGTGCGGGAAGGCGCACCGACCGAAGGCAGCTGCCGACAGCCGCGGAAGCTTTTTTCTGCAAAGAGTGATTTGAGCCCCTGTTTTTTTTCATTTCACGGATTCACCCCGAATCTTTTGTTTGACTGTTTCTATTATACAACAAAACAAGACTTTTTTCCATGAGAAATCCGAGCCTGCGCAAAGGAAGCTGAATAATGCTCTTTCCGTTAAAGTCGGAATTAACGGTCACATAAATCTTTAAGGCATTTATCTTTGAAATATATACGTACTTTGACTGTAATGCGTTCGATATTCAAATAAATATATCGCAAATTCGGTTGTAAAGGCGCGAAAACGGCTGTATAATTATAATTGCCGCAGAATGCGACGTAAAAACATGACACGGAGACACGAAAGCATGAGTACTAACTTTGACAGGCTTACAGTAAACACAATCCGCACTCTCGTTGCAGATGCTGTTCAAAAAAGCGAACAGCGGACATCCGGGACTTGCTATCGGTGCAGCACCGATGGCTCTTTCCGTTTTCAAGCAAATGCGGCACAACCCCGCAAATCCTTCATGGCGCGGCCGTGACAGATTTGTTTTGAGCGCAGGTCATGCATCCATGCTTGAGTATTCGCTTCTTCACCTCTTCGGCTATGATGTATCAATTGACGACATCAAGAATTTCCGTCAGCTCGGCAGCAAAACGGCAGGGCATCCCGAGTACGGCAACATTGCGGGAATCGAAGCCACAACCGGCCCGCTCGGACAGGGATTTGCAATGGCTGTCGGCATGGCGATGGCAGAGAAGCATCTCGCTTCGGTATTCAACCGCGATGAATTCCGTGTATATGACAACAACACATACGTGCTCATGGGTGACGGCTGCATGATGGAAGGCGTTGCTTCGGAAGCAGCATCTCTTGCGGGGACGCTGGAGCTTGGCAAGCTGATTGCGCTTTATGACAGCAACAGGATAACTATTGAAGGCAGCACGGACATTACTTTCTGCGAAGACGTCCGTAAACGTTTTGAGAGCTACGGTTGGCAGGTAATCAGCGTTGATGACGGTGAAAACATGACGCTTATCGCCGATGCTCTTGAAAGCGCGAAGAATGAAAGCAAAAAGCCCTCGCTCATCATTGTCAGGACGAACATTGCACAGGGCACACCCAAGCAGGGAAGTGCCTCTTCTCACGGTTCACCTTTGGGCGAAGAGAATATTTCCGAATGGAAAAAATCCATCGGTTGGGATTATGAACCTTTCACCGTGCCTGCCGAGGTTTATGACTATCTTGCCGACTTTGCGGCAAATAATCGCGAGCGTGAAAATGCCTACAATTCGATGATTGCAGAATATGAGCGTCGTTACCCGGAACTCTATGCCGAGCTGCTCCGCTGGAACTCCGCAGAATTGCCGGAAGAACTTTATAACGATGATAGCATTTTTGAGTTCGAAAACAAAAAAACAGCGACACGGTCCTGCTCCGGTACTGTGCTCAACAGACTTGTGAAGTATTTCCCGTCCATGTTCGGCGGCAGTGCGGATCTTGCACCGTCAAACAATACAGAACTGAAAGGATTCGAGTTTTTCGGCAGAGAAACACCGCAGGGAAAGAATATCCACTTTGGTGTTCGTGAATTTGCTATGGCAGCAATCTGCAACGGCATTTCGCTTTACGGCGGTTTGATGCCTTTCTGTGCAACTTTCCTTGTTTTTTCCGATTACCTTAAGCCCGCAGTGCGTCTTTCCGCACTGATGAAGCAGCGTGTGCTTTACATTATGACACATGACAGCATAGGCGTCGGAGAAGACGGTCCCACACATCAGCCGATAGAACAGCTGGATATGTTCCGCGCAGAACCGAACACATATGTTTTCCGTCCTGCGGACGGCAGAGAGACAGCGGCAGCATACCTCAGTGCGCTCAGGTTGGCGGCTCCCTCCGTTATTGCGCTTTCCCGCCAGAATTTGCCGCAACTCGACGGTTCCGGCAAATCGGCAATGAAGGGTGGATATGTAATCGGTCACGAATATGCAGAAAAGAATCTTGATGCAATTCTGATTGCTTCCGGCAGCGAAGTCGAAACCGCACTCGAAGCAAAAAACTGCTTGAAGCAGAAGGGAAGAATGTACGCGTCGTTTCGATGCCCTGCATGGAGCTGTTTTTGAACAGGATGAAGCCTATCGTGAAACAGTACTCCCCAAAGCAGTACGTTCAAGAGTTGCGGTTGAAGCACTCGGCGGCATGAGCATGTACAAGCTTGTCGGTTTGGATGGAGAAATTGTTTCAATGGAAGGCTTTGGAGCTTCTGCTCCCGGCGATGTTCTGTTCAAGCATTTCGGATTTACGGCTGCTAATGTTGCAGCTAAAGTTGAATCGGTTATTGCTGCAAACAAATGCTGAGAATTGATTTACGGACGCAAATGATTTCAGCAGATTGACTCGCTGCTCGCCCGTACGGACGACATGCGATGTTCGCACGGCAATATTGTCGTGCATATGGGCGACACCATCGTAATTGCATACAGAACTCGTTCGTCAACCGGCGGACGAGTTTTTGTTCCGATCGAATTGCTGAATGACGCTGTTGTCCGTACGGGCGACTTTGCCGGCATTTTCAGCAGTGTTCGTTGAATACGGCGGACAGTTATTGTGAAAGGAGTTTAAATTGAAAGAAAAATCATCATTCATTAAACGTTTTGTGGGCAACAAAGCATTCTATGCCGCAGTTCTTGCGATTGCCCTGCCTGTAATGGCGCAGAACGGAATCACCCAATTTGTAGGCGTGCTGGACAACTTAATGGTCGGAAGAATAGGCACGGAGCAAATGAGCGGTGTTGCGATTGCTAACCAATTGATATTCGTTTTTAATCTCTGCATATTCGGAGGTCTGTCCGGGGCAGGTATTTTCGGTGCGCAGTTCGCGGGGAAAAGAGATAATGACGGTATTCGTTATGTCTTTCGCTTCAAGCTCATTGTCTGCATCATCGTTTGCTGTTTGTCCGTTGCTCTGCTGAGCTTCTTGGATGCACCGCTGATAAATCTGTTTTTACACGAAGGCAGCGAGGAAGGCGATCTGGCTCTGACGCTCGCAAGCGGAAGAACATATATCAGAGTTATGCTTTTCGGCCTTGTTCCGTATGCCCTTTCGCAATGTTATGCGTCAAGTTTGCGTGAAACAGGCGAAACCGTAGTTCCCATGATTGGCAGCGGTGCGGCTGTGCTTGTAAACCTTGTGTTTAACTGGCTTCTGATTTTCGGAAAGCTGGGTTTTCCGAAGCTTGGTGTTGAGGGTGCGGCAATTGCAACCGTGCTTTCGCGCTTTGTCGAGCTTGCAATTATGATGCTTTGGGCGCATACACACACTGCCCGATTCCCGTTTTTCAAGGGCGTGTATCGGTCTTTGTATTTGCCGAAACGACTTGCAAAAAGACATAGTTTTTAAAGGAACTCCTCTGCTTGCAAACGAGGCTTTGTGGTCGGCAGGTGTTTCGGTAATGAACCAGCGTTATTCCGTTCGCGGACTTGCGGCGGTTGCAGCAGTCAACATAACTTCAACGGTTTCAAACCTTTTAATGTAGTATTTATGTCAATCGGCAGCTCCATCGGAATCATCGTCGGCAACCTGCTTGGAGCGAATAAGCTGGAAGAAGCCAAGGATACGGATCGGAAGATTATTGCGCTGAGCGTTGTGAGCTGTTTTGTTTTCGGCGGATTGCTCGCGCTGGCATCGCGGTTTATACCCGAACTCTATAACACAACACATGAAGTAAAGCAGCTTTCAACGTCATTCCTTCTCGTATCAGCCTGCATCATGCCGTTCAGCGCATTCACGCACGCATGTTATTTCACTCTGCGTTCAGGCGGACAAACAAAGATTACGCTGTTGTTTGACAGCTGTTATATGTGGTGCATAAGCATACCGGTGGCTTACGTGCTCAGCCGCTTCACGGATTTGCCCGTGCTTGCTCTTTTGCAATCTGCAACGGATTGGAATTGATAAAATGTGTATTCGGCTATATTCTGCTGAAAAGCGGGAAATGGGTCACCAATATCGTTCAGGACGAGTTGAAACAGGAAGTTGAAAAATAATCTAAAAAAAACGCATATTCCCTTGCGTCTCGGCGAAAAAAATGATAGAATTTATTTCGGTACATTTGCATGCGCTTCATGTGCAAAAAAAAGAGCAAGGGAAACGAACTTAAATGCTTATTTGTTCAACAAATGCGGGCTCATCGGAAAATCGCAGCCTGCTGAAAGAGCTGTATGATAAATACGGCAGAACTGTGCTTGGGATTTGCTACGATATTTTGCGCAGCAGACATGATTCCGAGCTTGCAGTACAGGAAACTTTCCGCTTCATATACCGCACGGCGGATTCCTTGTGCCGCATTGATTCCGACGAAGTTTTACGGTGCTATATTGTCGTTTGCGCAAAGCATTGCGCAGCCAACATCGCAGAAAGATACAATGACGGCAGCGCAGCACACATCGACAGTATGAATGCAGTGAACGATCTTGGAGTTTTGAGTGCATCGGAACTTGACTTTGATGAGTTTTCGGTCGACAGGGCAGCGGCTGCGGTATCAAAACTCGATGATTCACAACGTGAGATCCTTTTTTGAGGTATTGCTGTGAATTGCCTGTTCAGGATACAGCCGAATTGTTCCGGGTGACTCAACCCGAGATGTCGGCAAAAAATCCGTTATGCACTTGCCGCACTCAGATATGCAATCAACAATGACGGAGGTTCCGACAAATGAAAGAACAAGACAAAACATTGAAACAGGCTTTGCAAAAAGCTGCAAGCGAAGGTGCAATAGCCGAAGATCCTTCGGTTGAGATAACACCTTCCGCCGAGTTGGACAAAAAATGAACGCATTTTTCGATTCCGTCGAAAGCCGAAATGCCGAATCGACCGAACAGCAGTATACATCCGACAGATCCGGAACTGTCGGAAATAACTACAGTGACGTGCTTTTGGATGCATTCGAAAGCGACATCGCGGATTATGATCGCGACTATGACGATCCCGACACCGTTGAATCCAAAAATCAGGGTGATTCAAATGCAGTCGGTTTCGGCGGAAAAATCCGCAGCCTGTTCGTTCCGTTTTCGCGTCGAACTGTCGGCGTGATTCTGTTTGCAATAGCAGGTGTTCTGCTTGTTGTAAGTCTTGTTTCAATGGCCAAAACAGCTGCTGTAAATCACAAACATGATTCGAACCCGACACCGAGCGAGCAGCCGACCTTGAGCGGTACCGCTATTCCGGAAGGCGGCACGCCGACTCCGCGGATCGACGGAAAAGACACGGATTCAACGGCTCAGCCCGGGATAACAAAAAATCCTAACGGCACACCGGGCCCCGGAGATTTCCGCACGTCCGCACCTGTTTCCGGCGCGCCTACTTCGGCACCGGTTACCGATGCACCCAAAACGCAGATACCCGCACCGGCCACAACAACGCCCGGCGGAGGCGGCAGACCGACAAATCCGCCCGCAACACCGACAACGGCACCTTCAACAGATGAACCGATCGTTCGCCCCACACCCGGAGACGAACCGACGGAACCCATAACGGATTCGCCGACCGATGAACCTGTTGTGACGGATGTGCCGACCGATGAACCCGAACCTCCGACGGAAGAACCCGCACCCGAACCGACGGAAGCTCCCACCGAACCACCCGTGACGCCGGAAGAGCCGGGGGAATGAAATGAAAACCGACCTCGAACAACCGATTGTTATCTGTTTGACCTTTGATTGAAGGTTAATTCGCAACAGCCATTAATAGAATTTCGGAAACGATTGTAAACAACAAAAGACTGCAGAACCATGTGATGAGTTTTGCAGTCTTTTGTTCGCTTATTCACCGTGATTAGTATTAACACGGTTCAAACTTTCGATGATTAACAGTTAATTGGAAGCTTTCGTGTCGCAGTACATGCAGCGATACTCGCCTTTTTCCGCATCCGTAAGCACAAAAACGTGATGAATTTCCTGTTCGGTGGTGGTAATGCAGCGCGGGTTTTTGCATTTAAGAATGTCAACGATTTTTTCGGGCAGTTCAACATTGCGTTTTTCAAGAACTCTTCCGTCACGGATTACATTTATCGTTGCCGTGGGACAGACGAAGCTCAGAACACCGAGATCGAGATCCTTGTCGGATGCAATTTTGATAATGTCTTTTGTTCCCGTGCGCGTGCTTGCAGCATTGCGTATAATCGCGACCTTACAATCAAGCTTGTCCAGATTCAACATGTTGTAAACCTGCATAGCTTTGCCGGCAGTAATGTGGTCGATAACGATACCGTTTCTGCTTGCGTCAATATTCATTGTTTGCTCCTTTCAAAATTCAGTTTTCATTGTTCAGACTTCGACGGCGATGTCAAGCAGTTTCATGATGAGTGCCATACGGATAAATTTGCCGTAGCGTGCCTGACGGAAATAACACGCGCGCGGGTCGTCGTCAACCGCGACGGAAATCTCGTTGACACGGGGCAGGGGATGCAAAACTATAAGGTCCTGCTTCGCAAGAGCCATTTTTTCCGGCGTAAGAATGTAGCAATCCTTAAGTCGCAGGTAGTCCTCCTCATTGAAGAATCGTTCACGTTGGACTCTCGTCATATAAAGAACATCAAGCTTGTCCATAACACCGTCAAGAGTTGTGGTTTGCTCATACGGAATACCTTTGTTTTTGATATATGCATTTTTTACGTAGCTTGGAACTTTCAACTCTTCCGGAGAAATCAAGACGAACTTGATTCCCTCATAGCGGCTCATTGCAGCAATCAGTGAATGCACCGTACGTCCAAACTTCAAATCACCGCATACACCTATTGTGAGATTATCAAAATGACCCTTTTCACGCTTAATTGTCAAAAGATCGGTGAGAGTCTGCGTCGGATGGTTGTGCCCGCCGTCACCTGCATTGATAATCGGGACGGAGGCTTTCGCTGCTGCAACAAGAGGTGCGCCTTCTTTCGGGTGACGCATTGCAATTATATCGGAATAACCGCTCACAACCGCAACGGTGTCGCCGACACTTTCACCCTTTGCAGCGGAGCTCGAGCTTGCTTCGGAGAATCCGAGAACTCTTCCGCCGAGTTCAAGCATTGCAGCTTCAAAGGAAAGACGGGTGCGCGTGCTGGGTTCAAAGAACAGAGTTGCAAGAGTCTTGTACTTGCATGCTTCGCGATAAAGCTCAGGGTGCTCAATGATGTTGTTTGCAACTGCAATCATTTCATCAATTTCCGCAGTGGAAAGATCGAGAATGTCGATAAGGTTTTTCATATTAGTTATTTCCTCCGTTTATCCATGAAATATCTGACGGGTTGTTGCGAAAAGCAATAAGCCTTGCAATGTCCCCGGGTTTAATGATGTTTTTTTCTGCCGCAACATGAACGACAGTATCAAAATCGGTAAGACTGATGTTTTTAACTTTTGCATCTGCAAGTCTGTCGATTGATTTTTGCATTCCGTATGTAAAAATACTGACAATGCCGAGCACCTCCGCCCCCGCTTCGCGCAAAGCTTCAACAACATCAATAACGCTGCCGCCTGTTGAAATCAGATCTTCAACAACAACAACCTTTTGTCCTGCTTCAAGCTTGCCCTCAATTTGATTGCCCCTGCCGTGATCCTTGGCGGAACTGCGAACGTAGCCCATGGGCAATCCCAGAATATGCCCCGTTATTGCAGCGTGTGCAATTCCGGCCGTGCTTGTTCCCATGAGAACCTCTGCCTCGGGATAGTCGGTGCGAATTATTTCTGCAAGAGAGTTTTCAATGTTGTTTCGAACATCGGGTGCCGTTAAAGTCAATCTGTTATCGCAATAAATCGGGCTTTTAATTCCGCTTGCCCATGTGAACGGCTTGTCCGGACTCAGAAAAACTGCTCCGATCGAAAGCAGCTCGTCCGCAACAACAGCTGCAATGTTTGTGCAATCCGTTTTTTTATTCATGTGTATAAACTGTCCTTTCCTGTCAGTGTATATTGGGTTTAAGAGTAATACCTGCTGAACTTATAAAGCATCAGTTCAGCCGACAAAATCGTTCAGGCAGCTTTCATATGCAGCAACCGGATCCGCTGCGGCTGTAATCGGCCGACCCACAACAATGTAATCCGATCCGAGGGCTTTGGCATCTGCGGGGGTTGCAACACGCTTTTGATCTCCGACCGCGCCATCCGCAAAGCGCACTCCGGGAGTTACTGTCAGAAAACCATTTCCGCAAACAGCGTGAATTTTTCCTGATTCAAGCGGAGAACAAACAACCCCGTCCAACCCCGCAATTTCAGCATTTTTTGCGTAACATGCCACAACCTCATCCATAGGTTTATCAATAAGCAATTCTTTTTTTAAACTGTTCGAGTCGGTTGAAGTAAGCTGAGTTACCGCAATCAAAAGCGGGCGTGTTCCGTCTTCGCGTGTCAAACCTTCTTTTGCCGCCTGCATCATTGCAATCGTGCCGCCTGCATGAACGTTACACATGTCAATATCAAGGGCGGACAGAACACGCATTGTTTTTTTGACGGTGTTTGGAATATCGTGAAGTTTAAGATCAAGGAAAATCTTGTGTCCGCGCCGTTTAAGCTCGCGAACGATATCCGCGCCTTCGGCATAAAAGAGTTCCATACCGATTTTAATAAAAGGCTTTCTGTCCGTAAATGCGGAAAGGAAATCCAGCACTTCCGTTTTTTCTGCAAAATCGCAGGCAATGATTACGTCTTTACCCATTATGTGCTCCTCCGATGATATCTTCAAGTTTATTTATTCCGTATTTTTTCATTGTTGACGGCAGCTCACGAATTATATCGCGGCATATATAAGGTTCGATAAGGTTGGCCGCACCGATTTGAACTGCGGCGGCACCTGCAAGCATCATTTCAAGCACATCATCTGCGCTTGATACCCCGCCTATACCCATTATTGGGATTTTCACCGCTTCATAAACATCATAAACCGTTTTCAATGCAACGGGAAAAATAGCACTGCCCGAAAAACCGCCTTTTTGTTTGCGATTACAGGTGTCCGCCTGTGCAAATCGATTCGCATCCCCATGAGTGTGTTGATAAGGCTGAGTCCGTCCGCACCGGCATCCTCACAGGCTTTTGCAATGGACACAATATCCGTAACATTCGGACTGAGCTTAATAAATATCGGCTTTTGCACAACCGATTTGACTGCTTTTGTAACTTCGGCAGCAGCGTCGCATGTTGTTCCGAAGCTCATTCCGCCGTTGTGAACATTCGGGCAGCTGATATTGACTTCGATAATGCCGACTTGCTCACATTCGTTGAAACGTGCCGCGACTTCCGTATACTCATGGATTGAAAATCCGCTGACATTTGCTATCACCTGTTTCGAAAAAACATCTTTTGAGCCGCGGAAGCTCGTTGTTTATTACTGCGTCAACTCCCGGATTTTGCAAGCCGATGGAGTTGATTATGCCCGCCGGACATTCTGCAATTCGTGGAGTGGGGTTGCCGAAACGCGGTTCAAGTGTTGTCCCTTTAAATGAAAACGTGCCGAGACAATTGATGTCGTAAAGCTCCGCAAACTCGTAACCGTAGCCGAATGTTCCGCTTGCGGGAATGACAGGGTTGTCAAGCAGCCAATTTCCGAGACGAACTTTGAGCGCATCACCGCTTGGAAGCTCATTCGTTACAAGGAATTCGTTAGATTTTATATTCATTCCATTCTGCATTTTGCCGCTCATCACCATATTACCTCCTCGGAGACCAAAACGGGGCCGTCTTTGCAGATTCTCTTCGAACCGTATTTTGTTTTGCAGCTGCAACCCATACATGCACCGAAGCCGCAGCCCATGCGCTCCTCAAAACTCAATTGTCCACTTGTTTCCGAAATATCAAACACTGCCTTCAGCATCGGCTCCGGCCCGCACGCACAGTAATCAGTGTAAGCAGTGATGCCGTCATTGCTTTCGGCATTAAAACAGCGCATTGCATCGGTAACAAACCCTTTCACTCCGCAGCTTCCGTCCGCTGTTGCAACAATTATCCTTGCTCCGATTTTTTTGAATTCATCTTCAAAGAAGCATTCGTCAAATGTGTTGAAACCCGCTATAACCATCGGTATTTTTCCTTCCGAAATCAGCTGCTTAGCAAGCAGGAACATCGGAGGGACACCTGCTCCGCCGCCTATAAGGAGCGGGTACTCGCCGCAGAGTGAAGTATCATAACCGTTTCCGAGACCGGCCAAAACATCCAGCTGTTCATTCATCGGCAGGCGGCTCATGAACTCCGTGCCTTTGCCGACAACTTTGTAAACAATCGTCAGCGTGTTTTCACTCCGGTCAATATCGCAGACGGAAATCGGACGCCGCAGGAAAAAGCCTTTAAGCTTTATGTTCACAAATTGTCCGGGTCGATTTATTGACGATACATCACCCGAAAGCACCATTTTATACGTATTACGTGCTATGCACTCGTTTGAAGCAATCTGAAACAGTGATTGAATCATGTTCAAGTTCCTTTCCTATATTCAGTGTTCATTAATCGTATTGTCGCCGATTAATCAGGCCGTCGCACAAAAGCTAATTACTCCTCAATTAACCTTATCTTCCTTAACTGTTTTCCCATTGCGGGTTGTTTTTATACATTTGCCGAAAACCTGCATGCCGACAAAGGGGATGCTTTCCCGAGAGACAGAAATTCGGCGGAATCAACGGTATACGGGCTTGATATATCAAATTCGGCAGTACTGTTTCCGATATCTATGCCGAATCTGCGGGCGGGCGCAGTGCTCATCAGTTCAATAAGTCTGTTAAGCGACAGTATTCCTCTGCGCACGAGCCGAGTGTACAACACCGGAAAGGCGGTTTCAAGTCCCACAATTCCATTCAGACTGCTGCGCAGTCCGCCTGACTTTTCTTTTTCCGAATGCGGCGCATGATCGGTTGCGATCATGTCAATCGTGCCGTCAAGTATGCCTTCAATGAGTGCATCTCTGTCCGCTTCGGAACGAATCGGAGGGTTCATTTTAAAGCTTCCGCTGTCAACAAGATCTTCATCACACAGAACAAGATAATGCGGTGCAGTTTCACATGTTATGTCGAGGCCTTCAGATTTTGCCTTCCGGATAAGATTAACGGACTCCTTTGTCGAAACATGGCAAACATGGTATGGACATCCGCTCTTACGGACAAGCTCAATATCGCGTGCAATAGGGCGCCATTCGCTTTCACTGCATATTCCGGGCAGGGAATGCCTGTCGGCGTAGTTCCCGTCATGAATGCATCCACCGCGAACAAGACTGTTGTCTTCGCAGTGAGCAGCAATAATCTTGTGAAGTTTTTTTGCCTTTTTCATTGCTGCAAGCATAATTTCTTCATTCTGAACGCCTTTTCCGTCATCCGAAAACGCAACGACATACGGGGCAAGTGCGTCCATATCGGAAAGTTCCCGACCGTTTTCACCGATTGTTATTGCACCGTACGGATAAACGGGAATGCAGGCATCACGACGAATGATTTCAAGCTGCCTTTCAAGGTGTTCGATGCTGTCAGGCACCGGATCAAGGTTCGGAATTGTGCAAATCGCAGCATACCCTCCGTTTGCGGCGGCAAGCGTTCCCGTCTTGATAGTTTCTTTATATGAAAAACCCGGTTCGCGAAGATGAACATGAACATCAACGAATCCGGGAACAAGAACAGTATCCGAAGAAATATTGGTAATTTTTTCTGAATGAATATCGGAAGGAGAAAATGAATTCGAATATGTATCCGATTTCAAATCGGAAAGGCCGCAGCGGTCAATTCTGTTGTTTGGATATTCGGCGTTTTTTCGCACAGCTTTGTTTTCAGACAGCATTTGGTGTGCCTCCTTCGGTTTCTGCAAGAATAAATCCTGCCGCATGCGGCAGGACAGCACAATTAAAACCCACGAATTCACGCTGAAAACGCAGAGAATATTGAGTTGCAAATCTTGCCGACATCAAGGTGTCAACGCGACCTCACGGGATCGCCTTAAAGATTGGAGTTATTTTATCAGGCTCGCAGGCGACTGTCAAGGCATTCAACAAAGTATATTGCAATCATTTAAAAACTGAATCAACATTATTCCGACAAATTCTTGCTTGACATTTGCCAACTTTAAAGCTACAATAACAATCGAAAATCCGTGTATAATATAACGGATAATATCATGATGCGGAGAAAACAAATGAGAAACAAATCTTTGACACGTTTTGCAGCTTTTTTTGTTGCAGCAACCATGCTTTTCGCTTGTTTGCAAGTCATTGCACAGCCTGCCGCAAACGACAGCGGGCACACTTTACGTGCTTGTTGACCAACCCACCGACGGCGGGGTTTACCTTATGATAAGCCGACAGTCCGGCAGCAATTTTGCTGTTTCCGGAACAGCGATGCCCGACGGGGAAGGCTTGGTGCCTGTTGAAGTCGGAGTTGCAGGTGACTATGTTGTAAGCGGAGTGAACGATTCCGTGCTTTGGCAGTTTAACGGCAGTTCCGAATCGGGCTACACCGTTCGCAATGCTGAGTCGGGCGAATACCTTGCAAAGCTTTCGAACACGCTTAAAACAAGCGCAGCAACTCAGCATCGCTGGGAGCACATAATTCATACCAACGACGACAGCAGCATCGGCGATGAACCTGTCATGCACAATGTGACCACCGGTGTGGGCTACATCCTCTATCGCGTAAACGGCGATGAGACTTATTTCGATTGCTTCAACGCTTATCAGCAATGCAATATCCGCCTTTACGAGCGTCGGGATATGACCGGATTCGTACCGGCAACGGGCGTCAGCATCGGAATTGATGCACTGGAGCTTGACCTTGGAAGCACTCACACATTCCATCCGCAGGTTTTCCCGTCAAATGCAACCATTCAAAACGTTACATACACGTCTTCGGATTTGTCCGTTGCACGCATCAATCCCGACGGCACGCTTATCACAGGCAGCGAAGGAACTGCGCAGATAACCGTTTACGACGGAACGGGCGAATTCAGCGATACCTGCACCGTGACGGTCGCAAGTGCAAATCCCGCAGTGCCCGTCCTGTACGGTTACAGAATGTACTCAAGTGCAAACGGCATCGTTAATTTTTCGGCGGATGATGTTTCCGACTTCAACCTTGTGGATGCACAAACGGGACTTGAACCGCTCACCGCAATGTGTTATGTGGAAGGTGATTTTTACGGTTTTGCAAAGAGTGAAACCGAAAACACGGGGTATGATTTCGTTATTATCGACGGCGAAACCTTCGAAAGACGGACGACAAACATTTGGTCATGTTACTATTGCCGCGATATGACCTATGATCCCGAAACCGGACTGATTTACTGCATGATGGCAACCAATGCAACTATTTACTCATTGTATTTCGGGATTTATACGGTAAACCCACAAACTCTGAGCTTTAACCTTGTCGGTGAAACAAACCGATACCTTTCGGTTCTTGAATGCACGGCGGACGGCAGACTTTACGGAATCGATATGTTCGGCTATTTCTGCTCCGTTGACAAAACCAATGCAAACTGCACAAAAATTGCACATACAACCGTTTCGGATATCAACCATGAACAGTCCATGGTGTTCTGTCCTTCGAACGGCAAAATGTATTGGATGAAATCCGATGATAACGGAGGCGTATTTTTCGAGGTCAATCTCGCAAACGGAACGCTTGTTTATATCGGCTATCCCGGCGGCGATTACATAACATATCAGAGTGTTGCAGGCCTTTGCTATGTTCCGACGGATGAACCGGAGTATCAGCAGGGTGATATAGATATGGACGGCATAGTTTCTGTTTCTGATGCATTGCTTGCATTGCGGTGCGGAATGGAAATTGTGACTCTTACCCCGCAGCAGCTTACGCTTGGCGATATGAATGGCGACGGTTTCGTTAATGTTACCGATGCGATAATGATACTTCGAGCTGCACTTATCGGCTGATTTTTAAATTCGGCAGCACGGCTGCGGTATCAAAATCAAAAATAAGACCTTTCAAAAACAGCGGTTCGCAGCACAGCGAGCCGCTGTCTGCACTAAATAACCAAATGACAATTTCGCCTACGGTTCGATAAAGATTTTACTGTATGATTCAAAGCATTGATTTTAACTCTGCCGCATGATAGAATACGCATGGCAAAGCCCGAATAACTTATGCCGCGTCTGAATAAATAAGTTAATCTTAAAAAACGGAGGGTGAATTTTTGAAAAGAAAAGCTTTAGGATTGTTTGCAACATTTTTCAAAATCGGAGCTTTCACTTTCGGCGGGGGATATGCAATGATCCCTCTGATACAACGTGAAATCGTAGATAAAAAACAATGGGCAACAAATGAAGATTTGCTTGATATAATTGCAATTGCCGAATCAACGCCCGGTCCCATTGCCGTGAACGCAGCAACATTTATCGGCAGCAAAATCGACGGCTTCTTTGGCGCTCTTTTTGCAACGCTCGGAGTTGTTCTTCCGTCATTTATAACCATACTTGCCGTTTCGTTTGCAATTGCACAGTTTGAACACATAAAAATCGTTCAGTATGCATTCACGGGTATTCGTGCAGCAGTTCTCGCTCTCATTATCCGTGCACTTGCGGCAATGTATAAAGAATGTCCTAAGTCGCCCCTGTCATACATCATTGCGGCAGCTTTTTTGTTGCAGCATTTACAAGCATCAACACAATTTTTATCATACTTGGCTGTGCTGCGGTCGGCCTTGCTGTACATTTGGTATTTAATACAAAAAACGGAAAGGCGGGGGAAGGCAAATGATTTTCATCGAATTATTCTTCACATTTTTCAAGATTGGCTTGTTTACTGTCGGCGGCGGATATGCAATGCTCCCGCTTATCAGAACGGAAGTTCTCAGCAAGGGCTGGCTGACAGCGGAGGAAATTGTGAATTTCATTGCCGTGAGCGAAAGCACACCCGGGCCGTTCGCAGTCAATATTGCAACTTATATCGGTTCTGTCCGCGGCGGGGCAGCAGGGGCAGCCTGTGCAACGCTCGGAGTTGTGCTTCCGTCGTTTCTGATTATTCTTGCGATTGCGCGGTGCTATAAAAAGTTTAAGAGCAGCAAAATAGTTGCGGGACTGATGTCCGGCTTGAAGCCGGCGGTGATCGGACTTATTGCAGCCGCCGTGTTAACAGTAGGCAAAACCGTTTTTTTGAATTCGGCAACTCCGACAGGCTTTCCCGCCACCGCATCGGACTGGTTTCGAACCGTGAGTTCCGCGTTGATTTTTGTGCTTGCACTCTTTGCCTGCCGAAAAAAACTTCATCCGATATTAATGATTTTGATTGCCGCTGCTCTCGGCATATTATTCGGCCTTTTGGGCGAAACGCTTGTTGCTTAGAGTTAACCGCAGCATTAACACCAAGAACAATATCGCCCATGCGGGCAACACATCGGATTGAGTCTTTTCCGCTGCCTGCTGTGCAAGCTTTGCATTGCCCGAGTGGGCGGTATGATTTAAATTAAACATGTGCAAACATTCTTTATTTGTGCAATAAAAAAGCTCGTTTTCCGGTGTGGAAAACGAGCTTTATTCACAGCTTGAAAGCGGATAACTTAGATATTGTCCGTATGTTTACGCAGGTGCACCGACCAACATTGCTTCATGCACGGGAAGGATTTTTTTGCTGTCGGGCATATGGACGAGAGCTTGATTCAGCACCTCCTCGGCGTTATGCACAAATACAATTTGCAGTGCATCAATAATATCCTTGGGAACTTCGGCAATATCCTTGCGGTTTTGCTCCGGAAGCAGCACCGTTGTTATGCCTGCGCGTGCTGCAGCAAGCAGTTTTTCACGCAAACCTCCGATTGCAAGCACTCTGCCCCTGAGAGTGATTTCGCCTGTCATTGCAAGTCTTGCGCGCACCGGAATGCCTGTCAGTGCACTCGCAACAGCCGTCATGAGTGAGATCCCTGCGGACGGACCATCCTTTGGAACAGCACCTTCCGGAACATGAATGTGTATATCCGTATGCTGATTGAAATCATCGCTCAGTCCCAGTTCGGAAGCGTGTGCGCGGATGCATGTAATAGCAGTGCGTGCGCTTTCCTGCATAACATCGCCGAGACTTCCGGTAAGCTGGAGCTGACCCGTGCCTTTCAACGCTTCAACCTCAATTTCTAACAGCTCACCGCCAACGCTTGTCCACGCAAGTCCGTTCACCAGTCCGATTTCAGGCTCCTTATCCGCAGGCTCAAAGCTGTACCGAGACACACCGAGATATTCCTTTATTTTCGATTTGCTGAGCCGAATCCGTTTTTTTCCGTTTACAATATCAACGGCAGCCTTTCGGCAAACTGCGGCAATACAGCGTTCAAGGCTGCGAACGCCTGCCTCGCGTGTGTAGCAATTGACAATTTCGGAAATTTCCTCATCCCCGATGGTCAGCATGCTCTTCTTCAGTCCGTGCTTTTCGAGCTGCTTCGGAATCAAATACTGTCTTGCAATTTCGATCTTTTCGGTCGCAAGATAACTCGGAACCTCTATAACTTCCATTCTGTCCAGAAGCGGGCGGGGGATATCGGCAAGGTTGTTTGCTGTTGTTATGAACAGAACCTTGGACAAATCATACGGCATCTCCAAAAGTGATCGCGGAAAGCAAAGCTTTGTGCTCCGTCAAGCACTTCAAGAATTGCGGCGGCCGGATCACCGTTGTAATCTCGGGATAATTTATCAATTTCATCAAAAAAGAATGACCGGATTTACGGTTCCCGCCTGCCGCATTGCAGAAATAATGCGACCCGGCATAGCTCCGATATAAGTGCGCCTGTGTCCGCGAATCTCCGCTTCATCCTTGATTCCGCCGAGACTCATTCGAACAAAGCTGCGGCCCAAAGCCTTTGCAATTGATGCGGAAATGGATGTTTTGCCTACACCCGGAGGGCCCGCAAAGCAAATGATCTGACCGTTCACCTTTCCGGTAAGTTTCGCAACTGCAAGATACTCAAGAATACGCTGCTTGACTTTTTCAAGCCCGTAATGGTCCTCGTCAAGTATCCTGCGCGCATTTTGAATATCAAGATTATCCTCGCTCATCTCGGTATAAGGCATGTCCAACAGACAATCGATGAAAGTTCGCAGGGACGGTGTTTCGTGTGAACCGGCAGGAAGGGTTGCGAACCTGTCGATTTCTTTTTCAAGTCGGATACGAATTTCATCGGGAAACGTGCGTTTCTTCAGTCTTGCACGAAACTCATCGGCTTCCGTCTCCTCGTTCTCACCCAATTCTTTTCGAATTGCCTTTATCTGTTCGCGGAGGAAGTATTCCTTTTGATTCTTTTCTATTTGCTGCTTGACACTCGCCTCAATGCGTTTGCTGAGCTTTGTGAACTCCTGCTCGCGTGCAATAATGTTCAAAAGCGTTATGCAGCGCGAGGCACTGTCCTCCTGTTCAAGAAAACACTGCCGATCTTCGTACTTTTTCAAGGTTATGTTTGCAAGCCTGAATATATATGCAGTATCATCGGAGCTTTTCTCAATAACCTCAAATGCTTCGGAAAGGCTGTTCACTCCGATCAGTTCAAGGTAATCGCGGCATTTTTTCGAAACGAGCGGACGGAGTGACGAAGCTTCGGGGTCGGTTTGCTCTTCATCGTCGCAACTGTAAAGGTTCGCGCTGAAAAAGGGCTCCTCGCCCGTGAAACCGTCAACAAGCGCACGGCATACACCTTCCGCCATGACGCGGACAGTATCTCCAGGCAGATTAATTACCTGCTTGATTTTGCAAATGCAGCCGATCTCATACAGCTGCTTTGCGGTTATATCGGTAAGTTTCGGATCTTTTTGCGCGGTAAGAAACACCAACCCGTCGTTTTCGGCGGCGGTTTCGATCGCGGCAACGCTCTTGTCCCTGCCTGCATCAAAGCTCAGCAGTGTGTAGGGCATCACAACCAAGCCGCGCAGAGGCACAACGGGCATTTTTTCATAGTACTTAATAGCCAAATTTCATTTCCTCGTGTTTTGTTGTTTTTTTGCCGTGAATGTGTATCAGTCATCGGCTTCTTTTTGAAGAATTATACACGTTGTTTGAAAATTATACAACACACAAATTCAGGCATATATGCAAATTATCGGGACAATCCTGTGTATCTTCATCAACAGCCCTTTATTGCTCCGCATTCCGCAAAAGTCTGCATTGCTTTTCGATAACACTTTGTGCCCAATTCCGTACGGAGCGGCCGAATATAAACTGAGCAACACGGTGAATAGCGATATATTTGATGTCGAGTGCGCCTTTGCAGCCGAATTTCGGACTTTTTTTTCTTTTTTTGTCGCTCAAGTCTTGTTTATTCACCCATTGTTGTGGTACAATACAGAGTAGCTTGTATTTACCATGGCGGTTCGGCTCTTATGCAATCAGCCTGATTGGAGTATGCTTTGCGCAGAGTCGAGCGATACTCTTTATAGAAAGGAAAAATCATCATGAAAAAAAGATGCGACAAACTCATTGCTAAGCTTCGTGAAAAAAACATCGATGCAGCAATAATCACCTCACCTGTTAACCGCAGGTATTTCTCCGGCTTCACCGGCAGCAACGGTGTTGTTATTGTATCAGAAAACGGTCGCGTTCTTCTTACTGACTTCCGTTATACCATTCAGGCAAATCAGCAGTGCGCCGGAGTTTGTGAAGTTCGTCAGGTTAACCGCGGAATAGGTTCGGGCGATGTTGAAGAAGTTCTTAAAGAATTTGACGCAAAACGCGTTGCCTATGAAGATGCAGCTCTGACCGTTGCCGAATTTAACATGTTCAAGAGCATGCCCTTTGAACTTTTGCCCGAATCAAAGCTTATCTCGGATTGCAGAATCGTTAAGGATGCTGCGGAGATAGCAGAGCTTCAAAAGGCTCAGAATGTTGCGGATGCAGCTTTTGCAGAAGTTCTGAAACACGTAAAGGTTGGCATGACCGAGATTGAACTTCGCAATGAATTCGATTATCTCATTCGCAAGTTCGGCGGGGATGACAATTCATTCGACACCATCGTCGGTTCCGGTCCCAACGGTGCGCTTTGCCATGCGTATCCCGGTCCGCGCAAGATTCAGAACGGTGATTTCGTTGTTATGGACTTTGGCGCACGCGTAAACGGTTATTGTTCGGATATGACCCGCACATTCGCAGTCGGCAAACCCTGCGATGAGCTCGTGAAGATTTACAACATTGTTCTTGAAGCTCAGCTCAAGTGCCTTGAAGTGCTTCGTCCCAATATGAATGCCGCCGATCTTGACAAGACAGCGCGGGATATCATCACAGCGTACGGTTACGGCGAGTGCTTCGGTCACAGCCTCGGCCACGGGTTCGGTCTTGAAATCCACGAAAGTCCCTATGCAAGCCCGCGTTCCGCAGATATTCTTGTCCCCGGAAGCACAATCACCGTTGAACCCGGCATTTACGTTGAAGGACTCGGCGGTGTCAGAATCGAAGATTGCTGCGTTCTGACCGAAACCGGTTACATCAATCTCTGTTCAACCACAAAGGAGCTCATCATCCTCTGATAAGGTCAGAAAAGCCTTGTAAAAAGCTTCTTTTGATGTTCCAAGTTATTTTTCCGCCTGCAAAACAGCGCAGTATGCGCCCTGCAGGCGGTCGATAAGGTTCCGAGTGAACCTGTTTATTGCAATCATACTTTATAAATTTATATCACGGAGGTATTCCCATGATTTTAGCTGGCGATTTCAGAAAAGGCATTACCGTTGAAATAGACGGACAGGTTTGGAGCATTGCAGATTTTCAGCATGTCAAGCCCGGCAAAGGTGCGGCATTTGTTCGCACAAGGCTGAAAAAACGTCATGACAGGTGCGGTTCTCGAAAGAACCTTCAGCCCCACCGACAAGTATCCCACTGCACACATCGAAACCCGCGAAATGCAGTATCTCTATACTGACGGAGATTTGTATTATTTCATGGATAATGAGTCCTATGAACAGCTCGCACTCAATCATGAGCAGGTTGAAGATGCAATCGACTTCGTTGTTGAAAACTCCAACGTCACCATCCGTTTCTACAAAGGCAATGCATTCTCCGTTGCAGCTCCCAATTTTGTTGAGCTGACTGTTACGGAGACCGAACCCGGCTTCAAGGGTGACACCGCGACCGGAACCACCAAGCCCGCCGTACTCGAAACGGGTTACAAAATTGCTGTTCCCCTGTTCGTTAACGAAGGCGATCGCATTCGCGTTGATACCCGCACCGGTGAATACATGGAGCGCTGCTGAGTTAACTGCTCTTAACAGACTCCGCGCCTCTGCTTAACAGGGTGGTTATAGGTTCAAATTCTATGGCAAACGAAACAAATATCATTCAAAAGTCCGCTTACCTGCGCGGACTTGCTGATGGAATGAAGCTTTCGGCGAATTCCGACGATACCTCAAAACTTTTGCTTGCGATGATCGACTGCATAGACAGTATTGCGGTACAGGTAAACGACAACACCGATCTCATTTGTGAGCTTGATGACGAAGTTGATTCCTGTTCCGATTCATTGGATGCTTTTGCAGAATTGGTTTTCGGCATTGATGACGACGATGACGAAATCGACATCAACGACGATGATGATCTTTTCGCTTGCGATGACGATGATGATGACAGCAAATGCTTTGGCTGCTCTTGCCCCGGCGAGTGCGATGATTGCTATTGCGACGAAGACTGCGAGGATTGTAATTGCGACGGCAGAGATGATGATTGCTGCATTACCTGCCCCTATTGCGATGCGCGGGTTCCGCTTTCCACACTGTTGGAAAGTGATAATCCCGTTTGCGGAATCTGTCATATGCCGTTATGTTCATCAACCGGTTTCGAGGAGGAATCCGATTCCTGATTTTGCAGCGCACCGAACAAAGTCATTATTGAATCATTTTTTCTCAGCAGGGTTCACATTTAATATGCGGATCCTGCTGTTTGCGAAAGGAGTTTTATGGAATTTGACTCAGCTGCTCTTTGTGGATGTGTGGAATCGCCAAGCACTAAACGAAGTGTTTCTCTGCATCCGAGGCTGGAAGCTGCAGCTGCTCTTCTCGGCAAAACATCTGTACTTGCTGATATCGGGTGTGATCACGGCAGATTTTCGGCTGCAATGCTTCAACGCGGTATTGCTGAAAAAGTTATTGCATCCGACATAAGTGCTCCGTCCCTCAAAAAAGCCGAACAGCTTGCGAATGTGTGCGGACTTTCAAGCAAGATGGAATGCCGTATTTCGAACGGTTTTTCGGCATACTCTGCCGGTGAGACCGACAAGGCTGTTATACTCGGAATGGGCGGCGAGGTTATCCGTTCCATACTTTCACGCTCTGATTCATTCGCGCGTTCGCTTGAGTGCATTGTTATGCAGCCGATGCGCGGGGAAGCCGAACTTCGGAGCTATCTTTACTCAAACAATTATCGCATAATTGATGAAACGGTTGTTTTTGACAGCGGGAGATACTATCAGCTGATTTCGGCAAAAAACGGAGCGCCGTGCCAACTTCCCGACTGCTTTGAAAAAGGTTTTTTTCAATTCGGTGCCGAAGCATTTAATAAGCGTGACCCAATGCTTTTGCCGCTGATGCAGCGGTATCTTTGCATCATTGAAAAAAAGCTGCAGCGGGCAGCTTTATCGGGCGGCAGACCGAAGCGACTCATTTTTGAAGCAGAAAGTACAGCAAGATTGATTTCTGCGTTTTTAAACGGGCGGAATGATGACTGTTCGGCGAAACATACTGATTGATTAAAGGAGCAAAACATGCTGCTTAATGATTTTATAGATATAATGAATAAGCTCGCGCCGCAAGAGACGGCGCTTGGGTTTGACAATGTCGGATTAATAATCGGCACGGACAGAAAGCAGATAAAACGTGTGCTTGTTGCGCTTGACTGCACCCTTGCCGTTGCACTTGAAGCGGTCGAAATCGGCGCGGATCTTGTTTTAACGCATCACCCTCTGCTTTTTTCGGCAGTTAAGCGTATATCTCCCGAATGCCCTCAAACGGCGGCTGTTTATACCCTTATCCGCAACGGTATTGCACTCTTTTCCGCACATACAAACCTTGATGCAGCGGAAGGTGGGGTAAATACCGAGCTTTGCCGTCTGTTCGGGCTGCAAGATACGATTTCCGTCGGAGAAGACAGCATTATGCGAGTCGGCAATCTCCCTGAAACCATGATGCTGGATGATTTTGCGGCAATGGTTCAAAATAAGCTCAACACGGTTGCGCGCATATCCGGCAGCAACACCCCTGTCAGCCGCATCGCCGTTATCGGAGGTTCCGGAGGTGCGGAATATGAGCAGGCACACGAAGCCGGAGCGCAGGTGCTTGTAACCGGAGAATGCAAACATTCGGATGCAATTGCCGCCTCCGTTCTCAACTTAAACATTATTGCCGCGGGGCATTACCAAACAGAAAACCCTGTGCTTATTCCTCTTGCTGCATACCTTCGCAGCAATACGGAAGGCGTTGAATACATGATATCCAAAGTAAACACGCCGACTTTCCGCACTTGCGGGCGGTGTGCCGAGTAAGCGATTATTAATTGCTGAAAACTGGCTTTGGATGGTAAGTTTATTGAAAGGATGAAACTGTTATGAATAAACTGGATGCACTTTGGGAGTATCAGCAGGCAGAGCTTGCTCTCGCACGACTGAAGAGGGAAATGAAATCCTCACCGTCATATCAAAAACGCACAAAGCTGCATAACTTTCTTGCAGAACAGCAAGCGAGCATCGAAAAAATAAATGCGGATATGCGGGCAAAGGACGGTTCACTTGCAACATGTTCATCAAAGCTTGACGCGCTTTTAAAACGTTATGATCTTGAAAAATCCGAACTTGACATCATGGAAAATGATGAAGAAAGCACTGCTGCGGAGTTAACGGAAGCAAAAAAAATCCATCGAAAAGCTGCTTGAAGAAATAAATGCTTTGCACAAAGAGCTTGCCGAGATGATAACATGGTTGAATCAAGCTTCCGAGGCCATTTCTTCCGCATACTCCAAGGCGGGACGCGCAAAAAGGACTATGATGCCGTTCGTGCCGTTTGCGATGCAGAAAAGGATGCATTCAAACCCAGGCTTGACGCCGCAGAAGCCTTGATTGCCGAAAAACGCGGAGAGGTTCCGGATGAACTTATGTCCAAATATCTTGCACTCAAAAAGAATTACGTCAATCCTGTTGCAAAGGTTGCCAATAATCAATGCAGCGGATGCTATATGATGCTTCCGTCAGCCGTTGTTAAAAGAGTTGCCGGAAAAACAAGCATTGTTGAATGCGAGAACTGCGGACGAATCCTTACCATGTAAGCTTTTGTGTTATAGATACTGATACCACAAGAATGCTTTCGAAGAATAAAAACTCATTTTGTTCTTTACACAGCATTGAGTTTGCATTATAATACTATTATTGAGTAAGACAAGTGACCGCGCAGGCATTTGCCCGCGAGGAAAGTCCGAGCTCCGCAGGGCAGGGTGCCGGGTAACCCCCGGTGAAGGCGACTTCAAGGAAAGTGCAACAGAAATAAACCGCCGTATTGCCGCACGGTAATGCGGTAAGGGTGAAAAGGCGGGGTAAGAGCCCACCGATACCTCGGTAACGCGGTATGCCATGTAAACCCCACTCGGAGCAAGATTGAAATGGGAGCATTTAATGGCTGTCCGTCACGCTCCCCGTAATCGCTTGAGTGTGCAGGTAACTGCACATCCAGATAGATGGTCACATAAACAGAACTCGGCTTACGGCTTGCTCAATTCAAAAACGGTATTCGCCTTAAACGGTGGATGCCGTTTTTGTTCTCGTTTTTGTTCTTTTGAATGCTTTTACGCATTTTGCACCCGCCTCTTGCCACCCCGAAGTCAGCCGTTGCTGCTGAATAAATCAAAAACGTATGTTTCACTGTAAAACTGCATACCTTAATATGGAATCAAAAAGCAACCGGAGGGCAAAGATTTGAATCTTTATATAGAAACAAGGGTGCTGAACATTGCAGACTATATCATTGAAACCGGTGCGACTGTCCGCGCTGCGGCAGGTGTTTTCGGCGTATCTAAATCAACCGTTCATAAAGATATAACCGAACGACTTCGCACAATCAATAAAGCACTGGCTGAAAAGGTTGCCGCCGTGCTTGAAGTAAACCGTGAAGAGCGTCACATACGCGGCGGACGTGCAACCTATTTGAAATACCACCATGATGATGAAGCTGCCGGTGCATGATCGGCATATAAACTTTGCAAAAAGCAAGAGAAGCCGCGTGCATATGCATGCAGCTTCTCTTACGGTTTAAATTACTAACAATGTATCACATATTTGCTCTGTTTGCCATGCGCTCGGCTTGGGACGGGCGCAGATACATGGGGGCGGCGTAACTGCAGGTTTTGAGACTGTCGTCAGCACGTCGGGCAAGGACCTCAGCAATCACGAGCCCTGCATTGACGCTGTCGTGATTACCACAGCAATCACCGACTACGATATATTCGGTGCCGGACAGTGAATCGAGCATTTCTTTTTGAACACACGCGCAAGGAGGAACGATGCATTCTTCCCCTTCATAAACTGCAGCATAACCGTTGCCGTTCCGCGCATCCAACATACAAAGAATCCTGTTGCCGAACCGCCCCTGCGCCGCATGGCGGAGTGCGGCAAGCGAGCTGACAGCTGCAATAGGCTTTTTTTCGGCATATGCAAATGCATTCACGGTTGTAACGCCGATACGAACACCGGTAAATGAGCCGGGGCCCGCATCAACAGCAAAAAGATCAATATCCGACAGCTGTAAACCGGCTTTTTCGAGCATACTGTCAATCAGCGGCATAAGCGACACAGAGTGCGGCTTTCCGCTTTCATCTGTCTGCACAATTATGGTTCTGCGACTCGAATCGGAGTCCGAGCATAGAGCCGCAGACGGATATTTTGCGGATGTTGAAACAGCAAGAATAATCATATCAACCTTTCCCGTATGTATTGGCAACCTTGCCCAGTAAATCTTCATATCTCTCACCGAAAGCAAGCGCCTCAACGCTGCGCGGCTCAGAACCGCTGCCGGACAAATGGAATTCGAGCCGTTCACGAGGCAAAGCTTCCGGAACGTTCTCACACCATTCCATAACAATAACGCTTTCGGAATCAAGGTAGTCCTGGTAGCCTATGGCAAACAGTTCATCAAAGTTTTCCAATCGATAAGCATCAAAATGGTCGAGTGAAAGCGCGGGGCCTCTGTGACTTCGAACGATGGTAAACGTCGGACTCGCAATATCGTCAATTTGAAGCTCAGCAGCGATGCCGCGCACAAATGTGGTTTTTCCGGCTCCGAGATTACCGAACATCGCAATAAACGCCCCCGGGAAGAGTTCCTTGGCGACTGTTTGCCCGAATTTCAGCATCTCATTTTCCGAACAAATCTTAAACTGAAGTTTCCGTACTTCGTCGGATTGCTCCGTTTTTAACGAAGCAGAGTTTTTTTCGCTGCTCAATTGAATGTACCTCTTAACAGCAGTTCATTTCGAAGCTCAGTGAGCCTGTCTTCACGAATTGCCTCGCGTATTTTTTCCATCAAACGATATGTAAACCGCAAATTATGCGTTGTGATAAGCTGCGCAGCAGGATCTCCCCGGCCTTAACGAGATGCCGTATATATGCACGGCTGAAATTACGACAGGCATAACAATCACACTCATCTTCGATAGGGCGGAAATCATGGGCAAACTCTGCATTGCGAAGCATTTTTTTGCCGTTAAAAGTGAATGCAAGTCCGTTACGGGCGGAGCGGGTCTGCAAAACGCAGTCAAACATGTCAATTCCGCGCATTGCACCTTCAACCAGGCAATCCGGGCTTCCGACTCCCATCAGGTAATGAGGTTTATTTGCCGGCATATGCGGCATAAGCTGTTCAAGCATTTCGTACATAACAGGTTTAGGCTCTCCGACAGAAAGTCCTCCGATTCCGTACCCCGGAAAATCCATATCGCTCAATACCTTTGCGCTTTCAATACGAAGGTCGGCGAACATACCTCCCTGCACGATTCCGAACAGAGCCTGATCCTCGCGCGTGTGACTTTCCTTGCAGCGCTTTGCCCAGCGATGTGTTCTGTTCATGGCCGCTATTGTATAGCTGCGGTCACAGTCAGCAGGTGCGCATTCATCAAACGCCATTGCAATATCCGCACCGAGAGCCTGCTCAATTTCCATTACATACTCAGGTGTGAAAAACATTTTATGGCCGTCAATATGAGAGCTGAATTCGACTCCCTCCTCATGAATTTTGTTCATTGAAGCAAGACTGAAAACCTGAAATCCACCGCTGTCGGTCAACATTGGTCCGTGCCACTGGGAAAACTCGTGCAGTCCGCCTGCTTCGCGCACCAGTTCATGACCCGGACGAAGGTGCAGATGATAGGTATTGGAAAGCATGATTCCGGCACCTATTTCCTTCAAGTCTCTGGGCGTCATTGCCTTGACGGTCGCCTGCGTTCCGACACACATGAAACACGGAGTATCAATAACGCCGTGAGGCGTGTGCAGCTTGCCGAGGCGTGCGCCGGTGCGGCTGTCTGTTTTTACAAGTTCATATCTTACGGGTTGGTCCATTAATTTCACTCCTGTTGAAGAATGCCGGAAATATACCAGGCATTATTATCTGTCGTTTATTTATAAAAATCAAGTCTGCAATTACTTCAGCGTAAGCTTTTTTAAATGAAGAATGATGCGTCTCCGAACGAGAAGAAGCGATAACGTTCTTCAACGGCATGTTTATAAATCCGCATCACCTCTTCACGGGATGAAAACGCACTGATGAGCATCAGAAGCGTTGACTCCGGAAGGTGAAAATTTGTTATAAGTGCATCCACGGCCTTGAATCTGTATCCCGGGGTTATGAATATGTCGGTTGATCCGCTTCCGGGATGAACAATTCCGTTTTCGTCGGTAATGCTCTCAAGCGTGCGGCAGCTTGTTGTTCCGACCGCAATTATCCTTCCGCCGTTTGCGCGTGCGCGATTGATTCTGTCCGCCGCATCCTGTGTGCACTCGTAGTGTTCCGAGTGCATATGATGTTCCTCAACGTTTTCGACGGAAACCGGGCGAAATGTGCCAAGTCCCACATGCAGAAGAACATCAACAATATCAATCCCTTTTTCAGATATGCGCGAAAGCAGCTCATCGGTAAAGTGCAGCCCGGCAGTCGGAGCAGCAGCAGATCCGTTTTCTTTTGCGTAAACCGTCTGATAACGGGTTTTGTCATTCAGTCTTTCCGTAATGTACGGCGGAAGCGGCATCTCGCCCGCTCGATCGAGAATTTCTTCAAAAATTCCGTCGTAATTCAGCCTGATAATTCTGTTCCCGTCTTCACGCATTTCCGTAACGGTTGCCGAAAGTTCATCGCTGATTTTGAACGTCAACCCAACTTTTGCACGTCTTCCGGGTTTCACAAGGCATTCCCAATGTTTTTCATCGATTCTGCGAAGCAGCAAAAACTCCATTTTTCCGCCTGTTTCGGGACGTGTGCCGTAAAGCCTTGCAGGAATAACCCGCGTTGTGTTGCGAACAAGAACATCCCCGGGATTGAGATAGTCTATAATGTCTGAAAAGACCTTGTCTTCAATGCTTTTTGTTGCACGGTTGTAAACCAAAAGACGTGATGCGCTGCGGCACTCTGCGGGAGACTGAGCAATCAGTTCCTTTGGTAAATCATAGTAAAAATCACTCGTTTTCAATCGTTAATTCCTCACTTGAACCCGCGAAAAGAACTTGAATATTCCGATCACGAATTTGTATTCAGCTCATTCAATTGTTTTGTAAATCAACTTCATTTCAGGCGGTTGGAACAGCGATATTTCAACTGCCGAAACCAGCATATCCAGTGCTTGGGCGAGATTTCTCTCATCATTGACGTACATGCTTGCAAACGCTTCTCCGCAGGAAACCTTGTCGCCGTACCGCTTGTGCATCAGAATTCCGACAGCAGGATCGATACTGTCGGAAACATGTTCCCTTCCCGCGCCAATGAGCAGCGAAGCAAGTCCGATTTGTTTTGCATTCATCGCACCGATGTAGCCCGAGCGTGGAGCGAGTACAGGAACAATGCGGCGTGTATTGACCAATTTATCAGGTTCGTCAATGTAAGAAGTATCGCCGCCGAGCCGTTCGATCATCTCACTAAGCTTATTCAGTGCGGCTCCCGATTTTATCGCGGCCTGCAATTTCGGAACGGCGGTTTCGACACTGTCTGTAAGACCCGAAAGCTTCAGCATGTTTCCCGCAAGCGAAAAACAAACGCGAACAAGCTGGTCATCCACCGAAACCTCGCCGCGAAGAACCTGAATTGCTTCCCACATCTCGAGACCGTTTCCGACAGCCATTCCGAGCGGGCGACTCATGTCTGTGATGAGCGCGACGGTTCTTTTGTTCATGTTTTTCCGATTGCAACCATTTCGGAGGCAAGTTCAACCGCCTCTTCAATTTTTTCCATGCATGCGCCGTTGCCGGTTTTGACGTCAAGAACGATCGCATCCGTTCCCGAAGCAAGCTTCTTGCTCATAATGCTTGAGGCAATGAGCGGAATGCTTTTTACCGTTCCGCTGACATCACGCAGCGCATACATC
>VOFB01001706.1_pt1 | contig 31118 bp, 54 predicted proteins | sample 5384141 | NCBI WGS metagenome assembly VOFB01 (sample SAMN12384721, study PRJNA508395) | human gut metagenome | isolation source: healthy gut A | host: Homo sapiens | reverse complement strand
CTCAGTGTACTTCGTTCAGTTACGTGACCTTCACAGCGGATGAGTGTGTATTTATCGATAATGCGGATGGAAAGAAAATATCGAGGAGCCGAAAAGCCGGAATCCGCGGAATCTGCTTTGAGACGATCGAACGGTGAAAAGAGGATCTGAAGAAATACAATATATGTCTAAATAACGAAAGGTATTTAAGAAGAAAATCGTCGTTTCACAAAGTTATCACATTTTTTCCAAAGAAAACACATTTTTTCGATAAGATAATACTATCGAAAACCGACAGTTGCGAAATTCGTGAAAACAGACAGTTTCGCGATTTTTCATCTCTGGCCAGGTAAGGAGAAAAAGATTGTGATCGAGATCCAGCCATCTGAGTAAAAAAATATGGCGACCATATTGCAGTGAATGATCTGACATTGACTGTGAACCGGGAAAAATTTATGGATTTTTAGGACCAAACGGCGCAGGAAAAATCCACCACGATGAACATTATTACAGGGTATTTAGGTTGCAACCAGCGGAGGTGAAGATCAACGGATTTGATATTTTTGCACAGCCGGAAGAAGCAAAAAAAATGGATATCTGCCGGAGATCCCGCCTCTTTATGTGATATGACAGTCAGGGGAGTATCTGAACTTTTGTGGCAGAGTTAAAAAACTCGAAAGGGTCGGAGAAATAAATATGGAGGAGGCGATGGTGACGACCGGAATCACTGCACAGCAAGTCAAGACTGATCCGTAACCTGTCAAAGGCCAGAGCAGAGAGTCAGTTTACCTGGGCAGTGTTAGGGTATCCGGAGATCATCGTTCTGGACGAACCGACGGTCGGACTTGATCCAAAACAGATCATAGAGATCCGTGACCTCATCAAAGAACTTGGCAAAAATCATACGGTTATTTTAAGTTCGCACATTTTGTCCTGAAATATCTGCAGTGTGTGATCACATTTCATTATTTCCAAAGGAAAATTAGTGGCAGGCGATTCCACGGAGAATCTGATGAAACAGATGTCCGGGCGCAGGAGATCGAACTTCTGATCAAAGGAGACAATGCGGCAGTGCAGGAGACATTCACCGGGATCGCAGAAGTTGAAAAATGCATTCCATTAGAGCAGAAGGACGAAGCGTGTGTACATCTGAATCTGATCGCAAAACCGGGAATGGATATCAGGGAACAGGTGTTTGCTTCCTGTGTCAACCATGGATTTGTCATTCTGCAGATGAATCCGGTTTCAAAATCTCTTGAGGATGTGTTCCTTGAACTCACGGAAAAAGAGGGGATACAGAAGGAAGTTCTGCCGGAGAAAAAACTCCATTTGTAAAGCCTCATTTTTGGAAAAAGAGAGTAAGGAGGACGGGGAATAATTTTGCGATATTAAAAAGAGAAGTAAAAAGCTTACTTTCAGACGGTGACAGGATGGTTGTTTATTGCGACAGTTCTTGTACTCTATGGACTATATTTTTATGTTTACAATCTGCGCGCAGGCTATCCTTATATTTCTTACTCACTGTCGGCGATCGCATTTATCATGCTGATCACGGTACCTGTGCTGACTATGCGCAGTTTTGCGGAGGAACGCCACAGCAGAACAGACCAGTTGATCCTGACTGCACCGGTATCTGTGGGAAAAGTAGTATTGGGAAAATATCTCGCAATGGCTTTTGTATTTACCATAGATATGGTGATCATTGCGATCACACCATTGCTGTTAATGTCCTACGGAACAATCCATTAGGGGAATCCTATGGCGACGGTGCTTGGATTCTGGCTGTGGTAAACTTTGCATTGCCGTTGGTATGTTTATTTCCTCATTGACCGAAAGCCGTGATTTCCGCAGTTTTGACATTTGTTGCATTATTTGCCGGCTATATGATGGGAAGCATTTGTAATCTGATCTCAGAGAGCGGAAATCTTCTGACAAAAATTTTAGGCTGCTACGATTTTTATACGCCGCTTGATAACTTTATGAATGGAACACTGGATGTGGCGGGAATTGTCTATTACGTAACGATCATTGGATTACTTTTGTTCCTGACAGGGCAGTCCGTTCAGAAACGCGCCGCTGGAGCATCAGCTCAAAAAAATATCGACAGGTGTATTTTCAACGGAATGATCATTGCAATGGTGGCAGTGACCGTTGTTGTGAACCTGTTCGTGGCAGAACTTCCGGCAACATGGACATCCATTGATGTCACTTCAACGAAAATTTATTCCATCACAGACGATACGAAGGATTATCTGAAAGGTCTCGACGAGGACGTGACAATTTATGTGCTGGTGTCCGATGCATCAAAAGATACAAAGCTGATGAGACATTACAGAGATATGAATCCCTGTCGGATCACATCAAAGTTTCCTATATCAATCCGGCTGCAAACCCGACTTTTGCGGCACAGTATACAGACAGTTCTGTGACTTCCAACAGCATGATCGTTGTGGCGGCGCAAGATCCAGAGTCATTGATTACAATGATGTGTATACCTATAGTTATGATTACAGCAGTTATTCCAGAAGCATTGATGGATATGATGCAGAGGACAGCTTACAAGTGCGATTCAGTATGTGACCATGGATTCGACAGAACTTCCGGTGATCTATCAGGTGTCCGGACATGGGGAAACAGCTTTGTCCGGTGGCTTTACAGAGGCAATTGAAAAGCAAATATCACATTATCTGACCTTACATTATTAAAAGAGGATGCGGTTCCAAGATGCAGCAGCGTTGATTATTAATGGACCGACCACTGATTTTTCGGAGGATGATGCCAACAAAGTGATCGATTATATCAATCAGGGTGGAAAAGTGCTGATCACCTGCAATTTCCAGGCACAGGGTTTGGAAAACTTCGAGTCGATCCTGTCAGCCTGCGGCATGGAGCGTGTTTCCGGCATTGTCATGGAAAATGATAAATCCTATTATTACAGCAATACACCGTATTATCTGCTTCCTGACGTAAATTCAAGTGCATATACAAGTTCCGTCAGCGGTTCATATATCTTTGCTCCATATAGCGAGGCAATTACCTATGGAGAAGATACAGATGATACAACTTATAAAGCATTATTGGAGACGACAGATAAAGCAGTATCAAGACAGATGCAGTAAATGCAACAACATCAGAGCTGGAGGAGGGAGATGTGCAGGACCATTTGCAGTTGCGGTTGCCATGGAAAAAACAATCGATGAAGATGCAGTCGCAAAAGTAGTGGTCGCCGGATCTGTGGAAATGTTTGCAGACAGTGCAGACCAGATCGTTTCCAAATAACAGCGCTATGTTTACAGATATCATTGTCCAGATGGTTGGCGATTCTGATCTTGCAACAAGTGTGATCCCGACAAAAGATTACACGCTCAGCGCCATCACGGTGGATGCAATGCGGCAGGGATCCTGTATGGGCTTGGTCTGATGATCGTGCTTCCGGTCATTATGATGATTCTTGGAATTGGATATGGGCATCAAGAAGAAAAAATAAAACAATAGATGATAGAAAATCAAGATTGGAGACAGATAGAATATGAAAAAACAGAAAATTCAGTTTATTGTAATTCTGATCGTGCTGGCTGTGCTTATCGTCCACCTTCGGAATGAAATGGTATAACAAAAATAAAGAGGAAGAAAAAACAGCGGAAGAAGAGGCTTCTACCATTTATATTTCAAAGTGGACGTTGACACGATCACAGCATTTTCTTATGAGGTTGACCATGTGACGTATACTTTTACAAAGGATGGGGATACATGGTCCTATGACGGAGACACATCACTGGATATGGATGAAGAAGCGATCGACAGCATGCTTTCAACACTGTCATCGCTGACAGCAATAGAAAGAGATCAGTGATTATACAGATCTGACAGAGTTTGGATTTGACCAGCCGGAAGATCTGATATCCTACACAACAAGTGAAGGGTCTGTTTCTCTTTTGTAGGAAATAAAAATGATACTTTGAATGCATACTATATTATTTCTGCTGATGGAGGAAGCATTTATCTGACAGAAACGTCTCTTGCGGATGCTTTTTCAAAAACGATTGAGGAGCTGACAGTCACAGAGGATACAGAAAGCACGGAGACTGTTGAGAACACAGAAACTGTATCTGAGAACACAGAAGAATAAATAAGATAAAAGCAATCAGCACCGACAGGAAATTTGTTCAGGTGCTGATTTTTTAATGCTCTGCAGTATCTTTCTCTTCGGAATCTTTTTGATCAGCTTATAAATAAAACTGTATGCCCAGATCAAAACAGGGATGATCACAGAAGCATAAATAGATGTCATGAGCATGTTCATAAAATTTTCGCTGGCAGAAACTGCACAGACGATGGTAGAGACATAAAGTCCAGCCAGAACGATCACGCCGATGATTGCTAAAATTTGTTTTACTTTTTTCATATTTTGAATCCTTTCAGGAAAATCGAATAAGTTATGGTATAATGAGCGCAAGCGAAAAGAACATATTTATATGTTCGGCGAGCGGCGAAATTTTTGAGTGATGAAATCACGATATAATCATCCTATCGGAAAAAACATTTTCGTCAATAAAATTGTGGAAGAAAAAGGCAGGTAAATCTGGTGGCATATGAAAAGCTTTTTGAATGAAATTTATGCGGCGGTATCATTGAAATATCTGTGGAAGGAATACGAACCATATTTTGTGAAAAGTGAATCGCCGGATTGGATTAATCCAAACATGGATTTCGGGTTGGAAGTCAGTCGCACTTTTGCCGGATGACGGGCAGGAGGAGAGTTTTATCGAAAAATATCTTGGCTGCCGGAAAGAGGAACTGCCTCCTCTGGCGTTTGAAAAATATGGGGAACGCTGAATTTTTACAACGGAAGGTTCTGGGCGATTCTGCCAGATAATACCGTGCAGCAGGATTATCTTTCCAAGGCGAAATATCGTTTTGACCGCAAACTGGAAAAACTAAATGCAAATTATATCCATAAGCACTACAATGGTTTGTATCTTTTTTCTACATCCGACCGACGAGAATGATATTGATGCAGGTGCACTGTTTGAATATATGAGATATACACAGGAAAAAGAAAAAATGCGATTTGACAGGGTATTTTTAAATTGTGTCAAAACCATTTATGTCTGCAATTACGAAAACAATACGATTGAGCCGATTGTCTTTGCCGCCAAATGCGGAAAACTTTTTGAACACGGAGGCGGAGTACCTCCGCAATTGCTGTGACTGGAAGGATGGGACAGCGTTGGAGATGAAGCGTGGCGATGAGAATAAGGTATATCATGTGCAATAACTATGAGCACACTGGTTTCTTATTAAGTTAAAAATCTTTAATGCAGATTCCATGTCTCTACTACTAATTCTCAAATGAGAAGATGGCTTATACTGTTTGTTGTATTTTCAGAATAATACTTTGCAATTGTGTTCTTTTCGGAATCTTTTTTAAGGCTGAGTACAGATATGATAAATTACCGATTGTAAGATAATTTCCCTTCATGCATTCCGTCTCAAAGGTAGTTAGGAAAGTAGTAAAATCGCTATTTACTACCTATGCAATCAACCGTTTAAAAACAGACCAAAGAATATGGTATTATTAAACACAACATTGACAGTATTTTGCGGCAGGATAAGGAGCAGGAACGGGAAAAGGAAAAGGAAAAGGAGCGCGGATAAACAAAGTCAATTAATTTCTTGACTTTCCCAAAATCACCCCTTACAATAAACCTATCTTTTTTATCAAATCAAAGTTACAAAACATACTAACATAACAAAAAATCCATCACCACATCGGTGAACCGTTCAGCAGGAGAAAATGACAGACACAAATTTAGACTAGTAACTAAAAATCCATACAAACAGTCTTGAAGAATCTTGAGGGGTTCTATATAATAAACATAGATCATTCGGAAAGCCTGTTTGTATACCATAAAAAGCAGGAGGTCAAATGACCGTGAAAAAAAAAGACATTAGAAGAAAAGATAGAACAGGTTAAAAATTTCAGACCTATTGATGATACGTTTTTTGAAGTACTGGCAGATGATATTGGCGTATGTCAGGAGATGCTACGTATCATTTTAGAAGATGAGAAACTTATCGTAAAAGACGTTATCGTACAGAGCAGTGAAGAAACCTGTATGGGCGATCAGTCCGTCTGGATGCACTCTGTATCCTTGGAAATAGAAAAAAAGTGTAACGTGGAAGTGCAGCGTTCTAACATGGATCACCATTTAAAAAAGAGTGCGGTTCAATGCATCGGTCATCACGGTGCGGGACTCGCAGACGGATGATAAATTTGAGAAAACGATCGATCTGATCGTTGTGTATATTTCAGTTCGATATCTTTAAACGCGGCAGGGTGATCTATCACGTGGACAGCGTGATCCGGGAAACACAGGAAAAAGTAGACGACGGATTGGAGCGTGTGTTTGTCAATACCGCAGTAAAAGACGGAACAACCATTTCAGAATACATGGGCTGTTTTCTGCAAAAAGGATAGACAATGCCAAATTTCCAAAATTAACCAACCGTGTGCACTATCTGAAACATGAAGAGGGAGGTGTAAACGCAGTGTGTGAAATAATGAAAAAATATTCAGAAGAAGTCGCAGAAAAGCATATCAGCAGGGCGAGGCTGGCAAAAAATTGGCAAAGAAATCGGCAAAGAAATCGGTCAACGCCGGGCAAACATTGCCGCCATCAAAAACATGATCATCCGTTTTCAGGCAACGAAGGAAGTCATTCTGGAAGATTACACCGAGTCCGAATACAACACCGCCATCGCCGAACTCCAGTCTGAATCCAGATAGCCCAAGATCAAAACAAACCAACCCCAAAACCCACCCATCACAGAGCCAGCCCGTCGGGAGCTGGCTCTTTCCACATCATAAAAACCATTATATCCTTGACTTCTCACATCCAACCCCTTACAATAAACCTATCTTTTTTATCAAATCAAAGTTACAAAACATACTAACATAACAAAAATCCATCACCATATCGGTGAGCCATTCAGCAGGAGAAAATGACAGGTACAGATTTAGAACAGTAACCCAAAAATCCATGCAAACAGTCTTGAAGAATCTTGAGGGGTTCTATATAATAAACATAGATCATTCGGAAAGCCTGTTTGTATACCAAGAAAAAACAGGAGATAAAATGACATTAGAGGAAAAGATAGAACAGGTTAAAAATTTCAGACCTATTGATGATACGTTTTTTGAAGTAATGGCAGATGATATTGGCGTATGTCGAGGAGATGCTGGGTATTATTTTAGAAGATGAGAAACTCATCGTAAAAGACGTTATCGTACAGAGTAGTGAGAGAAACCTGTATGGGCGATCTGTCCGTCTGGATGCACTCTGTATCCTTGGAAATGGAAAAAAGTGTAACGTGGAAGTGCAGCGTTCTAACATTGATCACCATTTAAAAAGAGTGCGGTTCAATGCATCAAGCATCACGGTGCGGGACTCACAGACGGATGATAAATTTGAGGAGACGATCGATCTGATCGTTGTGTATATTTCCGAGTTCGATATCTTTAAATGTGGCAGGGTGATCTATCACGTGGACAGCGTGATCCGGGAAACACAGGAAAAAGTAGACGATGGATTGGAGCGTGTATTCGTCAATACCGCAGTAAAAGACGGAACAACCATCTCAGAATACATGGACTGTTTTCTGCAAAAGGAAGTAGACAATGTAAAATTTCCGAAATTAACCAACCGTGTGCACTATCTGAAACATGAAGAGGGAGGCGTAAACGCAGTGTGTGAAATAATGAGAAAATATTCAGAAGAAGTCGCAGAAAAAGCATATCAGCAGGGCGAGGAAGCCGGAAAAAGAAATCGGCAAAGAAATCGGTCAACGCCAGGCAAACATTGCTGCCATCAAAAACATGATCATCCGCTTTCAGGCAACGAAGGAAATCATTCTGGAAGATTACACCGAGTCCGAATACAACACCGCCATCGCCGAACTCCAGTCTGAATCCAGATAGCCCAAGATCAAAACAAACCAACCCCAAAACCCACCCATCACAGAGCCAGCCCGTCAGGAGGGAGCTGGCTCTTTCATTAAACCACATCTATGTGCAGTAAAAATATGTTCCGGTAAAATCAAAATTTTGATAATGAACTTCAATAAGAAAGCGTCTATGATATAATCAATTTGTACTAGGAGAGAAAATAAAGGAGAAAATTTCAGATGAAGATACTAATGATTGGGAATGGATTTGATTTGGAACATGAATTACCAACTAAATATACACAGTTTTTGGAATTTGTTACAAGATTTAAATATGCATATTTATCAGCAAATAGTGTACCCAAAAGGTTGTATGATATAAAAGATGATTATTTGAAAACGATTTTTGAGAATCCTGAATATGAAGATAGAGTTGTGGCATTGCATACTTTACGGAAAAATAATGTATGGATTAATTATTTTCAAAAGGTATATAAGAAACATTTAGCAAATAAGGAAAAATTGGATTGACTTTGAAAGTGAAATATCATCCATGATTCAAACAATGGATGGATTGATAAAATATTATGAAAGTATTGCAATGGGGGATAGTAAAATGAGAACCTGGAAAAAAATTATAAAAGTAAATTATATAATATTATAGCTCCAGGAGGATTGAAAGAAGAGACTATAAAAGAATATATTCCTAAGTTGTTATGTGACTTAAATAAGTTAATAGGTGCATTAGAGATATATATTTGGGATTATGTTGGAAATAAAGAACTTAAATATTACAACCCAGATATTGAAAAAGTACATCCTAGTAAAGTATTTAGTTTTAATTATTCTGATACATATAGAAAAATTGTATGCCTGTAACAGAAAAGAAATTGAGTATTCTTTTGCACATGGTGTAGCAACTAATAATATTTATTTTTTACGGGTAAAACAGATGCATCGAAAAGAAGAAATTGAGAATTGTATTCAGCAAAATACAGAAAGCAATAATATGGTATTAGGAATTGACGAATATCTTTCAGAGGACAGAAGAAGTGATGAAATAGAGTTTATTGCTTTTAAAAAAAAGTATTATCAGAGAATATATAAAAAGGCTGGAAATGAATATAAAAAGTGGTTGCAACAAATTGATGAGAATGTAAAAGCTGGAAGAAAAGAAGAAAATACATTATATATTTTTGGTCATTCGTTGGATGTTACAGATGGTGATGTATTAAGAGAATTTATCAACCATGAAAATTTGAAAACTGTAATTTTCTATAGAAATAAGGGAGCAATTAGGGCGAAGAAATTGCTAATTTGGTTAAGATATTAAAAGTGATACAGTGATTGAAAAAGTATATGGAAATAATCCTACTATAATATTTCGACAGCAAAGTAAAAGAGAAGAAATAGAGGGAAGTGCATTTGAAATTATGTCGGATACAATGCAACTGGAAAATATTTATAGATTAAGTCACTTTGAAGCAAAAAGTTTGATTGAAAAGATAAAATCTAAGATTGACCAAGAAGATTTAATATATTTTTTATTCCCAAAAGGCAGTTATAACACTATTTGATGTAATACAAAAAAATGGATTAGCTGTTATGTATATAAAAAGCTATTAGAGATAGCTCGAAAATTGATGAGATGCGATGGTTTACAAGAGCCGGAACAGTTTGATGGAGAATATTGGGCTTATCAGGATTATGACAATTCTTTTTCGTGTGACCTACTTACAAAGAAATTTGTTAATGCAATAAATTTATATAATAAGAAACATTTTGTTATAAGTGAAATGGCAATACAAAGCTATGATGAACAATTGCTTGAATATGAAAAGCTAATTAAGAGTGAAGAGAAAATAGATAAAGAAAGCTATAGTGCCATTATTAACAGTATCTTTTATATGTTTATTGATAAATATGGAGATATTGGAAAAATTGTGGAATATACTTCTGAGAATATCAAGAGGACCAGGAGAAGAAGTTGCAAAAGATGTATTGAAAGAACTTATAGAAAATTCAGATGATGAATTGGAGCTTATAAGATATAATCATTTATTGCAAGAAATCCAGATGAATGAGTATTTTGATATGCAAGCAGAAGAATTTGAAAAAATTATGAATATGAATCTGGGGAATAGGATTATTTTATTGCCTGAATTTTCATGAGCCAGCTGTTATAGGCTGGCTCTTTTAACCGAAAATTCCTTGACTTTCCCCATCCAACCCCTTACAATAAACCTATCTTTTTTTATCAAATCAAAGTTACAACACATGCTAACGTAACAAAAATCCATCACCACATCGGTGGATCATCCAGCAGGAGAAAATGACAGACAGGGATTTAGAACAGTAACTAAAAATCCATGCAAACAGTCTTGAAGAATCTTGAGGGGTTCTATATAATAAACATAGATCATTCGGAAAACCTGTTTGTATACCATAAAAGCAGGAGGTCAAATGACCAGGAAAAAACAAAAGACATTAGAGGAAAAGATAGAACAGGTTAAAAATTTCAGACCTATTGATGATACGTTTTTTGAAGTACTGGCAGATGATATTGGCGTATGTCAGGAGATGCTGCGTATCATTTTAGAAGATGAGAAACTCGTCGTAAAAGACGTTATCGTACAGAGCAGTAAGAGAAACCTGTACGGGCGATCTGTCCGTCTGGATGCACTCTGTATCCTTGGAAATGGAAAAAAGTGTAACGTGGCAGGGTGATCTATCACGTGGACAGTGTGATCCGGGAAACACAGGAAAAAGTAGATGACGGATTGGAGCGTGTATTCGTCAATACCACTGTAAAAGACGGAACAACTATTTCAGAATACATGGACTGTTTTCTGCAAAAGAGATAGATAATGCCAAATTTCCGAAATTAACCAACCGTGTGCACTATCTGAAACATGAAGAGGGAGGTGTTCAAAAAATGTGCGAAGTAATGGAACAATATTCAAAGAAAGCTGTAAAAAAAGCAACTAAGCAGCCAACATCACTGCAATAAAAATATGCTCGAATTTAAAATCCCAAAAGAGAGTATCTTAAAAAATACACCGAGTCCGAATACAACACCGCCATCGCCGAACTCCAGTCCGAATCCAGATAGCCCCAGACCAAAACAACCCAGACCAAAACAACCTATCACAGAGCCAGCCCGTCGGAGCTGGCTCTTTTCACTACAGCCCCTCCTGCCAATTTCTTCCAATTCCCCATCCCGATTGTCCTCATCACAATCACCCGGTATACTGTAACTATCCCCGGTTTCCCCGGAGATACGTGGGCAGAAAATCAGAACAGCATGAGAGGGAAACAACATGAGGACAATCGACAAAAATACCATACAATCCTATCAAAATCATATCTATACACAGGAAAAATCCCAGAATACCATCGACAAATACATCCGCGACATCCGCACCTTCACCGCCTGGCTGCAGACACAGGAACAGAAAGACATCACCAAAGAATGCGTGATCCGCTACAAAAAATACCTTGAAGCCCACTACAGACCGAGCAGCACCAACAGCATGCTGACCGCATTAAACGGCTTCTTCGAATACACAGGCTGGCACGACTGTTTCGTCACGATCTTCAAGACCCAGCCAAATCATATCTACGCGCAGGAAAAAGAGATGACGCGCACCGAATACGAAAAACTCATCAAAACCGCCAAAGAGCAGGACAACCTCCGCCTTGCCATGATCATCGAGATCATCGGCAGCACCGGCATGCGCATCAGTGAACTTGCATCGGTCACGGTGGAGGCAGTGGGCACCGGAAAGATCAGCATATCCTGCAAAGGAAAACACCGCGAGATCTATCTCGTACACAAACTGAAAATGAAACTGCTCGACTACTGCAAAAAAGAAAGGCATCAGAAGCGGTGCAGTCTTCATCACAAAAACGGAAACCCGGTAGACCGCAAAGAACATCTGGACGGAAATGAAAAAAACGCCGAAAAAAGCAGGCGTTGCACTGGAGAAAGCATTTCCGCATAACCTCCGCCATTTCTTTGCACGTGTCTACTACAGCATACATAAAAACATCAGCCAGCTTGCTGATATCCTCGGTCACAGCAGTATCAATACCACAAGGATCTACTTAGCGACCACAGAGGAAGACCATGTCAAAAAATTGAGCGTCTGGATCTGGTCGTCTGAACGACAGAAATAAAAAAGACACAACATAATGTAGATTATGTTGTGAATGCATTCGGATGAAAGTATGATAATCATTACCAATATCTTCCAAGTACTATTTTTTTATCAAAAAATCCGAGAAATGTCAATAGTCTGATGCTAAAATTCGACAAAAAATCCCCCTTTTGTAAAAGAAGCACTAATTTCATAGTACTTCTCTAGGAATTTGTTGCCATTTTTGCACAAAAATAAGACCAGACTTCTGTAAACGCCTGATTTTTCAGTGTTTCAAGGTTTTACAGCTTGAAATCATGTTTTTCTAATCATACTACATTCGTAAATAACTGCTAAAAACCAGAAATTTTATAAATCTGTTCAAAATCCCGGTGAAACCGGGCAAAAAGAGCATTCCTCCACACAACATAATCTACATTATGTTGTGGAGCTTTTATGCAATAAAAATTAAGGAGGAAACCTATGAGAAGGACAAAAGTAAACCGTGCATTGACATTTGTGATGGCAGCCGCACTGCTCATCGGATCAATCCACGGCGTAGGTGCAAAAGAGCAGAGCAAAGCTTATGATGCACCGGAACTGACGCTCACACAGGGCGTGACAGACTATGACCTGACGGAAGGGATCACGTATGACAGTGAAAAATATACCCTGTCCGTCACTGACACAGGAAACTTTGATGTCAATGTGGCGGGAGATTATGAGATTTCATACGCACTGACGGAAAAGGAAAGCAGTGTAAATGTAACTGAAAGTGTGGAGAACACAGACAGTGTAGAAAGCATAGAAAACATAGAAAGCACCGAGACAGTGTCAGGCACAGAAACGATAGAAACGACAGATGCCATGGCAACGGTGGAAGATACGGATCAGACACCGGAAGGGGATGCCACCAACACCGTTGATACGCAGGAAAAGCAGGTCATCACCTTTAAAAGAATGGTTCATGTAGTAGAGGCTTCTGAGGACGAAGAACCTGTGTATGTAGCACGGGAACTGGTGCTGACACAGGGGAAGAAGACTATGACCTTACAGATGACATCCTCTATGATGATGTAAAATATACGTTAACGGTAGGGGATCTTGGAGGCTTCGATATTAACAAGATCGGCTCCTATGAAGTGACCTATTCCCTTACGCCTGTGACAACAGAAGGAACACAGGGAAATGGACAGGATGGCACGCAGGGAAACCAGACCATCACATTTCAGAGAACAGTTACTGTGAAGGCAAACGTGGAAGAAACCGGGAGTTTGAAGTTCCGAACTCTATCTGGAGCAGGGGCAGGAAGACTATGACCTTGCGGCAGGACTTGTTTATGATGAAAATAAGTACAAACTGAATATAAAGGATAATGGAAATTTTGACATTATGCTTTCGGGAGAGTACAAGGTGACATTTGTTCTTAATCCGCTGGAAGAGAATCCGGATTCTGAGAACAATACAAGCGATGCGGATACTTCTGATCCGGATCAGACGGAGGATACTTTTGTAATCCCGGAAGGAATCACGACCTTTGCCAGAAAGGTAATTGTTTCACCGTCTTTGGTACGTAGTGCAGGACTTCTGGATGATCTGGCTACATGGCCCGATGAAAGTCTTTTAACGGAAGATGTAATTGAAATTAATTTCAGAGTGGGCGTACCGATCAAACCGGGAAAAACGATAAATGTGCGCAGCGGACAGACCATAACGGTTAGCAATGGATTACTGACAGGTGGAACCAATGCGCTGTTCAATGTCCAGGATGGCGGACACCTGACTTTGGATAATGTTACGATCACCGGAAATACAGCAGATAACCAGGGAGCGGTGTGTGTACAAAATGGTGCGCTGCTTGACCTGGGATATAATGATAAGAATCCATCCACAACACCACAAATCAGTGGTAATACACAGAACGGCGAAGCACGGAATCTTGTGGTTTCTGATGGGGCGAGAGTGCGTCTGAATGCAAAGCCTTTGCAGGCTATTGGCATCAGCTATGCGGATGATATGAACGCAAGTGCTCTAAAGAGGTGATGCATGGTGGACGATATGCAATTGAAGGAGAACAGGACAGCAACACAAACAACGAAACTGCCATCACAGCAGACCGTAGTGACTGTGTCATTTCCTATGCTTATGACAAACTGATCTTGAATCTCAGCAAGAAGCAGGTTTTAATCTGGGATCCGGTTTCTTATTGTCATGATAATTCATCAGGAGCACCAGGTCTTTTATGGGAAAATACTGCGACATCTTTTCGGAGTGCAGGGGCAGAAGTGCAGGAATATAGAGGAACCAATAAGAGCAATCCGATGACTCTTGTAGCGGCAGGTGAGACCGAGGAATCTGTAGGAAAGTACGATTTGATTTATATTCGTGCTCCATATATTGATCTTACGGATGGTGACAAAGCAATCCTGTTAAACTATTTAAATCACGGTGGGCGTGTTTTTGTTCAGGCAGAGGATTCTCATCCATATTATCTAGATAATGTTGGAGTAAAGATAACTTTTAAAGAAATGAATGAAAAAGCATCTGCACTTGCAGGAAACTCGGTGCGCAGTTTACCGTGAATCAAAAATTTGGGTATGGCTTTGGATACGCCAGACCGTGACTGCAGAGTGCTGTTTGGAACAGCTCAAACAACGACAGGAACGGGACTTACTGCTGGAATGACAACCTGGTCTTTAGCAGCTGCAAGCCCAATTGATATTCCGGGTGGAGCAACAGATGTTACAGTTCTGATGTCAACACAAACTTATCCATGGACTGGAAGCCCAGGATTCGTAACAGCGCCTATCAGACAGGGCATGAAACCCTGGGTGCGTTGACCAGGCGGCTGGAAATCTGAATGGAGTTAAATGGGGACGACTGACAGTTTCCACCGATGCAAATATGTGGACAAATTCTTCTTTTTCAAGGCACCAGCTCGAGAATGCCAGAATATTTGCTGGAAATTTGCTGTCAGATTCCTGTAAAATCGTATTTCTGCTTTGCAGCTGGTGTCAATCCGAATGCAAATGTGACGAGTGCACAGGCACAGATTAGTACAACACGGTATCAGACAGTCTCGGAAGCCTTAGCAAAGGTAAGGGAAGATGGAATCGTGGAACTGCTCGCAGGTAGTAACCTGACACCTGCAAGCAACGAGTTGTTATACAATACATCTTCTATTAAGGAAATGAACGGTAACACCGTTCATGCAGATAGCAATGGTACGAACATTGATGTAAGTGATACCGGTGCGATCACACTCCGCAGTGGTGCGGTTACGGTAAGCAACACGGATGCGAATGTACGAAAGATCACGGTGGACGGCTACGTGCTGAGATCCACAACAGATTATACGGTCAAGGCGGTAGATACAAGCAACAATACTACCTTACGTGACAGTCAGGGCGAGTGTCACATTAAAAGCTATTGGAGATACCTTCACTGCTGTGAAGAATGGTGTAACCTATACCTATACCGCAGACGAAGGATAACCAGACCTTTTTACCTTGGAGAATACTCCGCTGTATTAAACTGGGAGGAACGTAGCGGAGTGGCAGCACTGGCATCAATTGGTTCCCCGGAATTTCCGGCTGAACTGGTGAAACCACAGACACAGCCTGCTAATCCCTATCATCAGCTTACCCCTTACACGGTGACCATTAAGCCGAGAGAGGATTATTCCATTGATGTGGATAAGGTGTGGGTATCCATGGGAGTGGATGTACAGGGAGCTCCACAGATGCTGGCTGCTTCCGAATTTGATAAATCTAAGGATCCGAATACCGGTATCATCACGGTAACCGTTAAGAAGCCGGTCAATGGCGACCTGATCTATTATGTTGGTAAAGTGAATGGCGGAAGCAGTTCCGGCTCCACCGTAACCCATGACATGACAACCGTTCAGGTGACATCAGCGGCTGGCTCCCGCTGTGACAACACCGGAATTTACAGCGACTTATTTTGACGAGCAGAAGAGTAAAGATGTCACGGTAAACAGTCAGAACGCAAAGTGGAAGTATTTAAGAATGTGGAAGTCACATTGAAGTTCCCTGCCATGAACCCATCAGACCCGAACCCTACGGAAGGAGATTTAGGGATTACGGAGGATGAAACCTTTGATATACTTACGAAGCTGGCAGAGACAGGAAGTACCACAGACCTGAAGGCAGGCTTTGATTGGACGGATAAGAGCTATACCTATAAGTTCACTTCCACATCGGCCTCTTACAATCTGGAAGCGTCCTATGGAAAGTCCCACGTCGTGCATATCCATGTTTCCGGAGGCTCCATGGATGCAAGCACGATTCCGGCAGGACTGGAAGCGAACACACAGAGTGCGGGCAATATCCGTATCATTGTCCCGGATCAGACGACGCTTGACAATCTGAAATTTTCACCGGATGGAAGTTTACAGAATCCTTCATTTACAGCAAAATGGCTCTCTCATGATAATACGACAGATCTGGGAGCAGTAAATTTCAGTGAGAACGCAGGAAGCTGGAAGGGCAGTACACGGGCAGTCACACAACCAAGTTATCTGAACGTAAGCTTTGTTGCAGGTCAGATGCTGACGGTCCGTATCAAGGGGTGGAACGCTGGACACAGCTTACGGTAACCCTGTGAGAAACTGGACCACCAAGGCAGCAGCCACAGGCGGATTTGACCATGAATACCAGTTAGTGGTACCGGTAGATGACAATACTGTACACCTTAAGATCAATGTGGAGGGCAGCAGGCTATTAAAAAGCATTCTGGCGAACACCAAAGACGTTACTTCAATGGTGGAAGCAGTAAAAGATCAGAATAACAGGATCATTGCTTATACGAATGGGGAAGTGGGCAGTACGATCGGGGAGGCAACGACCATTGATGTCACCCTGTTCCATCGTGTACCGTGACATTCTGGAATAAAGAAGTCAGCCCGGAAAAGAAGCTCGGCACTGAGGTGGTCATGGATGGCGGAAAGCTGGATAAGGCAGCCTATGCGAAAATGGCGGCAGCTGCAGTCCTGCCAGGATACCAGTTTATGGCATGGAAGGATGCAGCAGGAAAGGTTTATACCGATCAGGTTGAGATCAGTGCGGATACAGACCTGCATGCGGTATTCCGGGAGAAGGCCCATATATCCCCGAATGGAAATACCATTGCAGCCAACGATTTCAAGATCCATCTGAATTCGGTCAAAAATGGAAAATTTAATAATGCGGAGGCAGTCAAGCGTGCCAAAGCAGAAGCGTATGATGCAAAGGGTAAGGATGTCACGAACCTCATTTCTGTGGAAGGATTGAATGCAGTGCAGAGAGAAGGAACCTTCCCTGCTGACTTTCAAGTATGGCGATGCTTCCATAACAGTAAATGTTACAGTGACCAATGCGATCCCTGTTGTGACCGGAAAGACAGCCTATACACTGACCTTTGAAGGTGTGCCGAACGGTGCATCGGAATACAAAGTATATAGCATGTCAGGCGCAGTGGTAGCGGGAGCAAAGATTGAAGAGACCGCAAACGGCATCTACCGGATCACCGGTCTTGAGAAGGGAACCGAGTATAAGATCGAGGGGGATGTCCTTGGTTCCACAACCGGAAAAACTGCTCTTGTTGATGCAGAAGACATTGCAAAACAGTTTGAAGATAAACAGGGTGATACTAAGGCGAATGGGAAAAAAGACAAAGATGAAGAGGCAGAAAACCCGAATGTCAAGGTAGTAGTAGATGATGACGGCAATTACAAAGTGATTGTAAAGAAAGATATCAATCACAGCGTGGAAATCCCGGATACCTGGGGAGATGTAAAGGTTGACCTGGGTGGCAACAGCATTAATGGTAATGACGCTGATGCTTGCGAACAGTGCAAAGCCGGGACTGATTTTTAAGAAAGACAGTGGAAATGATCATCCGGGAACCAATCTGGTGATCAGTAACGGTACCATTCAGGGCGGTAACGGATCTGCTTGCCCATCCGGATGGTGCAGCCGGTATCGGAACCGCAACACCCGGACCGCCCGGCAGATGCAAAGATCACAGTCGGAGCAGACGCAAAAGTCAGGGTGGAAACGGAGCAGATGCAGGAGACAGTACCGGAGCCGATGCTTTGCTAATGGCGGTAACGGTGGAGCAGGTATCGAGGGAGAGATCACCCCTACCATAGATGGCGGTACAGTAACCGGCGGAAATGGCGGCAAGGGAGGATCCTCAGACACCGGTGCACCGGGCAATGGTGGAAACAGGTGGAACCGGAATCAGCGCAGGCGATAAGACCATCACCGTCAATCCTGGCGGAACTGTCAAAGGCGGTGATGCAGGAAACGGCGGAAACGCAACAGGAGATAACACGAATCCTGGTGGCAACGGCGGTAACGGCGGTGGCACAGGAACCGAGACCACACACCCGGAAAGACCGATAATAACGGTGGAACAACATCGGGTGGAAATGGCGGAGCGGCGGTAACTCCGACAACGGCAACGGTGGAAACGGAGGAAACGGCGGCAGCGGCTCCACAGGAGAAAGCAATAACGCGGCAGCGAACAGTGGCGGCAAACAGGTGGAAATGGCGGAGACTCAGACAAGGGTAACGGCGGATCCGGCGGTAATGGAGGAAGCTCAGGCGAAAACTGGAGGAAACGGTGGTAACAACACCGGCGGCAACGGTGGAAATGGCGGAGATTCCAATAACGGCAATGGAGGATCCGGCGGAAACGGTGGAGAATCCAACAGCGGAACCGGAGGAAACGGAGGCGATGGAGGAAACGGCAAGGATCCGGGCAACGGCGGAAACGGCGGCGGCTCCAACAGTGGAAACAACGGCAGCTCCGGCAGTGACGGCAGCAAACCAGACAACAACGGCGGAAATGGCGGCAGCAACGGTGGCAACAATAACGGCAATGGTGGAAGCAATGGCGGAGATAACGGAAACAATAACGGTGGCTCCGGCAGTGGTGGAAAACGGTAATGGCGGAAACGGAAGCGGCAATAACAGCGGAAACGGAAGCAATAATGGAAGCAGTAGCAATGGAAACGCGAACGGAACCAATACCGGAGTTACAGATGGCAAGACCAATACCACAGATATCGCCGCAGCGGATGGAAACAATGCGTCCGGCGGAAACAAAAAACAACAAACACAACAGGAACAACAGAAACAACAACGAGTCAGACCAGACGGATGGTGAGGATGTGACAGAAGGTACAGAGACCGATGCAGATACAGGTTCCGATGATACTACAGATGTCGCAGACAGCACAGAGACCGGAGCAGATGCAGACGGAAAGCGGAAACACAGGCGACAGCATCCCGGCAGACAGCAGTGATGCAGACGGACACATCAGCTTCGCAGACTGCGGATCCCACTGGTATCCGATCATCCTGATCCTTGTGATCGCAGGATACACAGTCTTACGTATCCGGAAGATCCGCGAGGAACTTGACGGAGAGTAAGACAGTAACCCCTGAAAGATACCAGAACGAAAAAAACAATCCCGGGGATATCCACATATCCCCGGACAATAAAAAAACAAGAAAGACCTGACATCTAAACTTACAAACAACAAACCCAAAATGATATATGTAAATTTTCCAAAATACTTACTTAAAAACATCTGACATGAGCGGGCAGAACAGGAAAGATCCCTGTCAGCCCCATTCATGGAAGAAATACGGGGAACAGGAGGATAAGGACCATGGATCCTGAAAGAAGAAAAGCACTGCGGAAGACGCAGAAAAAATGTATTGCGGCCCAGGTGGTGATGTGTGCAGCCTATATATCAGCGGGCATCTTACTGGCTGTGACAGGCAGACACTGTGTGGCAGATACTCCGATCTATATAGCCGGCGCAGTCATCACAGCCGGCTGCATGGCAGCTCTTGCAGTGTTTGAATCAAGACTTTCAAGAGAACTTGCAGGATGACATGACAGGGGCAGCGCAGGCTGCCCCTGTTGTGCCTGAAAAAGGGATTATAAGGAAGTGACAGATCATGAAAGACAGGAATTTTGTTAAGGAAATAGAAAAGTTAAGGACAGCCCGTCTTAGGGTATGACCGCGAGGAAGTCGTGCTCTACATCAGGGAGCTGGTGGAGTACTATGGGCAGAAGAACGAGGAGGCAGTGAGGGAACTATATCTGGAAAAGATGCAGCTTGCGGCAGAGAACGCAGGACTGCGGGCACAGATCCCCGCACAGGAGAAGCTCTATGCGGAGGCAGAAGGAAAGGCGGAGGAGATCCTGGGCGGTGCAAAGGAGACTGCGGCGACCATCCTGACCATGCCGGTGCCGAAAAGGAACGCATGCTCAAAGAGGCTGAAGAAGCAGGGAAGAAGATCCTTGCAGAGGCAGACCAGAAAGCAGTGGAGACCATTGCAGAGGCAGACCAGAAAGCAGTGGAGACCATTACAGAGGCAGACCAGAAGGCAGTGGAGACCCTTACGGAGGCAGAGAGGAAGGCAGGAGAGATCCTTGCAGAGGCAGGTCGGCAGGCGGAGGAGATCCTTGCAGAGGCAGGGAGACAGATGGATGTCATCCTGACAAAGACAAGGGAGAAAGTGGAGAAACAGCAGGCGCTCTACCATCAGTACCGCAGACCGGCTGGAAGCCTTGAAAAAGGCCTGACTGCATCTTTGCAGGGTGTCCGCCGGAGGAAGACACCCGGGGATCTGCATGGAAAGCCGCAGAGACCAGGGACAGATACAGGCAGACGGACTGGAAGAGGCCGGTCTCCGGGAACAGCCATGAACGGGGGAGAACAGTACAGCCTTGACATGGCACTCCTGAAGGTCCGCGAGGAAAAACGGAAAAGAAAGACGCGCTCAGAGCGGGCTGTCATCCTGTTCGTGGTCTGGATCCTGGTGTTCAGGGTGTGCGGGATCATGCGCGTGGATGGGAATTCCATGCGCCCTTCCTGCCATCCCGGGGATATCGTGTTCTTCCTGCGCATCCTCCCGGACGGCGTGGGCTATGGGGATGCCGTCATCTTAAAGGATGCATCCGGGGAATACCTGATCAAGCGCATCGCAGGGCGCCGGGGGATGTGATGGAGGTGGACCGTGAGGGACACCTGACAAGGAACGGCGCAAAAGTGCAGGAGACGGATGTCATCTACGGCATGTCGGAAACAGGAGACAGCGTGGATTATCCGTACACCGTGCCGGAAGGGAGTTATTTCTTTCTCGGGGACAACCGCCCGGTGTCCATGGACAGCAGGATGCTCGGTGCGGCAGGAAGGGAAGAGATAAAAGGAAAGGTCATCTGGGCGCGGGGGCTGGGAGATGGAACAAAAAACAGGTAAGAGGTAAAAGACCATGAGCATTACAGGAGCTTATACTTGGGAAGATATTTCCAGTCTTGGGATGGAAGCTTATTTCCAGCCCATCTACAACGTGGAAAAGCACAGGATCACCGGGCTTGAGGCACTGTTCCGTGCAAGGGACGGAAGGGAGGTTTCTCGACCCGGAGAGCCTTGTGCAGGAGGCGGAGGAAGGCGGCTGGGTGCATGACATCGACCTGTGGATGATCCGGGAGTGCTGCCGGTGGTTCACGAGGTTTGCGGAGTACGGCATCACGAGGATCAACGTGAACCTGTCGCCGCAGACCTGCATGGTGGAGACTGTCTGGGAGGAGATCAGCAGCTGCTGGACCGGTACGGCCTCCAGCATGGGAAGATCTGGCTGGAGATGACGGAACTCGGGAAGTCGGCGGATAACGGAAAACTCCTGGAGACCGCACACAGGCTGCAGGATAAGAAGTTCAACCTGGTCATGGATGATTTCGGCAAGGGCGAATCCAATTTCGTGCGGCTGATGGATTTCGAGTTCCAGAGCATCAAGCTGGACAAGGAGCTGGTCTGGGGCATCGGGAACCGGAAGATGGGCATGCCGATCGTGCAGACACTCCTCGTGTTCGCCCAGAGGAACCACATCTGGGTGACGGCAGAGGGGATCGAGACAAGGGAACAGGCAAAGACAGCTGGAAAAGCTCGGCTGCAACTTTTTTACAGGGCTACCTGATCAGCAGGCCGCTCCCGGCAGACAGGTGCGTGGAATTTGTTGCAGACTGGGAGAAAAAGACATCCTTGCACAGCCTGGGCAGGAAGATGATGATTGCAGAAATCATATGAAACAATTGCGAAACTCACGAAAACCTAAATTGAATTGTGAAAAATTAACAAAAGACATGAAAGACACTGGGGAACGGTCGGTACTTAGGAGGCAGGTGCGACTTTTTTCAATCAGGTCTGTGCATTTACTGCACAGACCGTGCGAAAGTGATTCAAGTGTGAGCAAATTCCTATCTGCGAAGCAGATTATAAATGAATTTGCGAAGTACTGCGAAGAATGAGCAGTACCGCTGCGAGTGAGTGACACATAGCGAGAGCGTGTCTTGAATGTTTTTGTTGATTTTGAACAATTGAAAGAAGAGTATGAGGAGTTTCGCAATTGTCTAAATATCATATAAGGAACAGGAGAGATAAGTCATGGGAAAGACAAAATTTGGAACAAAGATCGTATTCTTTTGTGATACTGCTCGGTGCAGGGGCAGTGTTATATGCGAAAAACTGCATGGAACAGCTCGCAGATATGCAGTAAGCCTCATGGACGGTGCAGGACAGGCGCAGAGCCAGCTTGCGGCAATGATCGCTTCCGATGTGAAAAAAATGGCAGCCTTTATGGCAGCCGGGCTTATCATAACGGTCGTTGTGGGTGCGGCAGGCATCATTGATTACATCAGAAGCCTCGACCTTGCCTGCAGCTATTCGGACACCCTCGCACAGGGCGATCTCACACAGGATGTGGAACAGAAATATTTAGACAGGAAAGACAGCATCGGAAACCTTGCGGCAGCTTTCCACAAGATCCGAGAGAGTTTTGCGGGACACCTTGGGAGCGTGAAGGACAATGCAGAGTCCCTGAGCGGCCATGTCTCCTCCATCGGGAAAAACGTGGATGAGATCAACGGCGAGATGGAAGGCATTTCCGCAACGACACAGCAGCTTTCGCAGCGAGCATGGAGGAATCCGCCGCATCCGCAACGGAGATGAACACCATGTCAGAGGAGATCAACCGGGCGATCAAAACATCGCGGAGAGCGCACAGGAAGGTGCGGAGCATGTCAATGACATCCATACCCGTGCCGTCAATGCGAAGAAAGAGACCACGGAGAACCGTGCCAATGCACAGCGCATGCACGGCGAGATCAAGGAAAGCCTCGACCAGGCACTGCAGGATGTGGAAGTGGTATCCCGGATCGAGGTCCTGGCACAGGCGATCATGGAGATCACCAACCAGACCAACCTTTTATCCTTAAATGCTTCCATCGAGGCGGCACGTGCCGGGGAGATGGGAAAAGGGTTTGCAGTCGTGGCGGACGAGATCCAAGCTTGCGACGGAATCCGGTGAGACGGCGACAACCATCCAAGAGGTCACGGACAGCGTGGTGAAAGCGGTGAACCAGCTCACAAAGGACAGCAGACGTCTGTTAGACTTCGTCGCAACTGATGTGAAATCCAGCTATGACAGCTTTGAGAGCCTTGCGGATGCCTACAACCGGATTCCGAGTTTGTGGACGGTCTTGTATCGGATTTCAGTGCGACATCCGAGGAACTCTTAGCTTCCATGGACGGCATGATGAATGCGATCGAGGGCGTTGCAAATGCGGCAAACGAGGGCGCAAGCGGGACCTCCGACATGGCAGAACGCATCCAGAACATCACCATGCGGTGCTCCGAGGTGGCAGAGACCACGGAACAGGCAGGTGCAGCGGCAGAAACGTTAAAGGCAGACACTGAGATCTTCAAGGTGTGAGAAAAAGCACCGTCAGAAAACAGCAGCCATCAGGATGGAACGCATCATTGAATCAATGGAGAAATGGGAGGACAAACGTGAGAAATAAAAAAGAATGCTTGCCGCAGGACTTATAGCAGTGGCACTTCTGTCAACTGTGAGCGGATGCGGCAGTACAACCGGAAATATGCAGGATACCAAGGGCATACAGGGGACTACAGGAGTAGCTGGCGGAACCGTACAGGGTTCCGCCAGCGCAGAAAAGTGCATCAGACACGGCGTCACAGAACAACAGCAACACAGCAGATCATAATGTACAGGATAACAGCAGTGGAACAGGAACAGCACAAAACGGCAGCAACACAACAGATCATACAGCACAGACAGGAAACAACGACAGCAGTGGGACATCACAGGCAGGCGTGTCACAACACGCAACCGCAGGTTCTGCCACAATGGTAAATGGCGGCATCACGGAACGGGAAGCGAAGAGCATCGCAGCCTGGGGATGCAGGGGTCACAGAAGAACAGATCCAGTACATCACGGTAAAACAGGACTGGGATGACGGCGCCAGATATGAGGTGGAATTCACCGCAGCCGGAGTGGAGTACGATTATGAGCTGGATGCATCCGACGGACGCATCCTATCGGCAGACTCCGAAGTGATAGACAAGGGATACCGTGCATCACAGGGCAGTGCCGGCACATCGCAGAATGGCACGGCAGCTTCACAGAATGCAGCCGGCACATCGCAGACAACACCGGGCGGTGTTTCCATCGAGACAGCAAAACAGACCGTCATGGACAGGATCCCTGGCATCGATGCCGGAAACATCTACATCCATCCGGACTATGACGACGCATCTCTCTCTATGAGGGGGAAGCCTACTATGCGGAGGTAAAGTATGAATTTGAGATCAACGCAGAAAACGGAAACATCATCAGCTGGGAAGCAGAATCCATCTACGACTGAGAAAAAGCCGTTAAAAGTAAAGGTTGAGACGGTCCTGATCATCATTGCCATGACAGGGCTTGTCCTGACCGGCATCACGATCGGGAACAGGATACACCATCATCAGATGTTAAAGGGATATCCGTATCAAGTTCGAGCAGCTTCATGACCGGATCGAAGATCAGGACACCGGTCGGGATGCCGGTTTTGGAACATATGAGAGGATAGAAGGATGAGAATTTTAATAGCGGATGACATGGAATATGCACGTGCAAATATCATGGAAATGGTGAAGAAAATTTTTCCGGAGGCGGAGATCGATACTTTTAGCGATGGAACACATGCATGGGAAGCAGTGAAAAAAAAGAGAATATGACTTACTTTTTACAGATGTCAGGATGATCAGAATGAACGGACCGGAACTCGCAGAAAAAGTCGCAGAAAAAACATCCCCATACAGAAATCTTTTTTGTGACAGGAGAAGACAAAGTCGAGCTGGAACAGCTGGGCATCGATCCCAAGAGATGTATCTTCAAACCATACATGATTGAGGATGTGAAAAAATGTCTGAAAGAAAACAAAGTGTTTGAATTTGGCGGCTTTGGAAATGAACTCAGACCATAACAGAAATTTTAATGTAGAAGCACTCTAATAGAATGATTGATCAGATGAGAACCTGATTAAAATCTATTCTATTAGGGTTTTTTTGTAAAAAAAATAACTTTCGATTTCACGTAAGTTCATTGTGTCAGTTTAGGTCGGGTGGTAAAATGAAAAAGAAAACGTTTTTACTGAAAAATAATGAAATCAATAATATATAGTACAATTTATATTTTTTAGAAGATAGGTGATATTGTGAAAATGGCTGACAAGGAGAAATATTGCCTTAACAATAGAATAAGAGTGCTGTGGACTGATAAAACATTTGGTTTAGCAAAGGTGCTTTTCATTGAGGAAGGAAAAACCAGAATTATAGGTACAGGATTAATTTCTGATGAGCCAAATGAGCAAAGTACGTTGAACATAAGTATATTAATAGGGGGATAAAATGAATCTGAACTTCTTTGGAGATAATATGGATGGCGAAAGATGGGAAGAGTTGTGTGATGGTTGTTATCGAATTCGTTATCAAGAGGATGGCTATCAGAAAGTTCCGGCAACAGCCAATGGAGATGCTGGTATTGAAGGATTTACAAATAGATTGGTTTATCAGTGCTATTATCCAGAAGGAGAATATTCTGACCAACAGTGGTATGAAAAGTTGAGAGATAAATTAACTAAGGATATAGGTAAATTTGTAAATGAGGAATATGCTATTAAATTAAAAAATTTAGGAGTAAAAATATTAGAGAATGGCATTTAGTAGTACCTTCGTATAGAGATAAAAGAATCATTGAGCATGCAAAAGCAAAGACAGATATGGTATTAGAAAAGAAGAAAGAAAATCCAGAATTATATTCATATATAAGCGATGATTTTGAAATAAGAATTAAAGTTGCAAAAAGATTTCACAGTAGAAATATCTCAGCTTGTAAGAAATTTTTGTTTGGATATTAAATTAAATACTGCAATCAAAGATTCAGATATTGATTTAAGTAAGTGCGAATCTGTTAAAGTGGAGAACATTAAGCGGAAAGTAAAAGCTGTAATGGGAAAAGTAGAAGAGTCAGATGAGCACTATATAGAGTTGGTAAATACATATATTAAATTTTATATGCGAGGAATTGAATTGATGAAAATTTTTAGTGCGGATTTTCCAGAAGTTTATGGTGATATTAATGAATTACTTCTTGCATATAAAAAAAGAAAGTATACTCAAAAACGATGTTTAATTCAGACAAAAGTCTGAATGCTAAGATATTCAATGAAATATTGGAAGAGTTTGGCGATCGCTTAGAAAAAGAATTTAAATACTTATCATTTGCATCTGTTATAGAATTGCAACATGATATGGTAGCAGGGTGGCTTGCTGATTGTTCGATGGAATTTAGGTGATTGGTATGGATGAAAATTTTTGATGACAGATATGGTAATATTTGATGCGAAACCAGATGCAGTACCATATAGATATAGAATAAGTTATAAAATTGGTCAAATATGTTTGATATTAAATATTTGTGGCGGATCAAGTTGTTCATTTCTAAAATTACAAATGATTTCGAATGCATTAAATGATAAGAAATGTGAGAAAGAATTGTTAGAATTTTGTGATGATAATAATTTGTTATTTAGCTCAGTAATTCGATTTGATCCCCGCTGTTAATAGGGTTTTAGGTTATGCTCTAGCAGATGGATTTATAAAACAGCTAGTGAAGGGACTTATAAACTTACAGAAAAAGGAAAGAAATTTGTAAAAAGATAAAATTAGATAAAGAAGTAATGTCAAACGAAATAGAGTTCTTAGAAAGAATTGGCAATCGATTGTCCGAAGAAAAATATCTGAACTAATGGACAGATGGAGGTATATAGATGTTAGAAATTCAAAGATTAAAAATAATTATAATAACAGATAATGGCACATATGGGTTTGATGAGAAATTTACTAGAGGATTAAATTTTATCGCAAGCATTGACAATACTTGTGGGAAAAAGTTCTGTTTTAGAAGCTATATACTATTGTCTAGGGTTCGAAGAAATTATAGGTGGGCAAACAGAGAAAGTTTTAACACCTGTATATAAAAGTAATATCAAGGATGAAGAAAAGGAATATGCAGTTTTTACAATCTAGTATGCTATTACAAATTTCTAATGGTCATGATATTATCACAATAATGCGTAGCGATGGAAGAAAAAGTAAATTAATTACTGTATTTTATAGTCCTCTAAGAATATCTATGATAAGGATACAGATAAAGGATGATATGTATGTTCATTCATCGAATTCTGCACAACATGAGAAGGGATTTCATACTTTTTAGAATAATTTTAGGAATGTCATTGCCTATTGTTGCAACAACTGATTCCATCGACAGAAAATTGTATTTACAGCTTATTTTTCTGGAATGTTTATAGAACAGAAAAGGGGATGGGCAGATTTTTTTTCTGCAATGCCATATCTTGGAATTAAGGATTCGAAAAAAGAGAATAGTAGAGTATCTTATTGGGTTGGAGACACTTTCTAATGAAAAGAAAAAGGAATGAGTTGCGTTTTGAAGAAAGAACTATTCGGCAGGATTGGGGAAGTGCAATTAGAGAAATTAATGCAATATGTTATAGTGAAAACTGCCAAGTGCAGGGCGTACCAACAGAACCACAAGTACTTGAATTGGGAATTAGCAATTTAACCAACATTGTTAAAATATTGAAGGGGGAATATTACTAGAAGAATATTTGGCTGGCTTGAGAAAGAATACGATAATTTATGTTCTACAGAGCCAAAAGTAGCTGATAATTATGAGCAAATTGAAGAAGAACTAAGACTGACAGAGGAAGCAATAGCTAAGTTAGAACAGCAGAGAAAAGAAACATATCAAAAATTTATGGCAGAAAGTTTGGCAATAAATAAATTAAATGCTAATTTGGAAACTATACGAGTTGATATTAGTAATAACAAGGATGCAAAGAAACTTCGAGATCTTGGTGCAGAAGTAGATAGTTTGGTATTAAAAGATATTTGTCCGGTATGTCATCAGAAGATACAAGACACATTATTGCCGGAGCAAGATGCATACACTTTTTATGTCGATAGAACAAAATATTAGGCATCTAAATGCACAGGAACAAATGTTTGAATATGCGTTAAAAAGTCATCAAGAAAATAAAAAGAAAACTGGATGTTTTGCTTGCGGAATATCGAGCTAAAATATATACACTTAATAGATTGGCAAAGGCATTAAGAAACGACATATATGCAGTTGATGATGAATATGCCGAAAGTGTTGTATATAAAAAGTAGAGATATCTAAAGAGATAGAGGACTTGGAAAAATTGAGAAGCAATTTGCAAGAGTTATTTTCACAATGGATACGTTGTCGGTTAGATGGAAAAAATATTTGGAAAACAAGGAAAAATTGCCAAAGAAAAAGTTTTCGAGAGAGGATGATAAAAAATAGCAACACAAATGAGAAGCTTATTTATTAAGAATCTTAGACAATTTGGGTACAAAAAGTTTAACAACGATGGAAGAGATAGAAATATCAAAAGATTCTTATTTACCTGTACGGGAAAATTTTTGACATGAAATTTGATTCTTCTGCGAGTGATGGTATAAGGGCAATTTGGGCATTTACATTGGCTTTAATGCAAACATCTATTATTCATAAAGGGAATCATCCCAATATTTTAATGTATGATGAACCGATCAACACAGTATTATAATGAAAGATTTGAAGAGTTTTTTTGACACAATCATAGAGATTGATGTAGGACAGACTATCGTTGCTATTACTATTGAAGATAGCGATACGAAAGAAGCCATCGCAAAAGATTGAATCCGGACTCTTATAATATTATTAGAATAAAGAAGAGGGCATTTGTTAAAATGTCAGAGGAAAATGAAGTTGAATGATCAAAAGATAAGTTTTAAGAATTATATATATCCACAAAGATAGATTAAGAAATTCATTTTAAAACAAAAATTTAATATGGAAGTACATAGAAAAGAGCAGGGAGCAGTAAAAGTATAATGCAAGATAAATTTTATAGGGGGAAATTAAGATGATTGTGATAAAGAATTATATTTCAATGATATATAATGATTTCAAAGAGTATATAGACAAAAATGATAATTTATGTATGTTGAAAACATTAAATTATCAAGCAGGACAAAAAGCCAGATTATACGGATATACATATTCAACAATTATATTTGTTACGATATGTTTTTTCATATGCCTTTGAAGATAAAAGTATGTTTAATACTTTATTTAAAAAGAGAACAATTTAAACATAACATAGAAGTGGCATCTATAGGATGCGGAAATATGATAGATTATTGGGGGTTGGTTGAAGCACTTAGTGAGATTGAAATGGAGATTGCCATATTAAATATAGAGGGATTGACACTATTGATTGGAAATATAAAATAGAAGCAAGAAAAAAGATGAAGTTAAGTTTATACAAACCAATGCTGCAACTATGTTTCAAAAACAAACGCATTAATATCTAATGTATATTTTTCCTAAGTCTATTAGTGAATTTTCTAATGAAGAGTTTAAAATATTTGTGAAGGGTTTAGACAAAAAGACATGCAAAGAGATAGAATTTATATATTAATATCTCTTCGTTCTGATCAAGGAAGTATGGAAAGAGATATGGAAAGAAGTGAAAAAAATTATATCAGCTATGAAAGAAAATGGATTTATTACAGGAGATCATGCGATGGAATTTTTTCATTATGAACCTGAAGATGAAGGTATTAGAAAGATTGATTATAAATTTGAATATCCGAATGAAGCTATAGAATTGCTGAATTCTTTAAATACAGAGTGTAGCACATATATTAGCAATGGAGGAAACTGTGCAAGTGATTGTGAAAATTTAAATAGATGGCCGATATTGAGAGCGAAAAATATTCGATATCAAGTATTGACTTTGATAGAAAGGATCCATTATGATATTAAGTGTCAGTAGAAGAACAGACATTCCTAATTACTATTCAGATTGGTTTTGTTAATAGAATTAAAGAGGGAATTTTTTATATGTGCGAAATCCTATGAATGCACATCAAATAAGTAAAAATAGATTTATCGCCGATGTAGTAGATTGTATTGTGTTTTGGACCAAAAATCCTGCAAATATGTTGGAAAAACTAGAGTATTTGAAAGATTATATATACTATTTTCAATTTACTCTTACGGGATATGGGAAGGATATTGAACCGAACCTTCCGATAAGAGAAAAGAACTAATTCAACGTTTAGAACATTGTCAAAAAAAAATAGGTAAAGAAAAAGTAATATGGAGATATGATCCTATTTTGATAAGTAAGCGATATACAATGGATTATCATTTAAAGGCGTTTGAGGAAATAGCAAATAGTCTTGCAGATTATACGGAAAGAGGTGGTTATCAGTTTTGTTGATTTGTATACAAAAACACAACGAAACACTAAGAAATCTTGATATTGACAAATGACAAGTGATGAGATGATTAGCATGGCTGCGCTGGCGCAAATTGAAATATAATTTAGTGGTTGAATCATGTGCAGAGCAAATTGACCTTCAGAATGTTGGTGTTCAGCATGGAAGTTGTATAGATAAAAACTAGTAGAGAAGATATTAGGATGTAAATTGATTGTTGAAAAAGATAAAAATCAAAGAGAAGCGTGTGGATGTTTTGAAAGTGTGGAAGTAGGTGCATATAACACGTGCAGCAATACGTAACTTG
>VOFB01003463.1_pt1 | contig 31128 bp, 45 predicted proteins | sample 5384141 | NCBI WGS metagenome assembly VOFB01 (sample SAMN12384721, study PRJNA508395) | human gut metagenome | isolation source: healthy gut A | host: Homo sapiens | reverse complement strand
TGATCTCGCCACCGTTTTTAGCGATTTTCTTTGCTTTTCGCTTTTCTCGATAGGCTTTTTCACGTTTGCGCTGCTTTTCCATGCGCTGCCGTTCTTCCTGCTCCTTCTGCGCTTTCAGTTCGGCAAGTTCTTCCTCGGTATAAGCAATATCGACTTGGCCGACATAGTTGAAATAAATGTCAACCTTTTGTGTGCGGGCATTGCCTGCACCCTCGGCTTCATAAACAACGATTTTATCGACAAGTTCGTTAAACATTGAATCGGAGATTTCTGTTGGATTTTTGCACTTGCGAATCAGCGAAATGAAATGCCGAATATCAGCAGAACTTGATTTATCTTCGGCAATTTCGGATTTCATCGTTTCCATCTGCGATTCCAATTCTGCCTGCTCGCTATCATACTGTGCCATCAGCTGCTTGTACTGTCGTTCGGGCAACAGTCCAGCCATAAGATTTTCGTACAGACTACGAATAAGGGCAGAAAGCTCATCATAGCGTTTTTGACAACGTTTCAATTCCGATTGGTTCTGCTTCGGCTTTTCTTCACGTTTCTCTCTCCAAAGTGATTGCAGTTCCAAAGCGAAGGTTTCTTCATCTTTTAGAACAAATCTCGAAAAGCGTTTGACCGATGCCAATATCAGGGCTTCAACATTATCGGCACTGATTGAATGGGCAGTACAACCATTCACCCGACTTGCATATCCACCACAACGATAAGAATATTGAGTAGACCCATCCTTTTTACTGTAGTGTGTTTGCAAGGTCAATCTTCTGCCGCAGTCGGCACAATACAGATACCCGCTTAAACGGTTGGTGTGCGTTCCCCAAGCAGAAGCACGATTCACTCGGCATCTGCGTTTCTGAACACTATCCCAAAGTTCTTGCGATATAATCGGTTCATGCGTGTTCTGGAAAACGTACTGTTCATCTTCATCTGTTTCTTTTCTCTTGTGAAGTTTGAAATTTGTGCTTACAGATTTTCGTAAAACAGTGTGTCCCAGATATTCCTGCCGACCTAAAATTGTTCTTACGGAGGAGGTGCCCCACAGGTACGGATTGGAGAACTTTGTCCCATTGTACTGCTCTGGGGTGATATTTCTTTGCGTATGCGGCAGGAATCAGGACTTTTTCCTCTGTCAACAGTTCTGCGATTGTCCGTGGGCTTTTTCCTTCGTTCGCAAGAAGAAAAATGCGCTTTACGACTTCGGATGCCACCGGATCAACAACAAGTGTCTGCTTGTCGTTTGGCAAACGGTTATATCCATACGGAATAGAGCCGCTGCAACGTTTTCCATCTTTCATCCGGGCATCGAACACAGCCTTGATTTTATTGCTCGTGTCTTTGGCATACCATTCGTTCATAATATTCAAAAACGGAGCAAAATCATTGTCTGAAGCATTGTCGCTGTCGATGCTGTTGTTGATTGCAAAGTTCTCTATCTCCTTCCTTGCCAGAGACCATATTATCAAGATGCTGATGAGATACACCATCTTGAATGACACGGACAAGCTGCTCATGGTAATGCGTCCCTATCAGGTGTATGCGGTAGAGGCTCTTGTCCGGCAAGCCACGCTCACTAACCGCAACGCCTATGTTTGGCATACAACCGGCGCAGGAAAGACGCTGACTTCCTTTAAGACAGCACAAATCCTCGCAGCCAACCCCAATATCAAAAAAGGTTATCTTCCTTGTTGACCGGAAGGACTTGGACTCCCAAACTACAGAAGAGTTCAACAAATTCGAAGCCGGTTCTGTTGATGCCACTGATAGAACTGATGTCCTTGTAAAACAGATGCAGGACAAAAATCGGCAGCTCATCGTCACAACGATGCAGAAGATGGCGAACGCTGTGAAGCGTCCTCAATACGCAAAAGGTTATGGATGCCTATAAGGACGAGAAAGGTTGTCTTCATTATTGACGAGTGCCACCGCAGTCAGTTTGGTGATATGCACAAGGACATTGTTCGGCATTTCCAGAAGGCACAATTCTTCGGCTTTACCGGCACACCTCGTTTTGAGGTCAACGGAAAGACGGAGGGAAAAAATCACACAGACCACAGAAATGCTCTTCGGAGAATGCGTACATAATTATCTTATCAAAGGACGCAATTTTTGATAACAATGTTCTCGGATTCCATATCGAATATATCAAGACTATGGAGGGTGATTTCGACTGGGACGATCCCACAATGGCAGATGGGATTGATGTAGGCGAACTCTATATGTCCGAGGAACGGATGTCGATGATTGCAAACCACATTGTCCAAAACCATAAAGCGAAGACAAGAAACGGTCAATACACCGCCATCTTTGCTGTCTCTTCGATTGAAGCGCTGGTCAAATACTATGACATCTTCAAGAAGATCAATCATGACCTGAACATCAGCGGTATCTTCTCCTATGGACAGAACGAAGAAGCAGAAGGTAAAGATGAGCATAGTCGGGACGCTCTGGAACGGATCATCAAAGACTATAACGAGATGTACAGCACCAATTTCTCGACGGACACCTTCTCTGTCTATCACAAGGATATTTCAGACCGTGTAAAGGGAAAAAAACCAAGTCCCTTGACATCCTTCTTGTAGTAAATATGTTCCTGACCGGCTTTGACAGCAAGCAGTTATCCGTCCTCTATGTGGACAAAGATTTGAAATATCATGACCTACTGCAAGCCTACTCACGAACCAACCGTGTTGAAAAGGAAACGAAACCCTTTGGCATTATCATCTGCTACCGTAATCTGAAAAAGAGGACAGATGACGCTCTTACCCTATTTTCTCAGAGCCATGATACCTCTGATATTGTTGTTCCCGACTATCCCTATTTCGTCGAGAAGTACAATGAAATGGTTACTCGCTTGAAAGAAATCGCTCAGACTCCAGCAGATATTGACACCATGCAGAACGAGGATGACCAGAAGCTTTTCGTTGAGACATTTCGTGAGCTGACCAAGTATTTGCAATCACTGCATACCTTTATCGAGTTCAGCTTTGACCAAGACTCTCTCATCATGAGCGAGCAGGAATATCAGGACTATAAGAGCAAGTATCTGATGCTTTACGCAAAACAAAAGAAAGATCGTGAAGTTGTTTCAGTCCTGAACGATGTGGACTTCTGTATTGAGCTTATGGAGAGCGACCGAATCAATGTTGCCTACATCATGAACCTTATCCGCAATATCCACTTTGATGATGCCAAACAGAAGGATTATGATATTAAGCACATCAAGGAAGAACTGGGAAGAACCGATAATCCCCAGTTGCTCCGCAAGGTGGAGATTCTGCAAGCCTTTTTGGATCGTGTTGTTGTGGGTCTGGAAAGTGCAGATGAAATTGACGCTGCCTACAATGACTTTGAAAACGAGGCAAAGCGTGAAGAAATTGTTGCCTTTGCTCAGACAGAAGAAATTGATCCTACCATGCTGACCGACTTCATCTCGGAATATGAGTTTTCCGGCACAATGGATGCCGGTAACATCCGTGACCGTATCGAAAAACCAATGCCGCTGCTGAAAAACGCTCTCTGGTGAACAGAATTGTAGACTTTATCCGGCAGCACACCGAAAAATTTCAATAAGGAGAATGTAAAATGGACAACAGTATTCAGGCGCACCAGAAAGAGCTTTGCAATAAGCTTTGGGCGATGGCAAACGCACTCCGGGGTAATATGGAGGCGTATGAGTTTAAGAACTACATCTTGGGCATGATTTTCTACTACTATCTGTCTGACCGTACAGAAAAGTACATGGCGAATCTTCTGAAAGACGATGGCATCAGCTATGAAGACGCATGGATGATGAGGAATACAAGGAAGCCGTTGTAGAAGAGGCTCTGCGTGATCTGGGCTTTATCATTGAACCGCAATTCCTGTTCCGCAAGATGGTCAAGATGGTTGAAAACCGTTCTTTTGACATTGAGTTTTTGCAAAAAGCAATCAACGCCCTTATGGAGTCTACTCTTGGCAACGATTCTCAAGAGGACTTTGACGGGTTGTTCTCTGATATGCAGCTCGACTCTACTAAACTGGGGCATACCGTCAAAGACAGAAGTGCTGTCATGGCAAAAATCATTGCCTCTCTGGACGAAATCAACTTCGGAGTAGAAGACACAAAGATTGATGTTCTTGGCAATGCCTATGAGTATCTGATCGGGCAATTCGCTGCAACAGCCGGCAAGAAGGCTGGCGAGTTCTACACTCCTTCAGGTCCTGCCGAGCTGCTGTGCCGTCTGGCTTGTCTTGGACTAACGGATGTCAAGGACGCAGCCGATCCCACTTGTGGCTCTGGCTCTCTTCTGCTGCGCCTCAAAAACTATGCAAATGTGCGTAACTACTATGGTCAGGAGCTTACTTCCACCACCTACAACCTTGCCCGAATGAATATGATCCTTCGTGGCATTCCTTACCGCAATTTCAATATCTACAACGGTGACACTTTGGAGCATGACTACTTCGGTGACATGAAGTTCCGTGTTCAGGTTGCCAATCCTCCGTATTCTGCAAAGTGGTCTGGCGATTTGAGTTTCATGGAAGATCCCCGGTTCAACGAATACGGCAAGCTTGCCCCGAAGAGCAAGGCTGACTTTGCTTTTGTACAGCACATGGTACACCACATGGACGAGGACGGACGAGCTGTTGTGCTGCTGCCTCATGGCGTTCTGTTCCGTGGTGCAGCGGAAGAAGTGATCCGTAAACACCTTATCCAGAAGTTGAATGTGCTGGATGCTGTGATCGGTCTTCCTGCCAATCTCTTCTTCGGCACAGGCATTCCGGTGTGTGTCCTTGTTCTCAAGAGGGAGCGCAACGGCAATTCCGATAACATTCTGTTCATTGATGCTTCAAATGATTTTGAAGCTGGCAAGAACCAGAACATCCTCCGTGAGTGCGACATTGATAAGATCGTCGAGACCTATGAGCGCCGTGAAGATGTGGACAAGTATGCTCATGTTGCAACCATGCAGGAAATTGAAGAGAACGGTTTCAACCTCAATATTCCCCGATATGTTGATACCTTTGAGCCGGAAGAAGAAATTGACCTGAACGAAGTAGCTGCGGAGATCCGCAAGCTGCAAAGTGAAATCAAGGAGATTGATGCAGAGCTGAAACCGTTTTTGACGAACTGGGACTTGATTTCCCGTTTGAAGTGGAGGGCAAATAATTATGGCAAATGTATCCTCAAGTAACGGTCTCGAAAAGCGTCCGAAGCTCCGCTTTCCGGGCTTTGATGAGCCGTATGTGCTGCATCGTATAGGAGACATCTACGCCGAACGCAGTGAGCGTGGGGCGGCTGATATGGCCAGTTGCTTTCTGTCACAATGAATGGTGGAGTTATGCAGCGTTCCGAAATTGAGGGGAAAGATAACTCAAGCGAGGATAAAAGCAACTACAAGGTTGTCCGCAAAGGGAGATATGGTTTATAACTCAATGAGGATGTGGCAAGGCGCAAATGGAGTGTCTCCTTATGACGGCATTGTCAGCCCTGCCTATACTGTTCTCACAGCAAAAGCTCCCTATCTGCAATGAGTATTTTGCAGCACTTTTAAGAACTACAAACTAATCAACGAGTTCAAAAAGAACTCACAGGGTATGACCTCCGACACATGGAATTTGAAATATCCACAGATAAAGACGATCAAGGTGTATTTGCCGAAGTGACAGAGCAGGAAAAAAGTAGCCTCATTAATTGTTACCCTCGATAAAGGATTGCAGCACAGGCAACGCTTGTCGAACAGCTCAAGAAGTATAAAAGAGGTGTCATTCAGCGAGTATTCTCTGGAAGAAAAGGAAATGGCAAAGATCATTATCCAACATGGGAAGTATCATCTTTTGGTGAATTTTTTCACCGAACAAATTATAAAGACATCAAATAGCCCAGACACGCCTCTGGTTAGTCTCACTGTTGAGGATGGAATAACACCCAAAACAGAGCGTTATTACCGTGAATTTCTTATAACTAAGGAGGGAGACAACTATAAAGCAATCAAGCCCGGGTGGTTTGCATATAATCCCATGAATGCCCATTTAGGAGCAATCGCCGCCAATCATCTCGGATATACTGCCGCCGTTTCGGGTTATTATAATATCTTTTCTGTCAATGAAACTGATACTATTAGTTTCTGGGAGGAATACCTGACATCGTACCCCATGCTAATTCACTACAAGCTCATTGCTACAGGATCGCTTATTGAAAAGCAAAGAGTGCATTATTCCCAATTTGTCGGTATCCGTCGGTGTTTGCCATCAGTGGAAGAACAGAAACACTTGTCAAAGCTATTTGAAGCAGTAAATAGAAAAATAGCGAATGCTGAAAGTATGGAGCGTCAGTTGGTTAGAATGCGAGTTTCCCTCTTGCAGCAGCTCTTTATATAAAAAAGCTGCTGCAAGAATGCTTTGCGCTGAACAGTTAGTAAAGAAAGAATACTTTCCTGAAAAGCAATTTGTTTATCATAAGTCAGAAGAAAAGCCGATATTTTTGACTGTATTTTTTCTCAGGAACATTACATTTGAGCCTCAGAAGTTTGTTTACGGCAAGACCAGGTTGTGCGCCTTGGTCTCAATACTGACCAAGATTCATGAAATCAAGTAAATACAATAGAAACTTGGTATCGTTTTCCTCGTTCGCACGAACCGCAATAGCGTGTTCAGACAAATAGTTTTGCCCTCGAATAAGCCGGACATTTCCGCATAATGCGCCCTGTCTTCCTACTACAACATATTCACCTTCATGACTATAATGGTCACAATACCCTCGTATACCATTTCCACCATACACAGGATAATCTCCGCTTTCGTGGATGAGTGTTGCTGATATGCTACGCCCACTTCTGAACTCACAACACAAATCAGAAAGTGTCTTCTCAGCCCATATAGCTTCGCCAGCAAACTCGCTGTCTTTGCCTGAAAGAATATGGGCAATAGCACCTCTTTTATACTTCTTGAGGGATTCAACCAAAGAACGCTGTTTATCAATCCTTTGCTCTATGACATTAAGGAACAACGCAATTCTATCCTGTTCCTGTGCTGTGGGGATATTTATGGGCATTGCAAAAAAGTGTCATCCTTGATACTCACCCTATCATGCCTTGCACCGCTGTCACCGGACATATAGATATACCGATGCCATGCCGACGAACGGAAGTACCATTCAAAATACAGAGGATTGATCTCCTGCTTTGCTCGGAAACACAGGTACAATGGGGACACTATTCCTGCTTCTGGATATTTATAACTGCTTATGGGACCGTAGGGCGCATCGGTAGATTTCCGGGGATTATAAACAAAATCATTTGTCTCGATGATATAGTACCCACCTGTATTGTCGCTGTTTGCGATGTCCTTATCAAAATAGTCACGCTGCGGAATAAGCCCCTGCTTTGCTGAATTACAGATAACATTGGTTATCGCCCCATCAGCATTTTTCTTGATATTTTTGGCAAAATAGTCCGAGAGGAGTGCTGATTTCCACGGCTCATCAAAGCCCGGGAAGCGAAGTTTCGGACGCTTTTCGAGACCGTTACTTGAGGTCTTTTTTTCAACTGAATAGTGGCAAGAACTTAAAGCAAAATCCTTGCAGTAGCAGAGAATTTCCGCTATTGCAAGGGATTTTCGTCTTTCATATAGCTTTTCTGCGTACTTTGTCAGAAGTATAAAAGAGGTGTCATGTCTGTACTTCTCAGTTCAAAAGACAATCCCTACTATTCGTCTGAAACATGGGAAGAGGTGTCTCTGTGTGATGTGGCAAGTGGCTTTGAGTACGGTATGAATGCCGCAGCGACGATCTACGACGGGTCTCATAAGTACATTAGGATAACAGACATTGACGATAGTTCCCATCTTTATATTCAAGACGAACTGGTTTCACCAGAGGGGCAAGTGGAAGAGAAGTATCGAGTTCGAGAAAACGACATCTTATTTGCTCGTACAGGAGCATCCGTAGGTAAAGCTATTGCTACCAGCGAAGTGATGGGAATCTTTATTTTGCGGGGTTTCTTATTCGCATCCATATAAATTCGGATGTAGATTGTAGTTATGTCTTTCAGAACACATTGACCGAAGCATATAGACGCTGGGTTATGCTTGAGTCTGCTCGTTCTGGTCAACCAGGAATTAACGCTGAGCAATATAAACAATATCGTTTCCTTCTTCCAGCAATAGAAACACAAAAAAAGATTTCATTCTTGGCTTCTAATCTTGATACTCTAATCTCTAAAGGTGAAAGTCTTCTATCTCAGCTCGAACAGACTAAGGCAGCTTTGTTGCAGCAGATCTTTATATGAAGAGCTGCTGCAACAGAGAACTACGCAGCTTAATGAGGTTTTCCAGCTCCTTCTCACACAGTTCGACACGGCTGCTGATTGCTTCAAGCATTTTGATTATACGGCATTGAGTTTCTGGGTCCGGGTAGGTTATTTGAATCTTTGAGATTTCACTTGCCTGTACATGAACAATGGATTTGCCCTGCGCAATACGAGCAATACTCCCATTTACAATGTGATTGAGTATATAGCTCATAATTCTCCCGTCTACCTTTGAACTGCGGAAAATGTTCAGATCACCGGCAAGGATAACTCCGGGCAGCATAACACACGAGGCGGTGGAGATATCTTCTGGTGTTTCGCCGGAGGTGGGGATAAGCACATCGCCTATAATGCTCCGATATACAGAATCGACTTCGGATTCTGTTTTCCTTACAACAGATGTAATGACCTCATGGTAGGTTGTATATAGCTCACCGTATAGAATAAATGGAGTCCCTGTTTCGGAAATATCAGCCTTAGACAATGGCGCACCCTTGATAAATGAGCCAAGATTACCGATGGTATCACGACTCCATTGAGCATCTTTCAATTTGCAGTTCTCAGGTGACAAAAGACTACGAACAACACCTCTTTTATACTTCTTGAGGTTATCTACGAGGGACTGCTGCGTTTCGATACGATGCTCCAAAGCGATGAGGAAATCGGCAATCTTTCTTTGCTCATCAGTGTTTTCCGGCAGATAATGTTTTGTGTCGAAGAACTCTTCGGTAGGTACATTCAGCAAGCCATGATTTCTTGCACCTTCGGCAGAGATCATGTATATTTCCCGATACCATTTCAGAGAGTCGAAATAAGCCTTGATGAAGTCGCTTTCATGCCTTTTGAGTGCAAAACAGATATAAAGCGTCGATAAAGCCCCCATCGGATAACGATCCAGCCGCTTGATAGAGCCAAAGTCATACCCAACGGAATAGCTCTTGTTGTAAGCAAACTCGCCATTTCTGAGCAGATAGTACCCACTCATGTCTTTACTCGCAACCGTCTTATTGAAGTAGCTTACCTGATCAACAAGACCATCTTTTGAGGAAATAGTTAAAGGAAGATCAGTTTCGTTTTTGCTGTTCTTCCGTGTTACACGATCTGCGAAGTCAGATAATCTCTCAGCTCTCCACGGCTCATCAAAGCCCGGAAAGCGGAGCTTCGGACGCTTTTCGAGACCGTTACTTGAGGTTTATAATGCCCTGATTATTTCTCCATCAGATAATATCTGTGGAGGTGGTCAATATGACTAATAATACACAATTTAAAACGCTGCTGAACACTTGGCTAAATCAAAAAGAAGCCGATGATCACACCGTCAACCCATGCCAGCTTCACGCTAATAGCCGAAAATCACTTGATACCGCACTTCGGCAAACGGAAGATTGGTAGCATCACTGAGCAGGACATTCAAAGCTACATATCGTATCTCTATGAATCTGGGCGGTTGGACAAGTCTGGTGGTCTCACTGTGAAAACTATTCGAGATGTTATCCTGGTACTTCGCCTTGCTATGGAGTACGCCTACAAAGAGAGGGCGATACCGCTGCTCAACTGGGACTTAATAGAGTACCCAAAAGAGCTGGGTGTTAAGAAAGTGGTATCGCTATCCAAAGATCAGGAGCAAGCTCTTATTCAGTGCATCTACATGAACCTGAATAGGAAAACCGCTGGCATTCTCATTGCACTGTTTACTGGGGTGCGGATCGGTGAACTTTGCGGCTTGCAAATGAAGGACATCTCGTTGACGGACAAAACCATCAGCATCAACAAAACCGTCCAACGCATCTATGACAAGAAAAAGAGTGAATCCTATCTGCACATAGGACCACCGAAGACCAAAACATCAGCTCGTACCATTCCCGTACCGTCGTTGCTGATGAACATTATCAAGAAGTTCTACACAGAAAACCCCAACCACTACTTCTTGACCGGGAAAAACAAAGCCGACAGAGCCTCGCACCTACCGGCAGTTCTTTTCTCGTTTCCTGAAACGCAACTGGGCTACAAAAGGTGAAGTTTCACGAGATCAGACATACATTTGCAGTACGGGCAATCGAAATACCGGAGTTTGACATCAAATCTCTCTCCGAGATTTTGGGACATAAGAATGTGTCCTTTACGCTGAATGTCTATGGCAGCGCAAATCTCCAACAGAAAGTCAAGGCTAACTGATCTTGATTCGTCAGTTAGCTCTCTTTCTGCTGATAGTATCTTTTACGGTATATAGGCTCTGCATATTTGGCTATCTAAAGCGATGGTCAACCATTCAAACTTTTGATATCTCTGCATTCTTTCCATACCCTAACAGGCTGTGGTCATAAGAATGCCATTTTTATCGTAATAATCCTTTGACCGCCTTTTTTTATAGCCTCCTCCGCCAATACAGAGCAATGGAGTTTATGAGCCGGAAGTCCATCTAATGCTTCAGTAACGGCCTTGTTGGTCAGTGCAAGGGCATCGGTCAACGATTTGCCCTTAATCAGCTCTGTTGCCATAGAACTGGAAGCAATGGCGCTGCCGCAGCCGAATGTTTCAAACTTCACATCGGTAATGGTGTTATCCGCGATCTTCAGATAGATCTTCATAATGTCCCCGCAGACAGGATTACCAACCTCTCCAACACCGTCTGCATCGTCTATGATACCTACATTCCGAGGATTTCGGAAATGATCCATTACTTTATCACTATACAAAGCCATAGACACACCTCTTATCTTTCAAATATGTGGGGCCGTTTACCATTGACCAAATCTCTCCAGAAAGGAGAGATATTCCGCAGATAGTTTACCACATCTGTGACGGCAAGAATGATCTCATCGATATCTGCTTCTGTCATGTCCTCGCCGAGGCTGAGCCGCAGAGAACCATGGGCGACCTCGTGGGGTCTGCCGATTGCCAGCAGCACATGACTGGGATCAAGAGAGCCGCTTGTACAAGCGGAGCCGGAGGAAGCGCAGATACCCTTGTCATCCAGCAGAAGCAAGAGCGATTCACCTTCGATGCCCTCAAAACAGAAATTCACATTACCGGGCAGCCGATGTTTGTGATCGCCGTTCAGTTCGCTATAAGGAATCTGATCCAATCCATGGATCAGCCGCTCCCGCAGGACCGTTAGTTTTGTGCTGTGCTCGTCCATGGCCGCACAGGCTTCTTCCAGAGCCGCTGCCATGCCCATGATGGCAGGGATATTCTCTGTACCCGCGCGTTTTCCGCGCTCCTGCGCGCCGCCGTTGATTATAGTTTCCAGGATAATACCGCGCTTGGCATACAAAGCACCGATTCCCTTCGGACCGTGAAATTTGTGTGCGGAAAGGGAGAGCATATCGATGTTCTGTTCTTTTACATCAATGTGCGGGTGTCCCGCCGCCTGTACTGCATCTGTATGAAACAGCACGCCTTTCTCCCGGCAAATAGCCCCAATCTCTGTGACGGGCTGAATAGTACCGATCTCGTTGTTTGCATACATGATGGTCACAAGGCAGGTGTCTTCCCGGATGGCTTCAGCCACCTGCTCCGGCCTCACAAGTCCTGTATTGTGTACATCCAGAAGGGTGACCTCAAAGCCTTGCTTTTTCAATTTTTCCAGGGTATGCAAAACGGCATGGTGTTCAAACGCCGTGGAAACAATATGCTTTTTGCCTCTGCGCATCCCCAGCGCAGCGGCGGTCATAATGGCCTGGTTATCCGCCTCGCTGCCTCCGGAGGTAAACGTGACCTCCCGCGGATCGGCATGGAGGCAGGCCGCGATCCGGCTCCGGGCATTTTCCAGCGCTTCCTTGGCCTGCTGTCCAAAGGCGTAGAGGCTGGAAGGGTTGCCGTAATATTCTTCCATATAGGGCAGCATAGCATCGATAGCCGCCTTGCTCATTTTGGTGGTTGCCGCATTGTCTGCGTAAATCATAATATACTCCTCGGTCTTTCATCTGTAAACATGGGAGTGGAAAGGTATCTGTCGCCGGTGTCCGGCAGCAGGGCCACAATGGTTTTACCCTTGTTTTCGGGGCGCTTTGCCAGCTCTACAGCAGCCCAGACAGCGGCGCCGGACGAGATGCCCACCAGCACTCCCTCCTGCTGTCCCACTACGTCTGCCATATTCAAAGGCATCCTCATTGGATACTGCCAGGACTTCATCATAGATCTCGGTGTTCAGGTTGTCTGGCACAAAGCCTGCGCCGATGCCCTGGATCTTGTGGGCTCCGGCCACTCCCTGAGAAAGGACCGGAGAGGCCGCCGGCTCCACCGCTGCCACCTTGACAGCGGGGTTCCGACTCTTGAGATATTCGCCCACACCGGTAATGGTGCCGCCCGTACCCACACCGGCAACAAAGATATCCACCTCGCCGTCGGTATCTGCCCAGATCTCCGGGCCAGTAGTGGCGCGGTGCGCGGCGGGGTTTGCCGGGTTGACGAATTGGCCGGGAATAAAGCTGTCCGGAATTTCCTTTGCCAGCTCCTCTGCTTTGGCAATGGCTCCCTTCATTCCCTTCACCCCTCGGTGAGCACCAGTTCCGCGCCATACGCCTTCATCAGCTGGCGGCGCCCACGCTCATGGTGTCGGGCATGACAAGGATGATGCGGTAGCCCCTTGCCGCGGCAACAGATGCCAGGCCAATTCCCGTGTTGCCGGAGGTAGGTTCAATAATAACTGACCGGGTATTCAGCGATCCCTTCGCTTCGGCATCATCGATCATGGCTTTCGCAATACGATCCTTAACAGATCCGGCGGGGTTAAGGTATTCCAGCTTTGCCAAGATCCTGGCTTCCAGGCCCTCGGATCTTTCAATATGGGTAAGCTCCAGCAAAAGGCGTCTTGCCGATGAGCTGGTCAGCAGAAGTATAAATGTTTGCCATGGTCATACCTCCTTGACACGCTGGAACGCCTGCTCCAGATCTGCGATAATGTCATCAATGTGCTCTGTGCCGATGGAAAGACGGATGGTATTCTGGTAAATTCCCACGTTCTCAGTTCCTCCTCCGTAAGCTGGCTGTGTGTGGTGGAAGCTGGATGAATCACCAAACTTTTGACGTCCGCTACATTGGCCAGCAAAGAGAAAATTTTCAAATTGTCAATAAACCGGAAGGCATCCTCCCGTCCGCCCTTGATTTGGAATGTAAAAATGGAAGCGCCGCCGTTCGGAAAATACTTTTCGTACAGCGCGTGATCCGGATGTTCCGGCAGAGAAGGATGATTGACTTTTTCCACCTGGGGATGGGAAGTCAGGTATTTCACCACTTTTTGCGTTCTCCACATGACGCTCCAGCCGGAGACTCAGGGTTTCCGTACCCTGAAGCAGCAGAAAAAGCCGCAAAGGGGCTGATGCAGGCACCCTCGTCCCGCAGCAGGATTGCGCGGATATAGGTAACAAAAGCGGCCTTTCCCGCAGCCTCTGTAAACTTTACGCCATGGTAGCTGGGATTCGCTGCGCTGATCCAGGGGTATTTTCCGCTTGCCGCCCAATCAAAGCTGCCGCCGTCCACAATGATACCGCCCAGGGTCGTACCGTGGCCGCCAATGAACTTGGTGGCGGAGTGGATCACAATGTCAGCGCCGTGTTCAATGGGACGGATCAAATAGGGGGGTGCCGAATGTATTATCGATTACCAGCGGCAGTCCATATTTGTGAGCAATGTCAGCAATGGCGTCAATGTCAGGAATATCACTGTTGGGGTTGCCCAGGGTCTCAATGTAGATGGCCTTGGTGTTGGGCTGGATCGCATGTTCCACGGCGGCGAGGTCGTGGACATCCACAAAGCTGGAGTTGATGCCGTAGAGTGGCAAGGTGTGGGCCAACAGATTACTGGTGCCGCCGTAGATGGTCTTTTGTGCTACAATGTGCTCCCCCTGTTTTGCAAGCGCCTGAATGGTATAGGTGATCGCGGCGGCGCCAGAGGCGACAGCCAGACCGGCAACACCGCCCTCCAATGCGGAAATGCGCTGTTCAAAAACACCTTGGGTGGAATTGGTCAGGCGGCCATAGATGTTGCCTGTATCAGCCAGACCAAAGCGATCTGCTGCGTGCTGACTGTTATGAAATACATAAGAAGTGGTAGCGTAGATGGGAACCGCACGGGCATCAGATGCAGGGTCAGGGTGCTCCTGGCCCACATGGAGTTGGAGCGTTTCAAATTTGTAATCAGACATAGTTGTGTTCCTTTCTGTTCCATGATTTATTTTGCTAGGAAGAACAGATAACACATTCGTCCGAAACGGAAGTTATTCCGCAGAAGTCTGAAAAAGTGTTTTTGCATAACCGGCTCCTTTTACCCACGGAATTGGTATGTATAATGTTATACCACCATTTTCCTACTAAGTCAAGGGGTAATTAAAAAGTTGCTGTTGCGTATTTGTAGGAATACAATACACGTTCGTGGGGAATTTTTTATAATAGCCCTTGACAAGTAGAGGGCATAGTAGTATAGTGATAAAAAATTTAATATCCTAAACCGTTGAAGCGGAGATAACGGCAATGATGCCTTTACAGAGAACCCGTGGTGCTGAGAATCGGGCATGAAACAAGTTGTCAAATGGACCGCTGAGGGCGCAGTCAAATGTGATTTTCACAAAGTATTCTGCGACGCCGCAGGCGGGCGTTATTTGCCGGGGATATGCTGGTATCCTACTAAGCGCACGGGTTCTACCGTGAACCAAGGTGGCACCGCGGATAATTTGTATTATTCGTCCTTGACAGACCGTAGTTTCTGTCAAGGGCGATTTTTTGCTCCTCTGGCAGAAACGCCAGAGGAGTATTTTTATTTGGAGGTGCAGACCATGCAGATCGTTCCCCACATTGGAGAAAGTCCAGGAGATCGCTTCCGCCAGACGATACCGGGTGCTGCCGGTGAGCTGTGAGATCCTGTCTGACTTCACCCACGCCCATAGAAGCCATGCGCATCCTGAAGCAGGTTTCCACCCACTGCTATATGCTGGAGTCCGCAGCCAGCCATGAGACCTGGGGACGCTACACCTTCCTGGGCTTTGATCCCAGTCTTGAGATCACCTGCAGGAACGGGGAGATGCGGGCCGGATGCCTTCACTTCCCAACGGCGGACCCATCCGCTTACCTGCGTCAGGTCCTGGAGGAGCACAAAAGCCCCCGCTTTGACCATCTCCCTCCCTTCACCGGCGGGCTTGTGGGATACTTCTCCTATGACTATCTGGGGTACAGCGAGCCGTCCGTCCGGGCGGAGGTGGAGGACAGCGAGGAATTTCGGGATCTTGATCTGATGCTCTTTGACAAGGTCATTGCCTTTGACCATCTGCGGCAGAAGCTCATTCTCATGGTCAATATGTCCCTGGACGAGCCGGAGACCAGCTACAACAAGGCGGTGCTGGAGCTCAGACAGCTTGTGGAGCTGCTGCGGACCGGAGCAAAGAAGCAGGACCGTGCCGGGCGGCTCCTGGGCCCGGTGACGCCGCTGTTCGGCCGGGAGGACTTCTGCCGAATGGTGGAGCAGGCCAAGGTCCACATCCGGGAAGGGGATATTTTTCAGATCGTCCTCTCCAACTGCCTGTCGGCCCCCTTTGAGGGCAGCCTGTTCAACACCTACCGGGTGCTGCGCACCCTTAACCCCTCCCCTATATGTTCTATTTTTCGGGTACAGACGTTGAGGTGGCGGGGCGTCGCCAGAGACGCTGGTAAAGCTGGAAAACGGCGTGCTCCACACCTTCCCTCTCGCGGGTACCCGGCCCAGGGAAAGACCCTGGAGGAGGACCAGGTTCTGGAGACAGAGCTGCTCTCCGATGAGAAAGAGCTGGCGGAGCACAATATGCTGGTGGATCTGGGGCGGAACGATCTTGGGAAGATCAGCCGGTTCGGTGCGGTCCAGGTGGAGAAGTTCCACACCATTGAGCGCTTCTCCCATGTTATGCACATCGGCTCCACCGTACGGGGGAAGCTCCGGGAGGACAAGGACGCGCTGGACGCCATCGAGGCGGTGCTCCCCGCCGGGACCCTCTCCGGGCGCCTAAGCTCCGGGCCTGCCAGCTGATCGCAGAGCTGGAGAACAACAAGCGGGGCATCTACGGCGGGGCCATCGGCTACATCGACTTCACCGGGAATATGGACACCTGCATCGCCATCCGGATCGCCTATCAGAAGAACGGCAGGGTGTTTGTGAGAAGCGGAGCCGGGATCGTGGCCGATTCGGTCCCGGAGCAGGAATTCGAGGAATGTATGAACAAGGCGCGGGCGTCCCTGAGGGCGCTAGAGCTTGCACAGGAGGCGGAGCTATGATCCTGCTGATCGACAACTATGACAGTTTTTCCTACAATCTGTACCAGCTTGTTGGGGAATTCGAGCCGAATATCCGGGTCATCCGCAATGATGAGATGACCGCAGAAGAAATTCGGGCGCTTCAGCCGGAACGGATCATCCTCCCCGGCCCGGGGAGGCCGGAGGACGCGGGAATCACCATGGAGGTGGTGACCGCCCTGGGGCATGAGATCCCCATTCTGGGGGGTCTGTCTGGGGCACCAGGCCATCTGCGCCGCCTTTGGCGCCTCCATTACCTACGCCAAGGCGCTGATGCACGGGAAGCAGTCCCAGGTCCGATTCGATCCGGACTGCCCGCTGTTCCGGGGCTGTCCGGAAACAGCCCTTGTGGGGCGGTACCACTCCCTGGCGGCAGACACCGAAACCCTTCCTGAGTGCCTGAAAATCACTGCCAGAACCGAGGACGGAGAGGTCATGGCGGTACAGCACAGGGCGTATCCAATCTACGGCGTACAGTTCCACCCGGAGTCCATTTTGACGCCCGACGGAAAACCATGCTGCAAAACTTCATAAAGGAGATGTAAACCATGATCAAAGAAGCTATCGTCAAGATCGTCAATAAAGGGGACCTCACTTATGAGGAGGCCTACGCCGTCATGAACGAGATTATGAGCGGCGAGACCACGCCCACCCAAAACGCCGCTTTTCTTGCCGCCCTCTCCACCAAGAGCGCCCGGGCGGAGACCACCGACGAGATCGCCGGATGCGCCGCCGCCATGCGGGGCCACGCCGTCAAGGTGGAGACCGGCATGGAGCTCTTTGAGATCGTGGGCACCGGCGGAGACAACGCCGGCAGCTTCAACATCTCCACCACCTCCGCCCTGGTGGCCGCGGCAGGGGGCATGAAGGTGGCCAAGCACGGCAACCGGGCGGCCTCCTCCCAGTGCGGCACGGCGGACTGTCTGGAGGCACTGGGGGTCAACATCCACCAGAGCCCCGAAAAGTGCGTGGAGCTGCTCCGGGACGTGGGAATGTGCTTCTTCTTCGCCCAGAAATACCACACCTCCATGAAATATGTGGGTAGCCATCCGCAAGGAGCTGGGCTTCCGCACGGTATTCAATATCCTCGGCCCGCTGACCAACCCCGGACGCCGGTCCGGCAGCTGCTGGGCGTCTATGACGACTACCTGGTGGAGCCCCTGGCTCAGGTGCTCATCAACCTGGGCGTCAAGCGGGGCATGGTGGTATATGGACAGGACAAGCTGGACGAGATCTCCCCTGAGTGCGCCCACCACCATCTGCGAGATCCGGGACGGCTGGTTCAAGTCCTCGGTCATCACCCCGGAGGATTTTGGCTTTGACCGCTGCACAAAAGAGGAACTGAAGGGCGGGACGCCGGAGGAGAACGCTGCCATCACCCAGGCTATTTTGAATGGCGAGCGGGGCGCCAAGCGGAACGCGGTGCTGCTCAATGCCGGGGCGGCCCTGTACATCGGCGGCAAAGCCGATAGCATGAAGGACGGCGTGGCCCTGGCGGCGGAGCTCATTGATACAGGAAAGGCCGCCGCCCTACTGGAGCGGCTGATCGCGGTCAGCAACGGCCCGGAGGTGGAGGCATGACCATACTGGACCAGCTGGCCGGCCATGCCCGGGAGCGGGTGGCGGCGTCCAAGAGCGCTGTCCCTCTGGAGGAGCTGCGTCGGCAGGCCCTTTCTCTCCCCAAAGGAGATTATGGGTTTGAGAAAGCCCTGAGAAAAGACGGACTCTCTTTCATCTGTGAGTGCAAGCGGGCCTCGCCCTCCAAGGGACTCATCGCCCCGGAGTATCCCTACCTGCAAATTGCACTGGACTATGAGGCGGCGGGTGCAGACTGCATCTCAGTGCTCACTGAGCCCAAATGGTTTCTGGGCAGCGGCCGGCATTTGCAGGAGATCGCCCGGACGGCCTCCATCCCCTGCCTGCGGAAGGACTTTACCGTAGACGAATACATGATCTATGAGGCGAAGGTGCTGGGGGCGTCGGCAGTCCTGCTGATCTGTGCCATTTTGACGGAGCGGCAGATCCGGGAGTACCTGCACACCTGCGATGAGCTGGGCCTGTCCGCCCTGGTGGAGGTCCACAACGAGGCAGAGGGGAGATGGCCCTCCGGGCGGGGGCGCGGATCATCGGGGTGAACAACCGCAACCTGAAGGACTTCTCTGTGGACCCGGACAACAGCCGCCGGCTCAGGGCGCTGATCCCCCGCGAGGTGCTGTTTGTTTCCGAAAGCGGCGTCCGCAGCGCCGGAGACATCGCAGTGCTCCGAGAGCTGGGAGCGGACGGAGTCCTGATCGGAGAAACTCTGATGCGGGCGGCCGATAAAAAGTCTGCCCTGGCGGAATTGCGAGGTGGAATATGACAAAAATCAAGCTGTGCGGCCTGTGCCGCCCCCGGGATATTCTGGCCGCAAATCAGCTGAGACCGGAATATATCGGATTTGTATTTGCTCCTGAAAGCAAACGATATATCGCACCCAAAGGGGCCGCTGAATTGAAGGAATTACTGGACCCGAACATTCAGGCGGTGGGCGTATTTGTCAACGAGACAGCAGAGACAGTGGCCCGCCTGCTGAACCGCGGTGTGATCGACCTGGCCCAGCTTCACGGCAGCGAGGGCGGGGACTATGTTGACCGGCTGCGGATGCTTACCCCAAAGCCCATTATCCAGGCATTCCGGATCGCCACGGTTCAGGATGTCCTCCGCGCCGAGGCCAGTGCTGCTGACCATATCCTGCTGGACGCCGGTGCGGGTACGGGAACCGTTTTTGACTGGAGTATGCTCCGGCAGCTCCGGCGGCCCTATTTCCTGGCCGGCGGGCTGGGGCCGGATAATGGGAAGGGGCGGTGGAGCGGCTTCACCCCTATGCGGTGGATGTCAGCTCCGGTATTGAGACGGATGGGGGCAAGGATCCGGAAAAAATGGCGGCCTTTGTGGCCGCAGTCAGAAAAGGGAGCGAGAGCATGACCAATCAAAAGGACGCTTCGGCATCCACGGGGGCAGTATCTGCCCGAGACGCTGATGAACGCGGTCATTGAACTGGAAGCGGCATACGATCACTACAAGAACGACGAAGCGTTCAACCGGGAGCTCACCGAGCTTTTGAATGAATACGCGGGGCGGCCATCCCGGCTGTATTTTGCCAAAAAGATGACGGAAGATCTGGGCGGGGCGAAGATCTATCTGAAGCGGGAGGATCTGAACCACACCGGCGCCCACAAGATCAACAATGTGCTGGGACAGGCCCTTCTGGCCAAGCGGATGGGCAAGACCCGCCTGATTGCCGAGACGGGGGCGGGCCAGCACGGGGTGGCCACCGCCACTGCCGCCGCCCTCATGGGGATGGAGTGCGTGGTCTTTATGGGGGAGGAAGATACCGTCCGCCAGGCCCTCAATGTGTACCGGATGCGCCTTTTGGGAGCGGAGGTGGTTCCTGTAAAGACGGGCACAGCCACGCTGAAGGACGCCGTATCCGAAGCCATGCGCGAGTGGACCTCCCGCATGGCCGACACCCACTACTGCCTGGGCTCTGTGATGGGGCCCCACCCCTTCCCCACCATCGTCCGGGACTTTCAGGCGGTAATCTCCCGGGAGATCAGGGCGCAGCTTCTGGAAAAGGAGGGGCGGCTGCCCGACGCGGTGATCGCCTGTGTGGGGGGCGGATCCAATGCCATCGGCAGCTTCTATCACTTTATCGGGGACGAACAGGTCCGGCTGATCGGCTGCGAGGCGGCCGGCCGGGGGGTGGACACCCCGGAGACGGCGGCCACCATCGCCACCGGGCGGCCGGGTATTTTCCACGGCATGAAGTCCTATTTCTGCCAGGACCAGTACGGCCAGATCGCGCCGGTGTATTCCATCTCCGCGGGCCTGGATTACCCGGGCATCGGGCCGGAGCACGCCATGCTCCACGACACGGGCCGGGCGGAATATGTCCCCGTCACCGACGAGGAGGCGGTCAACGCCTTCGAGTATCTGGCCCGGACGGAGGGTATCATCCCCGCCATTGAGTCGGCCCACGCCGTGGCCCATGCCATAAAGCTTGCTCCCGCTATGGAGCGGGAGCAGATCATCTTCATCACTATTTCAGGCCGGGGCGACAAGGACTGCGCCGCCATCGCCCGTTACAGGGGGGAGGATATTCATGAGTAAGATCGCACAGGCATTTGCCCGCGGAAAGGCATTTATCCCGTTTATTACCTGCGGCGACCCAGATCTGGAGACCACCGCCGCCGCGGTTCGGGCCGCAGTGGAAAATGGCGCGGACCTCATCGAGCTGGGCATACCCTTCTCCGACCCCACCGCCGAGGGGCCGGTGATCCATGGGGCTAACCTCCGGGCCTTGCAGGGCGGGGTCACCACAGACCGGATCTTCGGACTGGTGCGGGACCTGCGCCGGGATGTAGAGGTGCCCTTGGTTTTTATGACCTACGCCAATGTGGTGTTCTCCTATGGGGCGGGGCGTTTTCTCTCCGCCTGCCGGGAGACGGGGATCGACGGACTGATCCTCCCCGATCTGCCCTTTGAGGAGAAGGAGGAATTCCTGCCGGTTTGCAGGCGGTACGGGGTGGAGCTGATCTCCCTCATCGCACCTACCTCCAAGGACCGAATCGCCATGATCGCCAGAGAGGCGGATGGGTTTCTCTATGTGGTGTCCTCCCTGGGCGTCACCGGAGCCAGAAGCGAGATCAAAACGGATCTGGCCTCCATGATGGAGACTGTGCGGCAGAACACCCATATCCCAGCCGCCATCGGCTTTGGAATCTCCACGCCGGAACAGGCCAAGCGGATGGCAGAGCTCGCCGATGGCGTGATCGTCGGCTCTGCCATCGTCAAGCTGCTGGAACAGCACGGGAAGGATGCCCCTGGCTGCATCGGTGCGTATGTCAAAACCATGAAGGACGCGATACGATAAAAAAATCAGGCAGTCGGCCAAGTCAAAGCCTCCGGCTAAGCCGGAGGCTTGAGTAGGCCCTATAAGGGCCTGATACGGACGAAGTCCCTTAAAGGGGCACTTTTTACGCCTTCTTGTTCTCGCGGCCCGTAAACGGGTCAACAAACTCTTTCAGCCCTATCTGGTCTGCGATTTGATCTGATGCCAGTTGGTTTCGGAAATACTCTGCTATCTGTTTTTATTCCGCCCACTGTATCCCCATAATATCCTCTGGCCCAAAAGTGCCGATTTCTATACTTATATTTCAGATTTGCATGCCGGTCAAATATCATCAGACTATTTTTCCCTTTCAAATACCCCATGATCTGTGATACACTGTATTTGGAAGGGATGCTTATCAGCATGTGTATACGGTCCGGGCACGCTCTGTCTTCTATGATTTCTACCCCTTTTTGCTGACACAGTTTCCTTAATATCACTCCTATATCCTGTTTTATCTGTCCATATATCTCCATCCTTCGATATTTGGGTGCAAATACGATATGATATTGATATCTCCAACTTGTATGCTCTAAACTATTTATGTCTTTGTCTTTCACGATGAAGACCTCCCTGTTATCGTAGTTGTGTGGTCGGCAACCCACTTCTACCCTATCAGGGAGTTTTTTCTTTTTCTACTTTTCTCCTCGCTATAAGCTATTTTTTACCACCGGCATAGCCGGGGGGGTGTCTTTGGTGCCTTACAACACAGACCGAACTGCTTTGCACGCAGTCCGGTCTGTCGCTTATCTTAATGAGATGACGGCAAAGCCGGTGGTTTTTTGCCTTTCCCCGCAACTCCCTTTTGTGATTATGTTTCGTTTATCGGGCATTCCTTGTTGGTCTTAGTAACCGTCTTTCCGTAGTATCCGTTACGGTTTTTTCTTCCCATATCTTCAGGGGGTATTTCTAAGTACGTCAGTCTGTTCCTCATCCACAGTCCAGAGCATTTTATCACGTTTCAGCGCAACTCCGTATTCCGAAGCTGCCGCTCCAGGAGACACCTTTCCCTCCAGGACGTCTTCAAGCACCTTCTGTACATCGCGCCGTTTGGGATCCCCCCAACCTCCAGCTCCAGGCGTTCTGACGCAGACCACATCGCCGCGATTCATCACAAGGCCCGTACATTTGGATGTCAGCCGCTGAGATTCCGTCTGTCCGCTGCGGGTCAAATCATAACAGCCGCCCGCACCATTATGCCCTCCGTCAATCCCCCATGGCTCAAACCGCTGGCGGTCTCCAAGGCCAGTATATATTACATGGTCTGTTACCGCCTCATAGACGCGCTCAATACCAAGACCGCCACGGTACAGACCTGCGCCGCCGCTGTCCGGGCGAAGTCCATATTTTTTGACCATGATCAGCGGGAATTCCATCTCCAGCGCTTCCACAGGCAGGTTCGAGGTGTTTGTCATATGGACCTGTACACCGTTTTGACCGTCCATATCCCGGTGCGCACCGGCACCGCCAGCAATGGTCTCAAGATACACATGGTACTGCTCAGGGTCGTTAGGATCATAGCCACTGAACAACGCCGTTGTACAACTGCCATTGCTTCCGGACATGGAGCGAATTCCGGCCGCCGGAGCCAGTGCTCCGAAGATAACATCCGCAATACGCATTGCCGTATCAATTCGCTCGCCGACGGCAGCAGGATTTTTGGCATTCAAGATCATGCCGGGTTCGGCGGCTACTGTAAACGCCCGATATATGCCTGCGTTGGACGGCGTGCCAGGGTCAATAAGCGCCTTCAAGGAGTAGAATACTGCGGCCAGCATACCGTTTTTTGTGAGATTGATCGGGCCAGAAACCTGTCCTTGTGTGCCTGCAAAAATCGACATGCAGATCATCGCCTTTAATCGTAATCTTTACACAGATTTTTACTGGGTCCGGAGACGCCACACCCGCATCATCCATATAATCAATAAAGCTGTACTCGCCGTCCTTCAGGTTCCGAATACCGGCGCGCAGACGGCGCTCAGCATAATTTTGAAGCTCATGCATGCAATCGATCAACAGGTCTCCATAACGCGTATAGGCATCCTGAAGACGGCGGGCACCCACACGATTGGCAGCGATCTGAGCCTGAAGGTCACCATAGCGCTCGTTTGGGATCCGAGAATTGCAGAGAATGAAGTCTACAATATCCGCGATGGGCTCGCCATTGCGGCAAATACGCACCAGCGGGATCTTGAGCCCCTCCTGAAAGATACTTACAGCATCACCGCAGGTGGACCCCGGCTCCTTGCCGCCGATATCGCTGTGATGGGCAAGGTTTGCCGCCCAGCCAATCAGCTTTCCATTGGATGCAAAAATAGGGGCGGCGATAGTGATATCATTGAGGTGAGTCCCTCCTCCATTGTAGGGATCGTTGCCAACGAACATATCGCCAGGTTTGATGTCAGAGACTGCGAATTTCTTGAAGACCTCTCCGATGATCCCAAGTAATGAGCCCAGGTGCATGGGCACGTGTTCGGCCTGAGCAATCATATTACCTTCGGGATCAAACATAGCTGTAGAAATATCCCGGCGTTCCTTAATATTATTGGAATATGCACTTTTGATGATGGCAACTCCCATTTCCTCCGCAATGGAGAGGAGTTGATTTCAATGATTTCAAGCATAACCGCATCTGTTTTCCGTGTCATTCTTCTCCACCCCCTTGATAAGTCGCGATGAGGTTGTAGTGGGCATCTGTGTAGGCATTCCAATTGGGCGGAATTACCGTGGTGGAATCCATCTGCTCCAGAATTGCCGGCCCCTCTACCGTCGTACCGGCTTTCAGTTCGCCGCGCTGGTACACCTTGGTGTCAATGTACTGCTCCTCGCGGTCAAACAGGACCTTACGAACTTCAATCGGCTCAGGGAGCTGAGCATCAGGTTCCAGTTCCACGGCCACCAAGTCGGGCTTCTCCATAACACCGATGGCGCTGATACGGAAGTTCACCATCTGGATTGTCATATTCCGATCACAGTAGCCATACGCATGCTCATGCTCCAGATTGAACTGCTCGATCATGTCCTCCATAGCCGCCTCGTCAAAGGGCACCGTTACCTGGATCGGGATCTCGTAGTTTTGGTGGAGATAGCGGCAGTCAACGGAATAGGCGTACTTGCGTCTGTCTTCTGCAACATGCTCCTTATCCAGCAGGGCATTGCCATCGTCCAGCAAGTTATCAAAGATCTTCCGAACCTTAGGCAGAGATGTTAGCTCTGCAGTGGTCAGATTTGAACAGCTGAGATCAAATTTAGTATCCGCCATCAGCAGACCTAACGAGCACAGGGTGCCGGGAGAGGGGGGAATAAGGACCTGTTTGATTCCCCATATCCCTAGCAACCTCACAGGCGTGCAGAGGTCCTGCGCCGCCAAATGCCATAAGGGTAAATTCGCTGGGATCATATCCGCGTTCAACACTTACGACTCGTACAGCACGAACCATGTTGGAATTGATCACGGAAACGATTCCTGCCGCAGCCCGCTGCAAATCCAAGTTCGATTTTTCACAAATGTGGGTGCGGATCGCCTTTTCAGCCAGCTTGATGTCAACATCCATTCTGCCGCCCAAGATTTTCTTGGAGTTGAGCTTGCCCAGAATAATATTGGCGTCAGTGGCACAGGGAAGCTCACCACCGCGCATATAGCATGCGGGCCCAGGAGTAGCACCTGAACTGCGCGGCCCCACTTTTTAATGCCCGCCCGCATCAATTTGGGCAATGGAGCCACCACCTGCGCCCACTGTCACAATATCGATCATAGGAATTCGGGCGGGGTATCCTCCACAGTGCGTTCATTGAAAGCTGGGCCTTACCGTTTTCAATCAGGCTGACATCAATGCTGGTACCTCCCATATCAAAGGTAATAATTTTATCCAGATTACACTGCTTGCCAATGTAAATGGCACCAATAACGCCGGCAGAGGGCCCGGAAACCGCAGTCTTAATCGGACAATCGACCGTCTCTTTGATCGAGATGATCGAACCATTGGACTGGGTCACATAAGGCGATACAGTAATACCGGCTTCCTTGACAGAATTTTCAAAAGTTGTGTACATATTCTTTCATTACTGGGCCGAGATATGCGTTCAGGATAGTAGTGCTCATGCGGGAGTATTCACGAAATTCAGCAACCAAGTCGTGGGATGCAGAAACATACACCCCGGATACTCTTCTTCAATGATCTCCTTGATGCGATCTTCATGAACAGGATTGATGAACGAGAACAATGTGCACACCGCAATGGTCTCTGCCCCCATTTCCTTGAGGAAGCGCACCGCATTACGAACACTGTCTTCGTCTAACGGCGTTAAAATACTGCCGTCGTGAAGAATACGCTCCTTAACTTCCTGGTTCATTCCAGGCGGGATAAGCTGCTCCGGCTTGGGACGGCGCAAGTCATACAGTGACGGGCGGCGCTGCCACCCGATTTCCATCAGGTCTTTAAAACCTTCAGTCGTGATAAGCCCCATTCGGGCTCCTTTTTCTCAATCAGCGCATTGGTGGCGACCGTAGTTCCATGGGCCAAATAGGTAATCTCCCGGTATCAATGCTCTGTTCACTCAGGATCTCCTGAATGCCGCCCATAATGGCCTTGGACGGATCTTCCGGAGTAGAACTGCGCTTATAATGCCTCAACGCCCCCGTTTCAATATTAAAAACGAGAAATCAGTAAATGTTCCCCCAACATCTACGCCAATCATATAACTCAAGATTCGTCACTCCTTACGCTCTATTTTGTGTACAGCTTGGGCACTGTGTGCCCAAGCTGTACATCTGGTGATTACTTTTGACAATTAATACTCAAGGTCCTGAACTGCATCGTACAGACCCGAAGTAGCCCAATAGCCTTCAGATTCCAGCTGGGGGGCCAGAGGCGCCATGGCATCGATAAAGGTCTGCTTGTCAAACTCTACAAATTGGCCGCCTTCGTCTATAATAGTCTGCTTATCTGCCTCCCACTGCTCCTTAACATAAGCGGTGAACCACTGAGCGACCTCGTCACCACACTGGGTGATAATCTCCTGCTCTTCGGGGGTCAGTTTCTCCCAGGTAGTCATATTGATAGCGATGCTCTCAGAGGATAGGCGTAGTCGACCAAGGAAATATAGGGAGCATACTTATGCAGGTCCAATGCCTTAATAGATTCGTAAAGAGCACTCACCAGCATCAATCACGCCCTGCATCATGGCCATGGTGTAATCGGACCAAGCGACGATGGTGGGCTTTGCTCCCAGAGTCGTAAAGTTCTTTTCCCAGATGTCAATATTGGGAATACGGAACTTTACACCACTCAGATCAGCCGCAGTCGCTAAAGGCTTCTTTCCAAAGATGGCCCGAGGGTTCTTTTTGCAGCTTATATGAGACAATATGGATACCGTTGTCTTCCAATGTCTGGAATGCGTTATCAGCCAGCTCGGAGTCCAGGAAGGCGTAGACGTGCTCAATGCTGTCAAACGCAAAAGCCATACTCATAATATTCAGGTCTTTTTGCGATGCTGCTGTAATTATCAAAGGAGAAAATGGCGCCCTGCTGCAAATCCACCTGCATATTCTCTACCTCTTCCATTGCAGCACCCAGCTGCTCGCCGGGATAGTACTCCACCCTGACCCGACCAGCCAATCTCTCATTGACCAGATCAGCAAACTTCTGCCCAGCAATACCAGTTGGTTCCGTAGAAGCAGAGGATGCCCCCAGTTTAATCACAATCTCATCGTGATCCTGTCTCTTTCTCCAGACTGAGAAGACTGAGTACTTGCGGCTGGATCAGACGCTGTGGGAGAATTGGCAGCGGGATTTTCCTTGGGGGCACAGCCAAACAGAGTAGCAGACATGACCAGTGCAAGGGATAGCGCCAGCGCTTTTTTTCATCTTTTTTCATATCGATTCCTCCTAAAATTTTATTTTTGATTCGTCATACACGGCCAATTCCGTTACAAAGTTCAGAGCAATAGTCCAGGCAGGAACAGGGTAAGCGGCTTAATAAAGGTCACCATCAATAGTGCGACCACAAGAGGAACAAGCATGGGATAGATGTGCTTCAATGTCTTTTTCGAAGGGAAGGTCAGCCACCTTTGCGGAGACAAACAGCGATGGCGCCATGGGCGGTGTAATGCCTCCTATGGTCAAATTCAGTACTGCCATAACGCCCATAGTGATGTAGCTCATGCTGAATGCGTCGGCCACATTTAAAAGAACAGGGGCCATCATGATAAGAACCGGCAGCGAACCCATAAAGCAGCCAAGGAACAAAAAAGCAGAAGATTCAGCAGCAGAAGAACGATGATTTCATTGTTAAGACTCAACAGAAGATCCGACAGAGTCTTGGTAATCCCGCTGTTAATTATCATCCAGTTAAATACAGAACCGGTAGCGCACAGCCACATAGTCAGGGCTGTGGTGGACATCGTTTCCTTCAGGATCTTCATTATCTTCGCAAAATTTAACCGCCTGTAGCAGAAACCAAGCAGAATGATATATGCACAGGCCACAGCACCGGTCTCAGTAGATGTGAAGACGCCTGTGCTGATGCCGCCCAGCAGAATGGCTGGTGCCCCCAGTGCAGGGAGGCCACGCCAGAGTGCATGTAAGAAGTCCTTAAAAGGAGCTTTAGGAGTAATGGGTGCTTTACATGGAACTTCGTGACGGCGATATAGATATAGACCATCAAGCAAAGGCCCATCAAAATACCCGGAAGAACACCGGCCATAAACAGTTCTACGGTACCCGTACTTGCAAGAAAGCCCCAAATCACAAGGTTGATGCTTGGAGGAATGATCGGACCGATCCCAGATGAGGCCGCAGTGATGGCTACCGAAAATCCCTTTGTCATAACCAGCCTCGTTCATCGCCTTGATCTCAATGGCACCCAGGCCGCCTGCATCTGCCATAGCAGAACCGGACATGCCGGCGAAGATCATACTTGCGAGAACATTTGCGTGGCCCAGACCACCTGGAATATGTCCGATTGCTTTCTCGGCCAAACCAAATATTCTGTCACTGAATCCGATCTCATTCATTGCACAGCCCACAAAAACGAAAAGCTGGAACCGCCAAAAGTGAGTAGCTCGCAAACGAGGTTGCCGTCTTCTGGGCGAACATGACGAAGCTCTGGCCGTTCTGAATAACATAGAGCAGACTTGAAAGCAGCATTGCCGTTCCGATCGGCATTTCCAAAAGGATCAGAACAACGAAAATAAGGAAGTAGATCCAAACCATGTAGTCACTCAACGATCATCACTCCTTCGTCCTGAAGTTTTTGGAAGCGATCCAAAAACACATGTTTTGGCGTTAAAATGTACTCGACGATACGATATACTGCACAGATTGTCATCATTGCCCCCATGACGATCATGGCAGCGCATAGTAATAGGCTTTGGTGAACGGAAGACCTCCCTGGGGCAGCTTGGTCACTTGAGGCCAAAAAGTGTGATTCCCCAGAAACGAAAACCAGTGACGTGATTGCCACAACCACGTGCGGGATGAACATGAAAAAGAGCTTCCCGGTACGATTGATGAATTTTAAAAAGAAGTGGATAACTGCATGCTCATTAGTCCAATAGCATACAACTGTGCCGAGAGCTGAATACCACACCAGCAGTGCAATGATCATTTCATCGAACCACCAGATGGGGCTGCTAAACACGTAACGCATAATGACATTTAGGAACATGGCGCCGATGAACATAACAGAAGCCAGCGAACCAACGACTGTAGTGAACATAATGCAGCGGTCAAGCACACGCCATACCTTTCCCAGTGCACCTTCAGGAATATATTGTCCTTCCATAAAATTACCTCCTATCCAAGTTGTATCTCCTTAAGGCACGTTTTCCACCTCTCCTATCCTGTGCATCATATTTTTCGTCTGGTTATAAAGTTCGCAATAGAGTTTGTAATAACGCTCGTACTGACGGTGCCGTTCTTGGTCCGGCTGATAAATTCGGGCGGTGGTAATGACTTCGTTGAGCTGCCGGAAGCTGTTGAAACGGCCTGTCCCAAGTGCGGCCATCAGCGCGTCTCCAAATGCAGCTCCCACAGACACTTCCGAAACGCTGATGGGCAATCCGATGATATCGGATACGATCTGCATCCATACGGCACTCTTAGTCCCGCCGCCGACAGCCATAAGCTTCTTGAGCGGAAGATCGTGGTCTCTCAGCACTTCCAGGTGCTGACGTACGAATAACCAACGCTTTCCAAAGCCGAGCGATACAAATGTTTTCTTGTATGAGAAAGTGTTAACCCAAAAATCATTCCCCTGGCTTTGGGATCGTTGATAGGAGTTCTCTCACCCGCAAAATAAGGCAGTGTAATCAGGCCCTCGCTTCCTGGGGCGATTTTCGATTCCTCCGGCATCCTTGCAAATGCGTTTTTCCGCCCTGCTGTTCTTCCTGCAGATAGTCCGAAAACAGGATGTCCCGATACCACTGCGTCATGGCACCGCAGGTATTGGTGCCGCCGGCCAGGCTGTATGTACCTGGAATCAGAAAGTTATTGCCGCGCATGCGTTCATCCTGAACAGGTTTTGCGCTACAGTAGTAAAGAAACAGGGTCGAGCCAAACTGAATCATCATGTCCCCGGCGCAAGCACGCCGGTACTGATCGCTTCTGCAGAAGAATCCCCGTCCCGGTAATCACGGGAGTGCCCTCTGCAAGTCCTGTGGCCAAGGACGCTTCTTTGGTCACAAAACCAGCTATGTCGCTGGCCGGCATAGTCTGCGCCAGCTGCCCGGACTGCAATAAAGCTGGCACTCCTCCTCACAAATGCTGCCATCCTTTCGATACAAAGGGCGAAACGAGGCTTGGCTTAGAAATTGGTCTATCACATATTTTCCGGTCAGTCTCGCAACAAGATAGGATGAGCCGGTCAGGAATTTATAGGTGCGCTTATAAATCTCAGGCTCGTGATGTTTGATCCATAAAATTTTTGCCGCTACGTCGCCGGTGCAAATGGGCCGTCCGAACAGGCGATTCACCTCTTCTGTGCCATAGTAGTTTGTTAGCCATTCAATTTCCTCCTGTGCACGGGAATCAATGCCGTAAAGGATGGCTTTCCGGAGGGGCTTACAGGTTTCATCTACCGGCAGACAATCAGACCCGAGTGTACTGATCCCAAGCGCTGCGATCTCTTTTGCCTCCACTCCAGAGTCTCGAATCAGGGTGTTAGCAACAATGCAGAGGTCATGCCACCAGACACGTTCTGCGTCATGCTCATATTGACCGGGCTTGGGGTGTTCCATACTATGCTTTATGGAGCTCTGAGGACGATTCTGCAGTTCCGGTCGATCAGAAGCCCTTTTGTCTCTGATGTCCCCACATCGATTCCCATGTAATAAGGAGCATTTCCAGTACTCATGACAAATTCCTTTATTTTTGTAGCGCGGTATGCACGCACAGCATCCATGAATTCGACGACACGCTGCAGTTCCACCTGATTTTCAAATTTTCCGTCTTTCTTAAATGCTGTGCCCACACAGACTCCATCCACAACGCTGAGCTTCTGTGCCACATTCTGTGCAGTACAGCCAGTATTGCAAAAAACAGGGACACTGTCAGCAACTGCCTTGACATCCTTCAGGATATCATCGTCTGTCTCAGAACCGGCACTGACACCAGATACGCAGAGTCCATCAGGAAAACAGTGGAAAAGG
>VOFB01003993.1_pt1 | contig 31130 bp, 53 predicted proteins | sample 5384141 | NCBI WGS metagenome assembly VOFB01 (sample SAMN12384721, study PRJNA508395) | human gut metagenome | isolation source: healthy gut A | host: Homo sapiens | reverse complement strand
CGGCGCAATCGGTCTCGCGGCGAACGAGCAACGGCTTTGACTACAACCGCGCCGCCATGCTGATGGCGGTGTTTCGAAAAGCGCGGTGCGCTCAAGGTGTCCGGCTGCGACGTTGTTTCCTTTAAATGTCATCGGCGGACTCAGTGTGGATGAGCCGGCGGCAGACCGCCGCTGTGCTGGCGCTCGCGTCGAGTTATCTTGACAAGCCCATCGGCAACCACGTCGCCGCCATCGGCGAGGTCGGCTCACGGGCGAGCTTTCCTGCAGCGAACCATTTGAGCGAGCGCGAAGTATGCACCGTCTGGGCTTTGAGACCTGTATCATTCCAAAGCAGCGCAAGGATCAGAATCCGCGCGCCGCAGGGTCTTGCGCTCATCGAAGCACGCAACATCGCCGAAGCGATGCGCGCCATCGTACAGGCGTAACGCACCGATTGTAAAGCAGTTTCAAAATAATATAGAGCGGCAGCGTTTTCACACTGCTGACCTATAGAATCCCACATCCTGACAAAGGAGGTTTTTGTCGCCAGCCACGCCAAAACGCTCATTTCCGCAAAATACGTTTTTTCTGTTCTGAATTGAACAAAATTTTTATTTTGTTCAATTGAGTATGGACTTCAAAAATGCCCTCTCCATCGGCCACTTTATTGAAAGTCGTCATACCGTATCAACGGCATGTGCGCTGTGCATCCGTTCGAACGATCAATCGCTGCGCAGCTGTGTATCACGCTTTGAACCGCCGACAACGCTCACAGATCAGAGCTACCGAATTTTTCCGGTATTTTGAAATCCAACACTTCGTAATCTTCTCCGTATTTTTTTTCTGATTTAGATGAGCTGTTTCTGCGCCTGCGCCGCTCATTTACTATGAACGACTACCGCTTGGAATCGCCGCCGATTTTGCGTGATTTTTTATCCTATCACGAGACCATCAAAGCCCACTTCGCAGAAAACAGTCGACGAATACTTCGACCTGCGCAACTTTTTTCGCTATCTGAAGCAGTCGCACGACCCAGGTCGCTGCGTGATCTTCCTCTGAGCGAGATCTCCATCATGGACGTGGATCTCGGTTTTGTGAAAAATGTAACATTAACCGGACATTTACGCCTACATGACCTATTTGAGCCGCGACCGCGTGCAGCACCAGAACAGCGACATATCCGATTACGGCTTAAATGCCGCGTCCAGAGCGCGAAAAATCGCGACAATTCGGTCTTTTATAACTATTTAGTCAATAAGGCTCACCTTTTGACACAAATCCCCTGCAAGGATCGTCGACTCCCCCAAGATCAAAAAACGCTGCCGAAGTACCTGACGCTCGATGAAAGCGTGCAGCTTTTGCAGTCGGTCGACGGACAGAACCGCGAGCGCGACTACTGCATTCTGACGATCTTTCTGAACTGCGGGCTGCGCATTTCCGGCTTTGCGGCCTTGACCTTTGCAGGACATTCAGGACGACGCACTGCGCGTGCTCGGCAAAGGCAACAAGGTGCGCATCGTTCATTTAAACGATGCCTGCAAAGGACGCGCTCAATGGTTATCTGCCGTCCGCCGCCCATCTCCGGCCGCGATCAATGCCTTCCTTCCTCAGCAAACGAGCGCATCAGCCGCTCAAGCGTCCACGCGCTCGTCAAAAGCACCCGGAGCGCCGCAGGGCTCGACGCTTCAGAATACTCCTCCCACAAGCTGCCGCCAGCCTCACTCCATCCTGCAGGCCATCCCGATGCGAAGAAGGTCCCCGGTGGACGCTTCCACCCTGCTCTTCGATCAGGGCGTGTCCATCGCCGCCGGCATGGCGCTGGGCGCCAAGCATCTCGGTAAGTGACACGAAGGTTCGCCCGTCGGCGACGAACGCCACGCAGACCTGCAAGGTCGCCAAACGCCGCAGCGCGATCAGGCTTTTGAAAAATTCTACAACTTCGGCATTGCCGAGGCCAACATGGTCGACGCCGCCGCCGGTATGCCAACCGATGGGCCTCATCCCCTTCTGCTCTTCGTTTGCGATGTTCGCGGCCGGCCGGGCCTACGAGCAGATCCGCAACTCCGTTGCCTATCCGCACTTCAACGTCAAGATCTGCGCCACCCACGCCGGTGTGAGCGTCGGCGAGACGGCGGCAGCCATCCAGTGCATCGAGGACCTTGCGCTCATGCGCGTAATTCCGGCATGACGGTCCTCTGCCCCGCCGACGCGAACGAGGCCAAGGCCGCGACCATGGCGATCGCCGATTTTGACGGCCCCGTGTATATGCGCCTCGCCCGTCTCGCCACGCCTGTTTTTGAGGGTGACATGGTCAAGCCCTTTGTTCTCGGCAAGGCCAATGTTCCTGCGCGAGGGCAAGGATGTCGCGATCTTCGCAACGGGCCTGATGGTCAATGAATCCCCTGGCCGCCGACGACGCTCGCCAAGGACGGCATTGACGCCGCCGTCATCAATGTCCACACCATCAAGCCCATCGACGCCGAATGTGTGACTGCGTGGGCGGAGAAGTGCGGCAAGGTCATCACCGTTGAGGAGCACAGCGTCATCGGCGGCTCTGGGCGACGCGGTGGCGGACGTGCTCATGGGCAAGGTCAACTGCAAATTCCATAAGATCGGCGTGAACGACCAGTTCGGCCAGTCCGGCAAGGCAGCCGATGTGCTGCGCGAGTACGGTCTGACCGCCGATCAGATCGCCGCAACGATCAAGGCCAACATCTGACGAGAAAAGAGAGACAAAGCACACACTTTGTCTCTCTTTTTTAAAAATATTTCTCACTTTTCTCTTGTATTTTCCGTTTTCTGTGCTACAATATAAGTAGTACCAAATGTACCAATCGTTTTGAAATAACTTCACAAAAAGGAGACGATATCATGCCACTGGTTACTTCTACCGAAATGTTCAAGAAAGCCTATGAGGGCGGTTATGCCATCGGCGCATTCAACGTCAACAACATGGAGATCGTCCAGGGCATCACCGAGGCCTGCCAGGAGGAGAACGCTCCCGTGATCCTGCAGGTTTCCAAGGGCGCCCGCGCCTATGCCAACCACACCTATCTGGTGAAGCTGGTTGAGGCCGCTGTGGAGTGCTGCCCGATATCCCCATCGTTCTGCATCTGGACCACGGCCCGGACTTCGAGACCTGCAAGAGTTGCATTGACGGCGGCTTCACCTCCGTCATGATCGACGCCTCCGGCAAGCCCTTTGCCGAGAACATTGAGATCACCAAGAAGGTCGTGGAGTATGCCCACGATCACGGCGTTGTGGTCGAGGCCGAGCTGGGCACTCTGGCCGGCATCGAGGACGAGGTCAAGGTCGCCGCTCACGAGGCCTCCTATACCCGCCCCGAGGAGGTCGAGGAGTTCGTCTCCAAGACCGGCTGCGACTCTCTCGCCATCGCCATCGGCACCAGCCACGGCGCTTACAAGTTCAAGCCCGAGCAGTGTACCCGCAACGCCGACGGCATCCTTGTTCCGCCCCCGCTGCGCTTCGACGTGCTGAAGGAGGTCTCCCGCCGTCCTGCCCGGCTTCCCCATCGTGCTGCACGGCTCTTCCTCCGTGCCGCAGGAGTATGTGAAGATGATCAACGACCACGGCGGCCGGATGCCCAATGCCATCGGCGTGCCCGAGGAGCAGCTGCGTGAGGCCGCGAAGCTTTCCGGTCTGCAAGATCAACATCGACTCCGATCTGCGTCTGGCCATGACCGGCACCATCCGGAAGTTCATGGCAGAGCATCCCGACAAGTTCGATCCCCGCGAGTACCTGAAGCCCGCCCGTGCCAACATCAAGGGAGCTCGTCCGTCATAAGCTCGTCGACGTGCTCGGCTGCGCCGGTAAGGCTTAAACCGTCAAAGGAGAAACGATATGAGTGAATTGAAAGGCGCCTGCATCATCGGCCAGTCCGGCGGCCCTTCGTCTGTCATCAACGCCTCTGCCTACGGCGTCATCCGCACCGCGCTTGACTCCGACTGCATCAGGAAGGTCTACGGCGCGTACCACGGCATCAAGGGCGTTCTGAACGACCGGCTGTTCGACATGAGCCAGGAGGACCCGGCAGAGCTGGAGCTGCTGAAGTACACCCCTCCTCCGCACTGGGCTCCTGCCGCTACAAGATCGCCGATCCCGACGAGGATGACACGGACTACAAGCGCATTCTGGAGATCTTCAAGAAGTACGACGTCCGTTACTTCTTCTATAACGGCGGTAATGACTCCATGGACACCTGCAACAAGATCTCCAAGTATATGCAGAAGGTGGGCTATGAGTGCCGCATGATGGGCGTGCCCAAGACAATAGACAACGATCTGAACGGCACCGACCACTGCCCCGGCTTTGCCTCCGCCGCCAAGTACGTGGCCACCTCCTGCATGGAGATATATAAGGACGCCCGGGTTTATGACACCGGCATGGTCTGCATTATCGAGATCATGGGCCGCCACGCCGGCTGGCTGACTGCCGCCGCCGCGCTCGCCACCGAAACGGCGCGGGCCCTGACCTCATTTACCTGCCCGAGCGTGGACTTCGACATGGATCAGTTCCTGGCCGACGTGGAGCGCATCTACAAGGAAAGGGCAAGTGCATGGTAGCCGTGTCCGAGGGCATCCACTATGCGGACGGCTCCTTCGTCTCCGAGGCTAAGACCTCTGCTACCGACGGCTTCGGCCACGCACAGCTGGGCGGACTGGCCGCACATCTTGCCAACGTTTTCAAGCAGAAGACCGGCGCGAAGGTCCGCGGCATCGAGCTGAGCCTGCTCCAGCGCTGCGGCGCGCACTGGCCTCCGAGACCGACATTGAAGAGGCCGTCATGGCGGGCCGCGCCGCGGTGGAGAACGCCGTGGCCGGCATCACGGATAAGATGGTCGCCTTCGAGCGCGAGACCGTGAACGGTCACTACGCCTGCAAGACGAAGCTCCTTCCGCTCACCGAGGTCGCAAACGCCGAGAAGAAGGTGCCGCAGGAGTGGATCAACGCCGAAGGCAACGGCGTGACGCACGATTTCATCGACTATGCCCTGCCACTCATTCAGGGCGAGCCGAAGCTGCCGAAGGAGGATTCCCTCCCCCGCTTCGCCAGGCTCAAGAAGGTTCTGGCAAAGTAAGACCGCATCGTGCAACAAAGAACAAAAGGAACCGCTTTCGATAGGCGGTTCCTTTTTGTATCGTTTCCGTCAGTCGTTCGCATGCCACTCACCCAAAATGTCTGTGGTGAGCGGCAGCGTGACCTCTTGTGCCGCCTTCCGTGTAGAGCGTCAAGGTGACGGTGTTATCCTCCGCGTGATAGGTCTCCGCCCGCGCGACCGAGCCAAGCGGCGCGCTCAGCTTCGCAAGCTGTGCATCCGCTTTCTCCCAGACAATGCCGCTGTGCTGCAGATTCCCTCCGCTGCGTTCCAGCGGTAGACAAAAACGCGCGGTACGCCGGTGCCAAAGGTGCTGCGCGTGACCAGCTCGCTGCGCCCGTCGCCCGTAAGGTCGAGCGGCCACACGCCGTCGCCCCACTCTGTATCATCAAAGCCATGGCCAAAGGCTTCTCCCGCATAGACGAAGCCCTGCTCCGTCAGCGCATAGAAGTAACGAACTGTCATGCGCCCGCCTTGGACCGTTTCAAGCTCGAAGCCCGGGAAGCCGAGCACATCATCCCGCACGGTCAGGGAGACCTTCTCGGCGGCCTCGTCCTCCCCAATCCAAGTGCGGCGACCCACGCCGAACGGTATGTCGATCTCCGTACCGTCTGCGCCAAAGAGCGCGTAGCGCGCATAGCCATCCTCATCCAACTCGTAGACCCTCAGCGTGACGGTCTGACCGCCGACCTTCTCGGTCAGCGTAAGGAGCTCGGAGCCGGTGCGGCTCTGCAATTTCTGATCCATCGCGATGGTATAGTCAAGACCGGTGAAGGGCAGCGCGCCGATGAGCCGGAAATCCTTATTTTCATAGCTTCGGCTTCCGTTATGCACAAAAAGCAGGGTACGGTCATTGCCGCGGTCGTTCAGGATATAGCAGCGCGGCGTTTCAGCCGTGCCGTCCGCCGTCGTCAGTTCCTCGCTGCCATGGCCGGAAAGTAGCACAAAGGACGCCTTGGAAAAAGATACTGTTCCTCCTCGGCAGGCCACGACGTCGTCCGCCGGCTCGAGCTGGCGGAGCAGGGCGCATATCTCCTCCACATATTTCGCGTCGGTGACGGGGCCTTCGGGCTGATTGCTCTCAAGACTGTCGGGTTCAAAGTAAACAGCGTCGGCTGAATCCAGCGCGCTGATGAGCTGCTCCCCGCAGCGATGCCGGCGTCGGCTGCTTCGCTTCGATAAAGACCACACGGCACACAATACGGCAGCGAGCAAGAATATGGGCAGGGCGATCTTCCTTTTCATGGTACCTCTCTCTTTCTTTGTTATGTAAACAGTATAGCATGAAGCAGCCGGAAACACAAGTTACAAAGTGGAAACATTTTGGTTACAAAATGCAAGAAAGAGAGGGGTATCTCCCCTCTCTTCGCAATTTTCAGAGAATGATGCAGATGAGGCCCCCGCTGCCCTCGTTGATGATGCGCTCGAGCGTCTGGCGGAGCTTTGCTGCGCGCGTCGTCCGGCATCCGCTTGAGCTTGGCCTGCAGGTCCTCGCTGACGATCTCGTGGAAGCTGCGCCCGAAGATATTCGACTGCCAGATCTTCGCTGTGTCGCCCTCGAACTCCTGCAGCAGATAATTGACCATGTCCTCGCTCTGCTTTTCGTTGCCGACGATGGGCGAAACGGTCGTTTCGATGTTCGCGCGGATCATGTGGATGCTCGGCGCGCTGGCCTTGAGCCGGACACCGTACCGCGCCTCCCTGCTTCATGATCTCCGGCTCCTCAAAATGAGCTCGTCGACCGTCGGCACGACCACGCCGTAGCCCGTTTCGCGGGCGTCCCGAATGGCGGAGGATACCTTGTCGTAGTCCGCCTTGACGGCGGAAAGCTCCGTGAGCAGACGCATGAGATCGCCGTCGTCCGCCACATCAAAAGCCGGACTGCTCGCTGAGCGTCTGATAGAACAGCGCCCGCGGAAGCTGAAGCTCTGCGCTGGCGGTGCCGCTGCCGAGCGAGATGGGGTTGACCTTTGCGCCGCTGATGCCCTCGTAGGCGCACATGGCGTCCACCGCGGGCGCGACCTCGCGGATGCGGTGCAGTCCCTGGCGCCCTCGCGGATGCTGCGGTAAAGGCCGAGCTTGATGGCATGGTCGGCGGGCAGCGCCAGGACCCATGCCGGGATATGAAGCTCCAACTCGGTCAGCGGGAACTCGTAGGGATCGCCTTGAGGATATCCCCACCGCCGCGTCGTCCAGCTCCAGGCAGTTGACCGGCAGACAGCACACGCCATAGTGTGAAGCAATATCACTTGCCATCGCCTGAACTCTGCTTGATTTCCGGGTCGACAGCGTTGAGCAGCACGAGGAAAAGGCTTGCCGATCTCCTGCAGCTCACGGATGACACGTCCCTCGGCCTCGAGGTAGTCCTCGCGCGGAATGTCCGTGATGCTGCCGTCGGTCGTAATGACGATGCCGATGGTCGAATGCTCGCGGATCACGCGCGTCGTGCCCAGCTCCGCCGCCTCCGCCATCGTGACCGGATGGTCGGCCCACGGCGTCGTGACCATGCGGGGACTGTCGCCGTCGAGCTGTCCCGCCGCGCCGGTGACCATATAGCCCACGGAATCGATGAGCCGCACGGAGCAGCTCGCGCCCTCATCGAGCGCGATGTCCACGGCCTCCTCGGGCACGAACTTCGGCTCGGAGGTCATCACCGTGCGGCCGCTGCCGCTCTGCGGCAGCTCATCCTTGGCGCGCTCGCGGCGGTAGACATTGTCGATGTTCGGGATGATCTGCGTTTCCATGAAGCGCTTGATGAAGGTCGATTTGCCGGCGCGCACCGGGCCGACGACGCCGATATAGATGTCGCCCGCCGTGCGCGTGGCGATGTCCTGATAGATGCCGGTATTTGTGGTCATAGCGATCTCCTCCGAATCCTCACCGTTCTTGCTTCACTATATGAGCGCTCCGCGCGGGTATGACAAGCCAAAAAAGAAAAAAGAGCCTCACGGCTCTTTTCCCGGGAAATATTCAGCGGCGGCACGGAATGAGCAGCATCTCGCCGCCCGGCGCGTCAGCCTCGGCGGAAAGCTCGTTGGCGGTGAGGATCTCGGCAACCGTCGTGCGGTAGGCCTTAGCGAGATCCCAGAGCCGTTCCTGCGCGCCCATGGCGCGCAGCACGAGCGTCGGCTGCCTGCCGCTCTCCTGCTGCGGCTCCGCCTTGAGCGCGCACAGGCAGGCGCAGCGGCAGCGGCGGGTACATTCGAGGGTAAAGAGCGCCGGGAAGCGCACCTCGATGCCGTCCGCTGTCGCGGCGGCGCTGACCTCGCAGGCCGTCACGCTGCGCACGGCGGCGGTACAGCCCTCCGGGACGGCAATGCGCGCGGCGACCTCGGTGCGGCGCTCGACCATCAGCGGCGCGCCACCCTCGTCGAGATAGAGCACACGGAGGATCGCCGTGCAGCGCACGTTTGCCGTGCTCTCCTCCTGCACCAGACTGACGCTGCCGAAATAGACCTCGGCGCACAGCACCGCAGATACCTCCACGCCGGTCTCGATCTGCTCGCGGACGTTCTGCTCCTGCGTGACGGTCTCTACGCCGCCGCACAGCTCAAGCGTCTGCATCTGCGCGGAGAGATCGCAGCTCGTGCTGTAAAGGTCGGTGATGCAGCGCAGGCAGAGCCTTTGGCGCAGCACGACAAAGGCGTGCAGGAAGAGCTTTGCGGAGATGGTGCGCGCGTCGCCGCTCTCGCCGCCGATGCGCAGCTCCCGCGCCGGTCAGGCACAGCATCGCCTCGGCAGAGGTGTTCTCGTCCGCGTCCTCGACGCCCTCGACGATTTGGGAAAAGGGCAGCTCCGCGGCGGCACTGCAGATGGTCCCGCTCTCCGAGAGATAGAGGACCTCCACGCAGACAACGCCCTTGAGGATGATCTTGCCGCCGATCAGGCGGCACTCTGTCGTGCGGACAGACGCGCTCTCGCGCAGCAGCTCCGCCGCAGGCTCCTTACTGCTCGAGAGCACGAGGTCGTCAGAGAACACGAAGTCCTTGCTGCGCAGCGCCTTGATGATCGAGACCTCCTGCGTCTCGCACAGCGTCTCAATGCCGTTTTCCGCCCGCTGTGTCACATCGCCGCAGGCCGTGAGCTGCGCGGCGCAGTAAGGCGTAACGGTCAGCTCGACGGCGGCGCGCGTCATGATCTTGCGCGGGTTGAGCGCGCGCCTCCAGCGCGCTGACGCAGCCGCTCACGCTCGCCTCGGTGCAGCCCTCGCGCAGCCGTCCGTCCAGCGTCTCCTCGACGGGAAGCGTGTACGAAAAAGCTCTTGAGCCCGCCGCTGCCGTCGGCTATGTACAAAAGCGTCACGCGCAGCGAGCCGGAAACGCTCACGCGCCCGTCCGCAATCTCGCGGCTGCGCACGAAGAGGCAGCCGCTGCCCTCCACGATGCGCGCGATGTCGGGGCAGTAATCGGGGACGATGGTCTCGGTGCTCTGCTCGCGTGTCTCCACAAGCGGCGGCAGAGCCTCATAACAGGAATACGTCTCTTTGCACAGTTCAAGCTCCATGGCAGTCCTCTCCTTTGGCACGGTTTTGCTTCACTCTATGCGCCAAAGGACCGCTTTATTCCTGCCCGTCTTTGATCCCGAACAGCAGCCGCAGCACCGCACAGGGCCTTGGGCGACTTCCACACCACGATCTTCAAATCCGCTCACCTCCTCCGGATACAGCCCCAGCCGCAGACGACGAGAAGCAACGCGACCAGAAACATCAGAAAGCCCACCGGAAAAATGGCAACGATGAAGATCGCCAGTCCCAGCGCCAGCGCGCAGATGCCCAGACAGCACCAGTTCCTGCCCCACATGGCCGCACCTCCTTCCCGTCACGCCTGATGCTACAGTATATACCGCGCGGCGTTGTCCCGTGCCCCACAGGGCATGGAAAAAGCGGCGGGAACTCCCGCCGCTTTCGCTTCTTCATTTGCTGCTCCACTCCCGCAGGTCTTTGAGAGCTCGTTGTAGAGCCGCAGATAGCTCGCGTGCCGCGAGGCGGAGAGCTTCCCTGCCCGCACAGCCTCCAGAACGGCGCAGCCCTTTTCCTTTGTGTGGGTGCAGCCAACGAAGCGGCAGCCGTCCAGATAGGGCGCGAAGTCCAAAAAGGTCTCCGGCAGCCGCTCCTTCAGCGCAAGCCCAAGCTCGTCGGTATCGAAGGAGGAAAAGCCGGGCGTGTCGATGATCTCCGCGCCGCCGGAGAGGGTATACAGCTCCACATGGCGCGTGGTGTGGCGTCCGCGTCCGAGCGCCTGACTGACCTCGCCGACCTGCACGGAAAAGCGTGGGTCGAGCGCATTGAGCAGGCTCGATTTTCCAACGCCGGAATTGCCTGTAAAGGCAGACAGCTTGCCGGAAATACGCTCCCGCAGCTCGGCAATGCCATCCCCTCGTTTCGGCGCTTGTGAGCAGAAACGGAAGCCCCGCCTTTTCATAGATGGCGCACAGCTCGTCGGCATGGTCAAGGTCCGATTTGTTGATGCAGATCAGGACCTCGCAGCCCTTCAGCGCGGCGATGGCGGTCATGCGGTCGATGAGATACGGATCGGTCTGCGGGATGGCGTTCGACGCCACGATCACGAGCTGGTCGATGTTGGCGACCGCCGGACGCGAAAAAACGTTGCGCCGCGGCTCGATGGCGTCAACCATGCCCTCCGTGCCGGATACCGTGATCTCCACGCGGTCGCCGACAAGCGGCGAAACGCCCCCCTTACGGAAGCGCCCGCGCGCGCGGCAGGTCACGACCCCTCGCCGGTATCGACATAGTAAAAGCCGCTGAGTGCCTTTTTGATCCGTCCTCTCACGCCGCCTCGGGGGATCCCCTCTGTGCCGGAAACGGAAGGATCGGGCCCGTCGCTGACGGTGAGCACGATCTCGGCGCCGGTGGTGACGACCGTATCCTGCGCGATGCTCTGCTCAACGACGGTGCCCGCAAGCGCGTCGCTGTAAACATGCTTCACGGTGACCTTCAAGCCGAGCGTCTCGGCCTCCTCCACCGCCGTCGTCTGTTCGTAGCCGAGATAAGAGACTACGGTGACGGGCCGCGGCTCCGGACCCTTTGCTGCGGTAAAGCAGCAGGACGTCGCCCTGACGGACATCTCTCCCTTTGCCGGCTCCGTGCGAATGACACAGCCGGAGGTAATGGAGTCGGAATACTCATCCTTCCAGTTATACTGCGCAGGTCCAGCCCAAGGTCGTCAAGTATGATCTTCGCGCTGCGCCACTCCAGTCCCGTGACGTTCTGCATCGGCTCGGTCTTTTCGCCGGTGCTGACAAAGACCTGGATCTCGCGGTTGCTGCGCACCCCGTTGTCGGCCGCAGGCGTCTGCTCAACGATCTGACCCTCCGCGTACTCGCTGCTCGCGCGGCTGCCCATCTCCGTAATGGTGAAGATGCCCTTCACCCGCCTCGTCGGCCTCGGCCTCCTCAATGGTCATGCCGAGGATTCGGCACGGTGAACTCCGTCTGCACAGGCTCCTTTCGAAGCTGCCCATGATGACGTTCCACAGAGCGAACACGATCAGCGCGGCCAGCGCGATGCCGCCGGCCAGCAGAAGCGGGGATCTGCGTTTTTTCTCGTCGACCGGCCGTCCTCCTGCGGCTCCTCCCGCTTCGCGTGACTGCCTGCACGGCGGGGATATACTGCGTCGGCTCGTCGGTATCGGGGCGGCGCAGATCCTCGATGCTGAAATCAAGGTCTACGTCCGGGTTCTTGCGGAACTCCTCCAGGTCAGCAAGCATGGCGTCCGCCGTCGGATAGCGGCGGTCGATGTCCGAGGCCATCGCCTTCATGCAGATCTTTTCCAGCGCCTCGGGCACGTCGGGGTCGATCTCCCGCGGGGAGAGCGGCACGCTGCTTAAATGCTGGATCGCGACGGACACGGCGCTGTCGCCCTCAAAGGGCAGGCGGCCCGTGAGCATCTCATAGAGCACGACGCCGGCGGAGTAGATATCCGAGCGCGCGTCGGGGCGGTTGCCCTTCGCCTGCTCGGGCGAGATGTAGTGGACGGAGCCGAGCGCCTCCTGCGTCATGGTGTTGGCGGAGTTGGAAAGACAGGCGATACCGAAGTCCGTGACCTTGACGCTGCCGTCGCGCAGCACCATGATGTTCTGCGGCTTGATGTCGCGGTGGACGATGCCGCGCGAATGCGCGTGGCTCAGCCCTCTTCATAATCTGTGTGATGAAATGCAGCGACTCGCGCCAGTTCAGACGCCCACGCCGCTCCATATACTGCTTGAGCGTGATGCCGTCGATGAGCTCCATGACAATGTACTCCGGCGAGGAGCGCCACGTCATAGACCGAAACGATGTTCGGGTGGGAGAGCATCGCGATGGCCTGGGATTCATCGTAGAAGCGGCGGCGGAAATCCGCGTCGCTCGCGAAATCGCTTTTCAATACACCTTGACCGCCACAAGGCGGTTGAGGCGATGGCACTTTGCCTTGTAGACGATCGCCATGCCGCCTGTGCCGATCCGCTCCAGGATCTCATAGCGGTTGTCCAGCATTCTGCCGATCATTTGATCCATCTATGCGCCCTCCTTTCTCACTCGTGATAGAGCAGCACAGCGGTAACGTTATCCGGCGCGCCGCGCTGTTTGGAAAGCTCGAGCAGGTGCTCAAGGCTCTCCTCCGGCGTATCGCCCCGGCCGACCGCCTCGTACATCTCCTCGTCCGTGGCGGTGACGACCAGCCCGTCCGAGCAAAGCAGCAGCCGCTCGTCCGCGCCGAGCGTCACATCGTACATCGTCGCACTCGATATGCTCCTCAGGGCCGAGCGCGCGGGTGATGAGGTTGCGGTTGGGGTGCGTGCGCGCCTGCTCGGCGGTGATATTGCCGCTTTCGATCAAGCCCTCGACCACCGAATGATCGCGTGTGATGCGCTCGAGCCTCTCCCGCGCCGACGCGGTAGGCACGGCTGTCGCCGACGTTGCAGATGACCGCGCCGGGAGCCGTTCGTCACGGCGGAGACGAGCGTCGTCCCCATGCCGTGACACTCCGTATGCTCCTGCGCGTGGCGGTTGACGGCAGCATTTGCTTTGGAAACGCAGAATGACACCGCTTCGCGCAGCTGCTCCGTCGTCATATCCGCGCGCAGGACCGCGTGCAGCTCGTCGAGAAAGGCGCGGACCGCAAGGCTGCTGGCGATCTGCCCGCAGTTCTCGCCGCCCATGCCGTCGCACACGACCGCAATGAGCTGACCGTCCGCCGCGCCGCGCTCCACGGCAAAGGTATCCTGATTTTCGTGACGCTGCAGTCAACGTCCGTGATGCCGCAGGCTTTCATTGTCCTCTCCCTTTGCCTCCATCTCCTTGCGGCGAAGCTGGCCGCAGGACGCGTTGATATCCCCGCCGAGACTGCGGCGCACCGTCGCCGTCAGGCCGTGGGACTCCAACCGCTTCTGAAACGCCGCGACGCGGCGGCTGGGCTTGAACTCGCTTTCGACCACGTCGTTGAGCGGGATCAGATTGACGTGCCCCGGCATCCCGCGGATGCGCTCGGCGAGCAGGTCGGCCTGCCAGTCGTGGTCGTTCACGCCGTCGATCATCGCGTACTCAAACGAGATGCGGCGGACGGTTTTCTTAAAATAGCGGTGGCAGGCGGCGAACAGCTCCTCCACGTCGTAGGCGTTGTTGACCGGCATGATGCGGCTGCGCGTCGCGCTGTCCGGCGCGTGGAGCGAAACGGAAAGCGTGAGCTGCAGGTTTTCCTCCGCAAGCGCGTCGATGCCGGTACAACGCCGCAGGTGGAAAGCGAATGTGGCGCATTCCGATGTTCAGCCCCTCCGGGTGGTTCACAAGCTGCAGAAAGCGCAGCACGTTCACGCGGTTGTCCAGCGGCTCGCCGATGCCCATGAGAACGATGTTGGAGATGTCCTTTCCCGAATCCAGCTGGGTGAAGAGTACCTGATCAAGCATCTCCGAAGGTGTTAAGTCTCTTACCTTGCCAGCTATGGTGGAGGCGCAGAATTTGCAGCCCATCCGGCAGCCGACCTGCGAGGAGATGCAGACGGTGTTGCCGTGGTGATACTGCATGAGCACCGTCTCGATGCAGTTGCCGTCCGCCAGCTCCCACAGGTACTTGACGGTGCCGTCCAGACGGGACTCCTGCTTGCGGGCCACGGTCGGCGCTGTAATGGTAAACTCCTTGCCGAGCTTTTCTCGCAGAGGCTTGGAGATTTGTTCATCTCCGTCAAAATCGGTCGCGCCCGATGCAGCCAGGTGAAGACCTGCTTGCCGCGGAACTGCGGCTCACCCATCACGCGCAGCGCGACCGTGATCTCTTCCAATGTCATCGACTTTAAGATCAGTCATGCGTTCTTCTCCTCATGCGGCTGAGATAAAATCCGTCCGTCCATTGCTGCGCTGCGGCCAGAGCGTGATGTGCTCCCGGCACGATTCGCCGTTCGGAAGCGAAAAGCTCTCATAGGTGAACTCGGGATGCGCGGATAGAAAGTCGTCCGTCACCCGCTCGTTTTCCCGGGCAGGATCGTGCAGGTCGAGTAGACGAGGTGAAGGCCACCCGCTTTGGACATAGCGGGCGCTGTTAGAAAGGATTGCACGCTGGATCTCCGGCAGCGCGGCGAATTCTCGTGCGTCCTTAGAATATCCGGCTTTTTGCTGAATGATGCCGAGCCCCGAGCACGGCATCGCACACGACCGTTCGAACGACCCGCCCACGCGGGTCAGGCGGAAAGGCGCGGCCATCAGCACCGAATGGAGATGCCCAGCCGCTCTGATGCCGCGCTCGCGGATGGTTTTTAGACGGTGCGGTGGATATCGCACGAGAGGAATACTCCCCGCGGTTTCCATGGCAGGGCAGCGGCAAAGCTCTTGCCGCCCGGCGCCGCGCAGCAGCCGTCCAGCGCCTTCTGTCCGGAAACGCGGCCACGGCAATGATGGGCCGCCGCGTCCTGCACATACACGCGCCCCTCATGGAAGGCAGCCGTCTGCTCCACAGGGCCGGAGACCGTCAGGCAGCCCGGCAGCCACGGATGCGGCTGCGCACCGGGCAGCTCCTCCAGCAGCGCCGCGGCATTGCCGCGCAGTGGATTGACCTGCAGCACGGTCTGCGGTGCTTCGTTGTCGGTCTTCAGAATGCGCTCCGTCTCCTCTGGGCCGAACTGCGCCAGAAACAGGCGCACGATGGGCTCCGGGTGGCTGTAGCGCAGGCTCAGGTCGTCCGGCAGCGCCAGCGGCATGGCCCGCAGCAGATTGCGCAGCACGCCGTTGACCAGACGGGCCGCCTGCTGGTTGGCCAGACGGCGCGTCTGCTCCACGGCCTCGTTCACCGCCGCCGAGGGCGGGACGCGGTCCAGGAAACAGAGCTGATAGGCGGCCAGCCGCAGGATATCGCACGACGGGCTGCAGCTTGCCGCGCACGAAGCCGCTCAGCCAGTAGTCGAGCAGCATGCGGTTCTGCAGCACGCCGTTACACAGCCGGGTAGCCAGCGCCGCCGCGGCGGTCCATCCCGCGCAGCGCGTCCTTCAGGGCGCTCTCCGGCCATGCACCGTCGCGGCGGAAGGCGATGAGCGCCCGCAGCGCCGCGTCTCTTGCGCCCGCCATCTCAGAGTTCGATGGGGGTGGCCGCGGAAATAATCGGCGCAGCCATGCGCTTCCCGCCGGGAGCCTGCAGCTGCGTCAGCAGCACAAGCTCGCCGTTCCCGCAGGCGACGGTCAGGCCCTGCTTTGTGAGGGAGACCGGCGTGCCGGGGGCCTTGTCCGTATGACCGGGCGCGGGCTGCGCCCCATAGATTTTAAAATGCGTTCCATTCAGCTCGGCGGTGGCAACCGGCCACGGGTCAAGCCCGCGCACCTGATCGACGATGTGCCGGACAGACTTCGTCCAGTCGATGGGCGAAAGCTCCTTCGAGCATCGGAGCCAACGTTGCTTTGACGGATCCTGCGGCGTGCGGGTTGCCGTTTACCCGCCTCGATGGCATGCAGTGTATCGGACAGCAGCGGCGCACGATGGCTGGCCAGCCGCGTAGCAGGGCCTCCGGAATTCTCGTCAGGGCCTGATGGGCGTTTTCCGAATTTCGATGATATCGCCCGCGTCATCCATTCCAGCCAGAGGTACATACGCGGTCCGCCGGTCCTCGTCCAGACCGTTCAGAATGGCCCACTGCGCGGGGCCGAGCCGCGCAGCGTCAGGCAGGATGCTCGCATGTGATGTTGATGCAGCCATGCACCGGCACGCGCGAGCATTTCCTGGTAGGATGCGACCATAGGCCGCGACGACGGCAATGACGTCCGGCGCAGGGCGAAGCTCCTCCACGGCGGCATCGTCGCGGAACGTCGCGGGCTGATAGACCGGCAGCCCCGGCCAGCGCGACCTCCTTTACCTCCGACATGGCGTTACTTTGTTTCGCGGTTGCGCGGCTTGTCCGGCTGCGTGAAAACGCCGCAGATCTCATGCCGTCAGTGACCAGACGCTCCAGGATCGTGCCGCAAAGTCGGGCGTACCCATAAAGACGATCCTCATTCCTCGTCCAGCTCCTTTTCCTGCTCGCGGAGATATTTTCCAGCTCATCTTCGCTGAGAATCTTGCAGGTGCTCGTATAGAGGTGACCGTCGAGATGCTCACGATCTCATGGCAGAAGCAGCGCGCGGTCAGTTCTTCATCTTCGACTTCGAAGGTGCGCCGTCAGCGGTCCTGCGCGCGCACCGCACGATCATCGGGCGCGTGACGATGCCGTACTTGCCCGGCACGCTCAAGCAGCCCTCAATCCCGTCTGTTCGCCCTCGGTCTTAATGATCTCGGGGTTGATGAGCTCGATGAGCTCGCCCTGCTCGTCCTCCACGATGCAGACTCTGCGCAGAATGCCGACCTGTGGCGCGGCAAGGCCGACGCCGCCAGCCTCTTCCAGTGTTTCCGCCATGTCGTCGAGCAGTTCGTGGAGTCTGTCGTTGAATTCCGTCACAGGGCGGCAGACCTTGGCAAGGCAGGGGTCGCCCACTTCATGGATCTTGCGAATAGCCATAATGTTGTCCTCTTTTCTCTATTGTAAAGCATTGCAGTCGGCAAAAATGTCGAGACCGCGGTTTTCTTTTCTTGCGTAAAAAAGCCAGCAAATATTCGCTGACTGTGCGCCGCAACGCTGCTGCCTCTTCCGCAGAGATAAACGCAGTAGCGATAGCGGTTGTTGACCGGCTGTACGTCCGCTCGGCGGCGTGGTAGTTCTGCGCGTAGAGCGAAAGGTCCGCGTCCAGCACGCCCACGAGCGTCACGTTTTCAAAAAATCCAGCCCCTTGGCGACCATCTGCGTGCCAAGAAGGATGGGAATTTTCTTTCTTCAAATTCGCGCAGCGCGCCGACGGTGTCGGCGTCCATGCGCAGCACTTTAGCCTTTGGGAACAGGTCAAAAAGCTCCTGCTCGACCTTCTGCGTGCCGGAGCCGACGCGCTTCATCAGTCCCCTGCACTGCTGCACTCTGGGTTCACTACGGCTTCTTCGGAGTGCCCGCAGTAATGGCAGGCCATCAGCCGTTCGTTGGCGGAATGGCATGTCATCGGGCACGCTGTACTGCGGACACTGCGGCACGTAGCTGCACTCTCGCCGCACAGCAGCATCCTCGCGCTGCCGCGCCGGTTGAGAACAGAATGCTCTGCTTCGCCGTGTTCGATATTTTTTCAAGCTCGACGTCGCGCGCGTGGTAACGCGCGGCGGATTTTCGGACTGATAACTCGTCTCCTGCTCTTCATCCAAAATGATGAGCCCGAGGTTTTGCAGTTGGTGCGAACACCGCGCTGCGCGATGCCAAGCACGACGCGCACCTCACCGCGGCGGATGCGCTTCCATTGGTCGTAGCGTTCCGTGAGCGGCAGCGCGCTGTGAAGCATCGCAACATCATCGCCGAACTGGGCAGTGAAGCGGCGCAGGATCTGCGGCGTGAGCGCGATTTCCGGCACGAGCAGCATGGCGGTCTTGCCGCGCGTGAGCGCTTCTTCGATGAGTCTGATATAGACCTGCGTCTTGCCGCTGGCGGTCACGCCATGCAGCAGCGCGGCGCTGCTGCCCCTCGCGGCCTAAGGCGTACAAAGACCGTCGAAAGCGGCCTGCTGTTCGCTGTTCAGCAATGTCCGCGCGCGGGCGCATCATCATAGCGGCTGACGCGCAGCACCTCGCTCGGAAAATTCGACCAGACCGGCCTTTTTGAGCCGCGCGCTGCGTGCGACGCGCCGGTGTGATAGCTGATCTCCGCTGCTGGATAGGCATCCTTCGCGACTGAGAGGCTCTACGACCACATAGCGCACGGGTGCGCTTGCGGCGCTGGGTTCGACTGCGGCGAGCGCGTCCTCCGCTGACGCAAGAGCATTTCCATGCACGGACTTATCCTGCAAGCGACGCACCATGCGCACCGCAGCAGGCTATCCTGCGAGCGCTGTTAGACTTTTTTCGCCACCGACGGTCGAGCGCCGCTCGGATTCAAGTGAACGCGCAGCGCTTTTGCCCGTTTTCTCACCACCCAGCTCGCCACCGCCGTCGAGCGCTGTGCGCTCGATCTCGCTGCGCCGAGCATTGCATGCATGCAGCGTTTCTTCAAGCGAATCCGACACGACGGACGAGAGCGCCTCCGCGCCCGATCTCGCCGTTTACATGCCACAACTCGCGGTACCGGAGCCACACCACCGGGCAGGATCGTCTTGATGGCGTCGTAATAGGTGCAGAAATAAGCGCGCTTCATCCACCGCTACGAGGCGAATGTCCCTGCTGTCCAGCAGCGGCGCGTCATCGAGCACCGCGTCAATGGGCTTGAGCGGCGACGCGGCGGCCTCCCGACCGACTTCGAGCAAAACGCCCTCTACGCGTTGTTTCCGCGCCCGAAGGGATCATCACGCGCGGCCGGCCTCAGCGCTGCCGATCCTCCGGCACAAGATAGGTGTAGAGCCGGTCAGCGGCATAAGGAACGGAAGAGACTGCGACGCGAGCAAGCATTTTCTCTGTCATACAGTCTCCCTTTGCGTTATTCAAGACTTATTTTGCGATGTGCGTGTCGATATTCTCTGCGGTGAGCTTACCGGCAGCGACCTCGTTGATGGCCGTGGTGACCGGCTTTTCGCAGAGGGGATAACCCTCTTCGTCGGCCTGCTCGGCGATCTGGCGGCGCGGCGCGCGACCACGTTGACGAGCAGATAACGGTTCTCAACGTACTTGTTGAGCAGACTCATTGCGGGATAAAAAACATCATAATAGTTTACTTCCTTCTGCCTTTTCGGCTGATTTTGAACTTATTCGACAAAATTGCCATACGCTCGACTGGGCTTGCGGTGCTCGGCGAGCATGATGGCGCATAAGGTCGCGTCGATCAGCATGCCGATGCTCGCGCGACTCCTGAATGAGACGCTTGATTCCAGCACTGTCAGCTGACGACGCGATCAGACGCTCGGCGACACCATGTTGCCAAAATCCAATATTGAGCGGGCTTCATTTGCTTCGCCCCTTACTGATGTTCTGCACCTGCTCGCGGGATCTTTCGACCCTCCGCCTTGAGGGCGACCATTATCGCGCGCGATGGTCACATCGTTGCACTTTGAGCCGATGTGAAATGCTCTCGCGGTTGACCTCCTGAATGAGAAAGTCCATCTTGCGGCCCATGGGCTCGAAAATGGAGAGCAGCATGTCGCGCAGCTGCGACACGCGAGCGCAGACGCGCACGGTCTTCCTCGTCCACGGCAACGAAAGTCGGCATAGATGGCAGCCTTCGGTCAAAATGTGCGATTCGTCGATGGTCGTGTTTCTGCAGGACCTCCTGCATGCGCGGTCAGGCTTCGGTACTCGCGCACCGTTTCATGAGCGCCTCGACCTTGCCGGTGAGCGTTTCAATGGTCGTGAAGCCTGCCGCCGATGTCCTCCGGTGACTTCTTTCCCCTCCGTCGCGCGCATCTGGTTATAGGACGCGAGCGCTTCGTCGAGCACCTCGCAGATGTCCGCGCCAACGGACTCCAGGTTCCTCCCTCCGCCTTCGTGACGGTCAGCGTCCGGAATGCAGGCGGGAGTCCACCACGCCAGGGCTACTTTTGGTAATTCCGCCGTCGGTCTCGCCAGAGCTTGCGCAGCGCCTCTAAATAGCTGCGGGCCCAGACCCTCGTTGACCACGACGACCTCTTCATCCGCACCGGTCGAGCCGATGGTGACGAAATTAATGACCTTTGCCGCGAGATGGCCTTCTGCACGCGCCCCTTTGATGCATCCTCCGCGAAGATGTAGGCGCGCGGCAGCTTCACCGTGCAGTCAAGATAGCGGTTGTTGTTGACAGAGCGCACCTCGACGGTGACTTATCGCGATTGAGCGCTGATCGAGCGAGCCCGCTCCATAGGCGCCGCCGTAAGCGGAGTTGCCATAGCTATTCCTGCCGTAGCCGTAGGAGTGGCTCTGCGAGGCGGCGGAAGACGCCTTGCGCTGCTTCTGAATCTGGTCATAGGCCTCGTTGATCTCTTTCATTTTTTTCCTGCGCGAGATCGGCCAGCGGGTTATCGTGGTAATTGTCCGGGTGGTATTTGCGGGCAAGGTCGCGGTACTTATGATACGTGCCCTTGAGAACGGCATTGCCGATCCCGTAAAGGCTCTCGTAAAAAAATGCTGTCAAGAATGCTCGTCCACACGCCGCAGAGACAGCGCGTAAGCGCTCGCCATGCGGTGTACGGAAAGGTCGAGTGAGAGTGCGACGGCTTCCCCTGCTTTCCTCGTCCAGCTGGTCGCCGTCGATTTCGTAGCGGTAACGCAGCGGATTGTAGCAATTCGAGAATGCGCGTCCTTTTCAAAGTCATCTGCGGCATCGACCAGATAGATCCAGCGGCCAAGGTGATGAAAATCTCCTTTCATCACGCGCCGCCGCATCTCGTCATCCACACAGGCGGCAATGTCTGCCATCAATGCGGCAAAAGGCTCCGCTGCGCGGTCGATCGACGCGCAGCACGCGCGCTCGCACTCATGCAGATCCTTCAAGGATGCCGCTGCACAGAAGCTCGAATTCCGGCACGAACGTCCTCGCCTGGTGATAAGCGCCGCGCGAAAAGCGCCGCGATGCCAAACGGTACGGAATGGCTTTGAAAAAGCCGTGGTCCTCAATGTGATCGCGATTTGCCACCAGGCAAGCACCAGACTGTGGTCCGCCGCAGTTTCGAGCGCGACGGTGTGCGCCATGACGCACTGTTGCACGGATGCGCGCAGCGGCAGCTCTCATTCCGGCTCCTTCGCGTCGGAGAGCAGGATAACAAGGAACGTGAAGTCAAAATTCAGCACGAAACGGGCGGAAAAGCCGTACTTCCGCCCGAGTTCATGGCACAGCCCCGCAATAAACGGACTGAAAACGCGCCTCGTCCTGCTCGCTGAGGTGCGGCTTGGACGGTCTGATGTAACCAAACATGCCTTAGAAAAAGACGCACGATGGTGAACGTCAGCTTGCCGTTTTTTTTTTGTGCGGCGGTCGCAGATGATCGCGGGGATGATGCCGATCAAAAATGCCGCGATGGCGACGGCGGGGCGCAGTCCACCTCGCTTTCGAGCGCGCCGGTCGCAAAGTAAAGCCGACAAGAAACAGCACGATCGGCAGAAGATAGACGAGCATCACGCCGAGCAGATTCTTCGTGCTGCTCTCGACCACACCTTTTGTCCCACTTCGGCGCGGGCGTCGTTGCGCGCGACAGCGCGCACGCTTGCGCATACGCCGCAGCCCGCACCCCACAGTCGTGGCCGCAGGCGGACTTGCGCGGGACGGAGATCCATGCCGCCAGGAAGGATTTTTTCTACTGTTGCGATCTAGTCATGCTGTCTCCTTTTGCGAATTGGCTTAGCTGATGTGAACGGTGACCTCGTAAGTGCCGACCGCGCCCACGTCGTAGCCGCTCACCTCGATGCGGGCGGGAACGGTGTAGCTGCCGCTGTCGGCGGCGATGTCAGATAAGGTCTGCAATGACGTGGACCTCGCGCCATAGATGGCCTCAAGGTCGCTTGCGGGCCTCGCGGCGTGACGGGCGGTGACGAGGTCACGACGGTGACGGTGTGATCGCTCGAGGGAAATTCTCGTAAGCTGAAGTGCGTCACTCGACCTCTTTCGTGCTGATGTCGCCGCTGCTGATCGTGAGCGTAGCGCTTTGTGATCCCGCTTAAGTTGCAGCGGAACGTCCTTCACCTTGAGCACCGGCATCGTCACCTGCACGCTCTCGCTCATGGGATGAATGTTCTTGTTCTCAACGGGCTGATCGTTGAAGTCGTAGAGCTCATAGTCGAGCAGCTCCACGACCGTGGAGGATGCATTTTCGATGTCGAGCGTAATCTGCGCATAGCTGATCTGCATGATATCGGTCTGCTGGCCGCGCACCTCAAGCGTTTCGGGCAGCATCTCGATCGTGCCGGCGATGTAGCCCTCGGCCACATTGCCGACGACCTTGCAGCGGATCTCGATGTCCTTCTTGTTGCTGCTCGACGAGACCTTCGAAGGGTACAGGATCGTGTAGCTGACGGACTGCTTGCCCGCGTAGGTGATGGTCGAAAGGTCGCTCACGAGCCGCAGCTCGCTCGTGTCAAAGTCGTAGACGACGTTGCGCGGCATCTGGAGCTTTAAATCGACGGTGATATCCTCGTCCCCACTGATGCGCATGAGGCCCTTGTCGGCAAGCGACGTGTCCTCGTTGAGAAATTCGATCGGCACGTCATGGACGTACACGGTCACGGATTCCTTTGTTGTTCACGTAGAACCAGATCGTTGCCGCGATGAGGATGGACAATGCAACGTAGAAGATCTTGCGGCGCTTACTTTTCATCGTCCTTGTCCCCTTTCCGGCACTGAGGAGCTTCAAGAGCTTCATGTGGAGCTTGTCGTCCTGTTCGGTGGGCTCCTGCGGGACAAGCTCATTGATGAGCAGCTTTTCGAGCGTCTCGGGCATCAGGTGGCGCTTTAAGAGGCCGCCGATGGCGACGGAGATCGTCCCCGTTTCCTCCGAGACGATGACGACGACCGCGTCGGAATTCTCGCTCATGCCGATGCCCGCACGGTGACGCATGCCAAGGTCGCGGCTCAGGTTCACGTTTTTCGAGAGCGGCAGCATGCAACCGCCCGCGAGCAGCCGCCCGTCACGCATGATGACCGCGCCATCGTGCATGGCCGCCTTAACGAAGAAAATATTTTTGAGAAGCTCGCTGCTCACGCGCGCGTCGACGATCGTGCCCGTGCGGGCGATGTCGTCCAGCGCCATTTCACGCTCGAAGACGATGAGAACGCCCGTGCGCGTTTTGGACATTTCCGTGCAGGCGAGCACCGTCTGCGCGATGGCGTTTTCAATGGCCGAGACCTGCTGCGTGCGCGCGAAGGGGTTGAACGAGCGCCAGCGGCTCGAGCCGAGCTGATCGATGAGGCGGCGGATCTCGGGCTGGAAGAGCACGATGAGCGCCAGCGCACCGAGCGAGAAATATGGCTCAAAAGGAAGTAAATTCCGTTGAGCGAGAACGCGTCCGAGAGCATCAGCGCCAGCAGGAACAGCAAAATCACCTTTGCCGACGCTCTCGACCTTCGACGCCGACAAGCTTTAAAAGCCAATAGATCGCATACGCCATCAGTGCGATATCAAGATAGTCCGAGATCCTGAGCGTGAGCACATAGCGCCACGCGCCTTCCAGGATGGGCATGACAAATTCCAAACGGCGCACAGTAGCCCGCGCGCAGCGCCATACCGGCAGCATCTCCTCGGCGACACTTTCTGGCGAAAGGCCGTCCACCGTGAACGATAAGACCCCTGCCTGCAAGCTTGCCTCCAGCGAGAGAAAATCCGTGTACATTTGGAATTTTGCCGAGGCCCTCCCGCTCGACGGATGAGCGCGCGGCTGTGATGCGATGCGCGCGCGCACGAAGGCGATGCCCGGCTTCAAGGATGCCAGGCGTTGTGCGTCCCGGCCCCAGACGGTCGGGAGAAAGTCCGGCATGCTCTGACGCAGCGATTCGCTGCCTGTGCCGCCCTCAATGAGCGGGAGCGCGTCGCTGCCACAGAGCAGCAGCCCTGTTCCCTGCGGGCCGTAAAGTCCTTTTGTGCCCCGGCATGGCAACAAACGGGCGCGAGCGCGGAAAAGTCGATCGGCAGCGAGCCCGCGGATTGAGACGCGTCGATGATGAGCGGCACGCTTGCGCCGCGGCAGAGCTGCGCGATGCGCTCAATTGGTAAAATAGCGCCGAAGACATTGGAGACATGCGTGCAGATAACGGCATCGGGCTCATGCGCAAGCGCGCGCTCGAAGGCTTCGACCGTCTCCTGCGGCGAAAAAAGCGGCGCGGCGGCGACGATGACCTCCGCGCCCAGCGCGTGCAGCGGCCGCGTGACGGCATTGTGCTCATAGCCTGAGACGACGACCCGCCCGCACGGACGGACGAGACTTTTGATGGCGATGTTCAGTCCATGCGTCGCGTTCATCGTGAAAACGACCTGCTCGCTCGACGGCACGGAGAAGAGCTCCGCGGCTGCGCTGCGGCAGCGAAACAGCAGCTCGTCGGCCTGCTGCGCCGCGGCATACCCGCCGCGCCCGGGCGAGCTCATCGTGCGCATCGCCCGCATCGACGGCCCGCTGCACCGCAGCGGGCTTTTTGAAACGTCGTGGCGGCGCTGTCGAGATAGATCATAGCGCCACCTCTTGCATGCCGTCATCCGAGACGAAAAGCACCTTGACCGGCAGCACGCTGCCCGCGCGGCAGGCCTGCATGGCGCGCGCCGCGTGGCGGCGCGGGATTTCCAGCGTATAGCCGCAGCCGCGCTCGGTGATCTCAGCGCCCGCGCGGTGGATTTTGGCAGAGATACCCGCGTCGCTCAAAGCCGCGCCATGCGCTGGGCATGGGTGACTGAGCGCGCGGCAAAGAGATAATAGTCCATACCGATTCCCCCTCACAGCATGATATGCGTGCGCGGCGGCGGTGTGCGGGCGAAAAGGGACGGGCGCTCAGAAAAAGCGTCCGTCCGAAGCGGTTTTGATTCAGTTGTCCGCGCGCTCCAGGAGCGCGATAGCGTGGGCGGCCATCCCCTCGCCGCTGCCGGTGAAGCCGAGGCGCTCCTCCGTCGTCGCCTTCACGCTCACGCGCAAGACATCAATCTGGAGCTCGCGCGCGATGTTCGCGCGCATCTGCTCGCGGTACGGTGCGAGTTTGGGTGCCTGCGCCAAAATCGTCGCGTCAATGTTGACGACATCGTACCCCGCGGCGGCGAGGTGCAGCTTCACCCGCCGCAGCAGCTCTAAGCTCGAGATGCCGGCAAACTCGTCGGCGGAATCGGGAAAGAGCTTGCCGATATCGCCCAGCGCCGCCGCGCCGAGCAGCGCGTCCATCACGGCATGCGTCAGCACATCGGCGTCCGAATGACCGAGCAATCCCTTTTCGTAGGGGATCGTCACGCCGCCTAAAATCAGTGCACGGCCTTCGGTCAGGCGGTGCACGTCGTAGCCGTGCCCGATGCGTAAATTCGTCATGGTATGGGTCCTTTCTTCAAAGAAAAGGCAGAGGGAAAGGTTCATTCCCCTCTGCGCTGTAAAATCGCTTCTGCGATCACAAGGTCAAGCGGCGTTGTGATCTTCAGGTTTTCTTCGCTGCCCTCTGTCAAGTGGACTTCCTTGCCAAGCCGCTCCACAGCAGAGCAATCGTCCGTAATGGTGGCGCCGTCCGTCAGAGCGGACTGGAGCGCCGCCTTCAAAAGGTCGGCAGAAAAAACCTGCGGCGTCTGCACGGCGAAGAGCGCGCTGCGATCGGGCGTGCGCTCGACGATGCCGTCGTGCGCGACCTTGATGGTATCGCGTACCGGAATGGCAGGCGCGGCGGCGAGATAAACTCTTGCCGCGTCGAGCACTTCGTCGATGAGCTCGACGGTGACGAGCGGACGCGCACCGTCCTGCACGGCGAAAAAATTCCGTCTCGGGCGAGGCCTCGAGCGCCGCGCGCAGCACGGACTCTGTCCGCGTTGCGCCGCCGACGATGACCTTTACGGGTTTTCTGAGGCCAAAGGTCTTGCAGAGCTCAGCATAAGGCAGCAGCTCGTCCTCCCGCGCAGCAATGATGATCTCGTCGATCCCCTGCGCGCTGTCGATCGTGAGCAGTGTGCGCACAAGGACAGGGATGCCGTCAAGGGTTTGCAGCAGCTTGTTCTCCCCGCCGTAGCGCGTGGAGCTTCCGGCGGCCGCAATCAGCGCGGCGCAGTACGGGTGAGTGCGGTTTTGGCGCTTGCCGAACATCTTTTGCAGCAGGCTCATGGACTCAATCGCTCTCCTTTAACAGCATCGCGGCGTTGACGCGCCCCTCAGCCTCGGGATACTCCACGTCTTCTGCCAGGACGATCTCTGATACGAGGATCTGCTTGGCGATGTGCAGCATCTTGCGCTCGCCGTTGGAAAGCCCTCGTGTGCTGTCGCGGTGCATCAGCGCCTTGATGACGGCGCTGACCTCGTCGAGATCGCCGCTTTTCAGGCGATCCATATTTTCGCGGTAGCGGTGGTTCCAGTTCGACGTCATGTCGACGCCGAGCTTGGGAATGTGCGCGATGACCGCTTCGATCTCACTTCTGGACTTGATGGCACGGATCCCGATGGCAGCGGAATTCTCGGTCGGAATCTTGAGCGTCAGCCCGGAAATGGGCATTTTGAAGACGTATAACTCCATTGCCTTGCCGCTGATTTTTTCGCGGACAATGCTGTCGATCACACCGGCGCCGTGCATCGGGTGCACGACCTTATCTCCCACTTGAAACATTCTATGCCCACCTCCCTTCAGGCAGAATGCCAATCCGGCATTCGCCCCGGTTTTCCGTGCGATGGAAAAGAAAAACAACACAAACACACAAGAGGAAATAATTCCCCATACATAGTATAACGTACTTTTTGCCATCATTTTCAAGCGACTTTTGATGAAATATCGCATAAAAATGGAAACGAGGTGGATTTTCGAAAAAACAGGGGCTCCCCTTTTCAGGAGAGCCCCCGCGACGGAAGAACGATTTTTGCTTACTTATTGCTGCGGCGCCAGATGTGCATCTTCTCCGCGTCGGCGATGAGCTGCTCGCGGAAGTCGGGATGCGCGATGCCGATGAGCGCCTCGGCACGCTGCCAGGTCGAAAGGCCCTTGAGGTTGACCATGCCACTCGGTGACGATGTAGTGGGTGCAGGACCGGGGGTCGGTGCAGATGGAGCCGGGCGTCAGCGTGGGGACGATGCGGCTCTTGACCGTGCCGTCCTTGCCCGTGACGGTCGAGGACATGCAGATAAAGCTCTTGCCGCCCTTGGAGAGATAAGCGCCCATCGCAAAGTCGAGCTGGCCGCCCGTGCCGGAGATGTGCTTGATGCCGGCGGACTCGGCATTCACCTGACCGAACAGGTCGCAGTCGATGGCGTTGTTGATGGAGATGAAGTTGTCGATCTGGGAGATGACAAACACGTCGTTCGTATAGTCGACCGGCGCACCCATGACATCGGGATTGCGATCCATGTAGTCATAGAGCTTCTGCGTACCGGCGGCAAAGGCGAAGACCTGACGGCCCTTGTCGAGATTCTTGTGCTTGCCGGTGATCTTGCCGGCGAGCGCCATATCGACAAAGCCGTCGACGTACATCTCGGTGTGAACGGACAGATCCTTGAGGTCAGACTGGGCGATCATCGAACCGATGGTGTTGGGCATGCCGCCGATGCCGAGCTGCAGGCACGCGCCGTTCGGGATCTGGGGTACGACAAGGTTGGCAACTGCGGTGTCGACCTCAGTGGGGGCGCCGCCCGCGCCGAGCTGCGCCACGGGCGGGTTCTCACCCTCCACGACCATGTCAACGTCCTTGATGTTGATCTCGCAGCCGTTGAGGCCGTAGACCCACGGCAGGTTCTCGTTGACCTCGACGATGACAGTCTTGGCGGCATCCAGCATGTCGGCTAAGTGAGAGCACGCGAGAGCGTAGCTGAAGTTGCCGTGCTTATCCATCGGCGTGACCTGGATCATCGCAACATCAACTGTGGCGTTGCCGTCGCGGTAGAAGCGCGGCAGCTCGCTGTAGCGCATGGGAATGAAATAGCCCATGCCCTTGGAGATGATCTTGCGGTCGATACCGCTGCAATGCCAGGAGTTCCAGGTGAAGTGCTCGCCGGCGTCCTCGGCTGCAGATCTCGGGCATCCACATCGTCACGCCGCCGCGGACCTTGATGTCCTTGAGCTCGCTCTGGCGCGCTGCCAGCGCCTTGTCGAGCGTGTAGGGGTGGTTGGTGCACCAGCCGTAGTCGACCCAGTCGCCGCTCTTGACGACCTTGACGGCTTCCGCGGCAGAGGTCAGCTTCTTCTGATAAAGCGCTGCGTAATCCATGGATAATTCCTCCTGTATGTATGTGAATTTGATTATCATTTCGGAACTATGTCGAAACTTTAACAATTATAGCATACCGATCGCCGTTTGCAAAGTCTTTCTTACGTGTCAGCGTAAAAAGAACGTAAAAAGAGACAGGCCGGAGCCTGTCTCTTTTCAGTTCAGGAAAATTACTCCTCGACAGGGAGCCTCTTCCTCGCCGCTGAGCAGCGCGCGGATGCTGAGGGGAGATCTTCTTCTTCTCCTCGTCGATGGCGGTGATCTTCGCGTCGACCATCTGGCCTTCGGACAGAGGGCTTGTCGATGCGGCGGTCAGCGATCTGGGGAGATATGGATCAGGCCGTCCACGCCGGGAACGACCTCAGCGAAAGCGCCGAAGGTCATCAGCTTGACGATGCGGACGTTGGCAACGTCGCCGACCTTGTAGGTGTTCATGAACACATCCCAGGGGATCTGGGTGCGATCCTTGACGCCGAGGGAAATCTTGCGCTTCGGGGTCGAAGGAGATGACGTACAATGTCGAGGTGATTGCCGATGGAGACGACCTCGGCGGGGTTCTTGATGCGGCTCCAGCTCAGCTCGGAGATATGTACCATGCCGTCCACGCCGCCGATGTCAACAAAGACACCGTAAGAAGTCATGGACTTGACAACGCCGTCATAGTGCTTGCCGACCTCGATGCCTTCCCAGATGGCGGCCTGAGCAGCCTGACGCTCCTCGTTCAGCACGGACTTGATGGAGCCGACGACGGCGGCGGGCACGGTTGACCTCGGTCACGCGGAGCTTGACCTTCTGCTTGACCATCTGGCCAAGGTCGGAGTCCTTGGGCATGCCGCTTCCGAGAAGCGGGCACGAACACGCGCACGCCCTGACAGAAAACGACGATGCCGCCCTTGTTCACTTCGGTCACGGTGCCTTCGAGAACGGTCTTGTCCTCAACGGCGGTCTCAATGTCTTCCCAGAGCTTGACAGCGTCGAGACGCTTCTTGGAGAGGGTGGCGTAGCCTTCCACGTCGTTGACGCGGGACAACGTAGGCCTCGATCTCGTCGCCGACCTTGACGACGTCCTCGGGCTTGACGTCGGGTCGCTGCTCAGCTCAGAAACAGGATATAGCCTGCCTGCTTGCAGCCGACGTCGACCTGATCTCGGTCGTACCGATGGCGGTCACGATACCGGTCACCTTATCTCCTGTATTTAAAGTCTTGAAAGATTTTTCAAGCAGTTCTTCAAAGGATTCGCTGGTTTCATTTAGAAATCGTTTGCGCCAGCATGATACTGCAATCCTCGCGCACGACGCCTGCGTTATGCACGATGCTGCCGAGCATTGCACCGCCGCGCGCTTTTGCCGTTTCGCGCGCAAGGTTGACCGCGCGCTCCACGCCATAGCAGAAGCCAGCGGTCTCAGCTAAGATGACCTTCACAGCGGCGCGCTCTCCCACCTGCTGGCCGCTGAGCCGCGTAGGCCTCACGCAGTATTTCGTCGGCGATGGCCTGTACTCGACGCCGCGGCGGCCCAGACCTCAGGCGCGGCCTACGAAGATGATGCGCGTTTATGGAAGGGCTTTTTCTGCCCGTCGCAGAACACCGGCACGAGCGTCGCACCCGTGCGCACGCCGATCATCGCGATGCCCGCGTGTGCGCGGGAGTCGTGATAGCCGACGCCGCCCTGATCGTCGTCCCTCGGGGAAGATCAGAAGATTCTCACCCTTGTGGAGCACCCACCGCGGTCTTACGACTGATATCCTGCCGTCGCGCTGGACGGGAAATGCGCCGAGCGTGCGGATGAGCCACGCGAGCGCGCGGTTGTCGAAGAGCTCGGCCTTGGCCATGAAGTGCAGATGAGTGGCGTCGGTGACAGGCACGAGCCGATGAGCACAGGGTCTAAGTCCGTTGATTCGAACACAACAGCACGCTTTATTAACAGACAGATTTTCAGTCGCCGGCGCGTCCACGTTAGATGCTGCAAAGCTGACCGGTGTTCAGATAAACGCAAAAAAGATACGGTGCATCATTTCAATTTCTCCTGAATGAGGCTCAGCAGCGCCTGCTCGCTCTCTTCAAAGCTGAGCTGACGTGTCGAAGTGCACGGCGTCCGCCGCCCGCGCAGCGGGCGATGTCGCGGTGCATGTCCTGATAGTCGCGCTCGGGTGGATCTCTCGCGCAGTACCTCTTCATACGCCTTGGGCGTGCCGCCGCTCCGGAGAGCTCGAGGCAGCGGGCGGCGCGCGCGCTCTCTCGGCCGATGCCGTCAGGTAAATTTTTGAGGTCGGCATCCGGCAAACGACCGTGCCGATGTCGCGCCCGTCCATGATGACGCTTCTCTTGCGCGATATCGCGCTGCATCTCAAGAAGGTATGCGCGTCGCACGGCAGCGCCGAAACGTTCGAGGCGCATACATCGAAAATTTCCGGCAGGCGGATTCGGTGCTGACGTCCTTGCCGTCAAGCAGATCTTCTGTCCGCTATTCTCGTCAAATGCTGCGTCGATTTGGATCTCTTTCAGCAGCGGCGCGATCTGGGATTCGTCCTTGGCGTCCAGTCCGCGGGAAAACGCCGCGTAGCCGATGGTGCGGTAGATCGCGCCCGTGTCGACATGAAGAATGTTCAGCTTTTTGGCGACGGCCTTGGCGAGCGCATCTTGCCCGCGCCGCCGGGGCCGTCAATGGCAATGGAAAAATGCTTTTTCATCTGTTTGATTCTTCCCTCTTACAATAAATATGTGCTTACAGCGTCAGCAGTGCGTCCGC
>VOFB01004001.1_pt1 | contig 31141 bp, 48 predicted proteins | sample 5384141 | NCBI WGS metagenome assembly VOFB01 (sample SAMN12384721, study PRJNA508395) | human gut metagenome | isolation source: healthy gut A | host: Homo sapiens | reverse complement strand
AGACCTGCATGAAAGCAGGTCTGTCTAGAATTTCGGTGAATTCAAAAATGCTACTCCGTAAATTTACGTTCCACATGCCATAGCGTTACGCCACAGATAATTCCGGCGATGACGATGGAAATAAAGTCTGCGACGGATTGTGCATAGATCACACCGTTTAACTGGAATAATTTATTCAGGATAAAGAGCATCGGGATGAAGGCAAGTCCCTGACGGCATACCGTAAGCAAAAGAGACTGCAGTGCTTTTCCCATTCCCTGCAAGGTATTGATACATAAGAACAAAATACCGATAACAGGACCGGAAAGCTGTAGTGCGATCATCATTTTGATGCCGGAAGTGACAACTTCCTGATCGTTGATAAATGCATGAATGATCGGCTCGCGGGCGATCACCATTAGGGAGCGTGAGTACAGTACCCATAATGACGGCGCACAGCCCAGTGAAAAAGAATATTTTTTCAGGCGTTTTACATTTCTGGCACCGTAGTTATAACCGATGAGAGGCTGAATACCAGCGCAGAGTCCGATCTGCAGCAAGATAACGATCATGTTTGCTTTCATGGCGATGCCCATGGCGGCTACAGGTGTGTCTCCATAGCTGATCAATACGTTATTTAATAGGATGTTAGCGCAGCTCATCAAAATATTATTGAGAGATGCCGGGATCCCAATGGAAAAGACACTGGATGCAATACGGTTTTTCCATTGAAAGTCGCTTGGCTTTATGGAAAGGGCAGTGCCTTTTTGTGCAACAGATAGTGAAGATAGAAAATACAAGCTGCTACATTGCCAAGTACAGTAGCGACAGCTGCTCCGGATACACCCCAGCCAAGCCATAAGATCATAATGGGATCCAAAATAATATTGGTGATGGTACCGATCAGATTTCCGATCATGGATTCTTTGGCTGCTCCTTCACCGCGGACAATATTACCGTAAGCAGTGCCAAACATGACAAAAGGGGCACCGATCGCAACGAAAGTAAGATATTGTCTTGCATAATCAATGGTTGCCGGACTGGCACCGATCATTTTGAGAATACCATCCATAAAGAGGATGAATATTAGTGTCATCAGTATTCCAACGCTCAGAGAACCATAGCAGCAAAAGGCAGAAATGTGTCTCGCACGCTGCTCATTTTTTCGCCAAGTGCACGTGAGATCGCGGAACTTCCGCCGATCCCGAAGAGATTGCCGAGCGCCATAAACACCATAAATACAGGTGTTGCAAGAGAGACTGCAGCCACCTGCATGGCATCACCGGTCTGACCGATAAAAAAGGTATCAGCCATATTATAAATAACAACTACCAGCATTGTGACGATCGTTGGAATAGCCATAAGTGCCACCGCCCTTGGGACGGATGCTTTTTCAAATAAATCTCGGTTTGAATTCATAGCAATATTTACCTCCTGCGTTTGTGTATAATTCATCGTTATCAAAATGATTTTCTGATCGTATTTGAATGTCTTTCATCATGATCAAAATGATTTCGACGTACCTCATGTTGTACCATGTAAAATGCAACTTTTCTATTCTACGCCACTTTTCGTCAAAATGCAAGTCGATACACTACTCCACATCACATATTTCTTAATTGCTCAAACTTTGCACATCAAAATTCTCATATTGTCACATATTGCTTATTATGTCAGTAAAATAATAGCTATTTTACAGCCAACAAGGTAAATTATCCTGCCATCAAAAAAACTAAAGCAATTGCTATAGTTTATTGATGGCAGGACTCACTATATAGCGGCTGCAAAATATAATTAGCCCATCGACATAATAAGCAATATGTGACTGGATGGCAGCTTCGGATGTGTGAAGTTTGAATTAATTACAAAACTGCCGCCCTTGGAATTTTGATTCCAAGGGCGGCAACTTTTAAGTTTTGCTGTTCCTTTTGTCGGTAACGCTTATTTGTTGTTATTGCTATCCGTTTCGGGTGCTTTTTGAAACGGAAAATTCTGAAATTCTAGAAAATATTTTGGCTCTACATTTAATATATCAGCAATATCAAAGATGAGATCCAATGATATTTTACGATTTACATTTGGTGCTTCGATAGCACCAATATGTTGTCTGCTGACATTTAACTTCTCAGCCAATTCTTCCTGTGTCATTTTCTGATATTTACGACAATAAGCAATGCGAAAACCGATTTCGCGATAGCGTTCCCAGTGATTTGTATCTTTCTTCATAATGTATCCCCTTTTCTATATGATAATTCTGGCACTCGGAGACAAGTTGTGTGGTAATGCATATCCGCACAATGTTAAAAAGTGCTCCATTACATCGTATGTCCTATATCATTAGTTTAACCGAAAATAATAAATTTAACATAATTTGAAAAGTAATATGAGTTATTTTGCAAATAACAAATTAAATGTATTACGTATGAAATGTTTGTCTTAAGGAAAATATTCATGGGCAACTTGCCATTTATTAGGTGGAATGGTAATATTTATGATTGTTAGATAGCGTTTCACATAATGTTAGAACACACGACATCTTATATTTTAGATGGCTATGAGATTTTATGTGGACGATAAATGGATTCAAACGTTCCGGTTCTTTATAGTTGTATGGTTATAGATTACTTATTCTAAAAGGGATTTTTTGGTATGGAAGGTTTGAGTTGTCGAGGAAATGACAAAGGGTATGGTTAGAATATGTTAATAGATTGTATGATGGCAGACATTGCGGAAGTCTTGTCGTATTTGCCGACAGCGATATTAGTCGGAGCAGCATATGCATTGGTGGCAGGAATTGTCTTCCGCTTTATGAGAAAACGGGCAGCGAGTAGCGGTGATACGCCCGGTAAGGTGCCATTTGGCGAAAATAGTGTTTTTAAGCTGACTATAAGCACATTGTTAGTGATTTATGTTGTCGTGGTATTGATGACGGTGTTTTTTTCAAGAGAACTTGGCTCCAGAGATGGCATAGATATGCGCATTCTGGGAACATGGGGAACGACGATGCAGGATCATGCGTGGGTGCTTGAAAATGTTTTGCTCTTTATTCCGTTTGGCCTGTTACTTTCTTTTTGGTTTCCAACTGGAAAAAAGGGTATTGTTGTTCTTATTGGCATGGTGTGCAGCATCGCGATTGAAGTGACACAGCTTGTTACGGGGTATGGATTTTGTCAGTTGGATGATGTTATAATGAATACAGCAGGAACTTTTGTGGGATATCTGCTGTATCATGGTATTGTAAATATATGTCGAAGGACGATGGCGAGAAGGCTATGCTGTTTATTGCTGGTGATTGTGTGGATGACGACGATCTTTCATTTTTCGGCACAGCCGGCAGATGAATCCGGGCAGATGAGCCTGCGGTTTGGAATGTCGATCTGTCGGATGGTTGTACCGCATTTTGAGGATAAAACGGTAGAGCAGCAAGAGACGATGGCAAGAAGGATTGAGTTTCCGGTACGTAAAGCGGCACATATGACGGAGTATGCGATTTTGGCGTTGTTATTGTTAGGTATGATCACAAAGGATCGGATCACGCGAAAACAGCTGTTGTCGGTGATATGTTTGGTAGCAGCTTATGCAGCAACGGATGAATATCATCAGTTATTCGTGCCGGGACGGAGTGGTCAGGTGCGGGATGTGGTCATTGATACGGTTGGAGGAACACTTGGCCTTGGTGCTTGGCTGGCAGTACGCCGCCTTTTGACACCTTGATCCTTAATAGAAAATTGCCCGTAATGTTTAATAGGAAATTGCTCGTAATGTTGTGTTACACCACCAAGAATTGCTTTAGCAATTCTTGCAAAGCAAAGCGCTGGCTTTGCTTTTGTACGGAACATCTTTGAGTGTTAGGAGATGATTAACAATGGATTTTATGATTGGTACGGTTGATTCGAAACGGCTTCGCAAAGATTTGCTGCAGCATTTTCGGACAGCCCCGAATTGTAGAACGCCGGAGGGACGGCGTAAGCTGGAAGCAATACAGTATGCTAATGAGCAGCAGCTTGTGGCACTTGCTAAGCAGGAAGGCTTTGAGATGAGACCCTATATTCGTTAGGGCAGAAGAGCATAGAGCAGATGTGTGATTTGCGAAGACAGAAGAGCATAGAGCAGAGGTACAATTTGCGAAAGCAGAAAGGCGGATTATAAATATGAAACAGTATGATTATTTAGTAGTAGGAGCAGGACTTTTTGGAGCAGTATTTGCCAGACAGGCGGCGGATGCGGGCAAGAAAGTGCTTGTGATCGATAAAAGGGATCACATTGCGGGAAATGTTTATACAGAACAGGTGGAGGGAATTCATGTACATCGTTATGGAGCCCATATTTTTCACACGAATAATAAAACAGTGTGGGATTATATTACACGGTTTGCAGAGTTTAACCGTTTTACGAACAGCCCTGTCGCAAATTATAAGGGGGAATTATATAGCCTGCCTTTTAATATGTACACATTCAATAAGATCTGGGGTGTTGTGACGCCGGAGGAGGCAGCAGCTAAGATTGAAGAGCAGCGGCAGGAAGCAGGCATTACAGAACCACACAATTTAGAGGAACAGGCGATCAGTCTGGTCGGTAAAGATATTTATGAAAAATTGATCAAAGGATATACGCAGAACAATGGGGACGCCCATGTACGGAATTGCCGGCATTTATTATCAAGCGTTTGCCGGTGAGATTAACATTTGATAATAATTATTTTAATGCGTTATATCAGGGCATTCCAGTTGGTGGATATACGCAGATGGTTGCTAATTTGTTAGACGGGATAGAAGTGCAGCTTGGCGTGGATTATTTGGCAGACAAGGAAAAGTTGCTGCAACTGCAGAACGTGTCGTATACACAGGAGCGATTGACGCTTACTTTAATTACACGCTTGGTACATTGCAATATCGTTCTGTACGTTTTGAGACAGAGACATTAGATATACCGAATTTCCAAGGCAATGCTGCAGTAAATTATACGGATGCCGAGACACCTTGGACAAGAATTATTGAGCACAAATGGTTTGAGTTTGGTAAAGATGCAGAGGGAAATGATCTGCCGAAAACGGTGATCTCCAGAGAGTATAGTTCTGAGTGGAAGCCGGGAGATGAACCATATTATCCGGTAAATGATGAGAAAAATGGTGCATTGTATGAGAAGTATAAGGAGTTAGCAGCCGGGGAGACCAATGTGATCTTTGGCGGAAGACTGGGCGAGTATAAGTATTATGATATGGATGCGGTTATCGCCTCAGCGCTCGCATTGAGTGAACGTGAGCTTGCATAAGAAAGCATAGCTTTATTGAGTGAAGTGCACTTGTATAAGAAAGCATAGCCCCAGTGGGTGAATGAGAAACGATATAAGAAACAGCCTTGTTGAGAATGAATGGGAAGGAGAGTAGATCTTATGGAGTGGATTTATCCGATTTTGGGTAAGCAAAAGTGTCTGCCTTTCTATTTGTCGGGCGTTGGCATTGCAGAACCGGAGTATCATGTGATACGAGAAGAAGGTTTGGTATCCCATCAGCTTCATTATACGCAGAGTGGCCGTGGCAATCTTGTTGTTGGCGGTGCGACGTATCCGTTAGAGCCGGGAAGTATGTTTTATATGGCACCGGGGATCCCACATGAGTATTATCCGCTTGTTGAGGATGAGTGGACGACCTGTTGGCTGGTGTTTCGTGGGGAACATTTGCTGGAATTAATGAAAGGCATGGGTTTTGATGGTTTTGCCTATGATAAAAACGTTGTCAATGAAAAGATTACCGGAATTTTTCATCAGATGCTTAAGGCGGCAAAAGATCCACTGTATGGTGATGAGCGATGCTCTATGTTAGTGTATGAATATATTATGAATGTCCGACAGGCGTTTTTGGCAAATAAGAAGTATGGCGGTCAGAGTGCCAAGAGCATGTTGCAGCGTGCTCTAATGTTTATTCATAAAAATTATGCGAGAGATATTACATTAGAAGAACTGGCAGAAATGAGCGGCGTGACGAAACAGCATTTTTGTCGGGTTTTTAAGGAACAGATGCGGATGCGTCCGATGGAGTATCTGGCAAGACAACGAGTTTCGGCTGCAAGAAGTATGTTGTTAGCAACAGATAAAAAAGCATCGCACAGATCAGGGGCGGAGGTCGGATATGAGAATCCGACGTATTTCGGCATGGTATTTAAGAAGTATGAAGGCATAACGCCGACCGATTGCAGAAAAAGACATGGTACAAGCTTGACATGGTAGAGGCTTGCAGAGCAAAACGCTGGTTTTGCTCTTTTTGATGTGCGCCTTGCGGCGCACGTCGCTAATGGGTGAAAGTTCCTAATCCGCCCTAGTAGTGGGAAGGATACAGCCAAGACCAAGGGTGTCCATCGTGAGGTGGAATCTGAAGGAAGGTGGAGGCAAATCTCTGGTCTGACGAACAGAAATCACATCAGGCTATAGTTAAGGATAAGGCTGCATCACAAGCCAAAGTCCAATAACTACTCGGAATTAACTGTAGTAAATGTGGCAGATATATGGAGAGAAAGTGACGTGTGGTACCAAGGGAGGTTTCGTCAGCGGTTGGAAACAGAGTATGAAAACCGTCAGTAACAACGAATGGCGAGAAGTCAGCAGAGGTCATAGTACCATTATGGTTGCAAACATAGTGGGAAGGACTGAACGTTAGGAGATGTGAGTAAATGAATGTAACCAAAGATGGATTTAAGGACAGACAACTTCATATTGAGGACTATCTGCAAATGGTATCTGCGGAACAGAAAGAGTATGCAGAAGTGTCCGCCCATCAGAGGATTACTGAAAACAACGACATCATCACAGATTTTCAGACGGACAATCTACTGGAACAGATTTTACACAAGGATAACCTTAACAAGGCTTATAAGAAAGTGAAATCTAACAAAGGAGCAGGCGGCGTTGACGGAATGAGCGTAGATGAACTTCTAGGCTTTCTGAAAGACAACCAAGAGCAACTAATCCAACAGATAAAGGATGGGAAATATAAACCTAATCCAGTCCGTAGGGTAGAAATACCCAAAGAAACAAAAGGCGAGGTCAGAAAACTGGGAGTGCCAACAGTAGTTGACAGAGTGTTTCAACAGGCAATCACACAGGTATTAACGCCGATTTACGAGAAACAGTTCTCGGAGGATAGTTTTGGATTTCGACCGAACAGAGGTGCGCATGACGCACTGAAACAATGCCAGACAAATGTCAATGATGGATATGTATATGTGGTAGATATGGATTTGGAGAAGTTCTTTGACACAGTATGTCAGAGCAAACTAATTGAAGTACTATCACGAACCATCAAGGATGGGCGGGTAATATCACTCATTCACAAATATCTTAATGCTGGAGTTATCAGCAGAGGAATGTTCGAAAAGACAGAGGTCGGAATGCCACAAGGTGGGGCCATTAAGCCCACTCTTAAGTAACATCATGCTGAATGAATTGGATAAGGAACTTACACGGAGAGGGCATAGATTTGTCCGATACGCAGATGACTGTATGATTTTCTGTAAAAGCAAGAAAAGTGCAGAAAGAACCTTAAACAACATAGTGCCATATATTGAGGGAAAACTATTCCTTAAAGTAAATCGCACCAAGACGTGCGTGGCACATATCAGCAAAGTCAAATACCTTGGCTATAGCTTCTATAGATACAAGGGAATATGCAGATTTCGGGTACATCCTAAATCAGTAACAAAGATGAAGAATAAAATCAGAGAGCTTACTGACAGACATAACGGATGGGGAAATGAATATCGAGCATTAAAGCTGACACAGTTTATTAGAGGATGGGTAAATTACTTTGGAATGGCAGATATGAAAGGTCTGTTGCAGAGTAATGACAAGTGGTTACGCCATAGAATAAGGGCAGTCTATTGGAAACAATGGAAGAAACCTAAAACGAAATACCGAAAGTTGAAAGAACTCGGAATGAATGAAGACTTTATTCAATGGCACGCAAATATGCGCCAGGGCATTTGGAACTGTAGCAATAATAGACTGGTACAGTTTGCCTTGAGTAATGAAAAACTCCGAGAATGGGGATATCCAACATTCACAGAGTTTTACCTGAAAATATGTGAAAACTAAAGAACCGCCGTATACCGAACGGTACGTCAGACTGTCTAACGATTCGAAAATTCAGTCTGATGTACGGTATTTTATCTTCGATTTTTTTTTAATACCATTTTTATCTTTGTTTTTCACATGAATTACATGCGTTCCTCTCCCTGCTACATCACACTTCCTTCAAACTTCGTTACTAATTCTTCTGTTGAAAACATGCTTAATAATCGCTTAAAGTTATAAGCGAAAACATAGATGCAGCTTCTGCGTCAACATTCTCTTGTCTGCGTCGATGAAAGAAACTATATCCGAGACTTCTTTTTATAGTCCCAAACGGATGCTCCACGATACATCTTCTCTGTTTATAAACCTCGTTATTATTTAGTGTTTCATTATACACAGTTTCAAGAACATCTTCATGTACCCAACGCTGTATCGTTCTTCCAGATGAAGAAGTAGTGCAGTCTTTTTTTATATTTGCACGAATTGCAGTCTGTACACTTATATTTGCGATACTTCATACCATTCTTCGAAGTATTTTCAAAAAATCGTAATCTATCTCCTGCTGGGCATGTATATTCATCAGTTTCACCATTATATATAAACTTTTCTTTGCGAAATTCATTATCCTTTGTAGCATTATTCGCTTTAGCTTTTTTTATAAAGACATTCATTCCGGCATCAACACAGTTTTTTATCTCCGTTCCGTTATAATAACCTGTATCTGCCAGAACTGTAGAAGACTCTTTTTCTAAAAGTTCGGATGCTTTTTGTGCCATAGTGTAAAGCTGGTTTTGGTCATTTATATCATTAGTCGTCGAAATATCTACAACAAAATGATTCTTTGCATCTACAACAGACTGTACATTGTAGCAGATATCCAATGAGCCGTTATTTTTCATCCTTCTTGAATCGGGATCTGTCAAACTCTTTTGTTCCAGTCCTTCATCTTTTAATTCCTGTTTTTGTGTAAGATACTGTTCTTTTAACTCTTGATATGTTTTTAGTTTATCTGTAAGGTCATCTGCCGGCACCTCATCTTTAGCGATTGCCATAAGATATGCATTTATCTGAGCTTCTGCATATTCGATTTTTTTTATCTAAACCGCTTTGCGTAATACAATTATGCTTGCTGTTTTGAGCACGGATCTTAGTTCCATCAATAACAATCAGTTCTCCATCAATGAGCCCCCCAACCTTTGAGAATAAGAGTAAGATTTCGTAATGTATTGTGAAACGCAGTCTTATTCTTCTGAACAAAACCTGCAATAGTACCATGATCAGGTGTTATGCAGTTTACCAGCCACATTAATTCCAGGTTGCGTTTTGCTTCTGTCTCCAATGCTCTGCTAGAACGAATCTTATTTAAATAGCCATAGATATGAAGTTTTAATAAATCAGATCGGCGATAAGGTGATTGTCCTCGATTCCTACCACTATACTCTATAAAACCTACATTATCTAAATTTAAGGATTCTACATAAGAATCTAATACTCGGACAGAATTATCCTTACTTATTAAGTCATCTAATGAAGTGGTTACCATTCTTGTTTGATATCTATCTGCGCCAACAATATATGCCATAACGAATCCCCCTACGATACTGTATTTGGTAGTTCTATTATAACATTTTTCTTAATCGTTAGACAGTCTGACGTACGGTGGTGTGGGAGGTCGGTAGATAAGATAATTATCTACCTCCTACCCGATTGATAGGAAAAATGCATCAAAATGTTCATATCACTGGGATTTAACAATTATTTTAGATTGCCGGATCTTTGCGGATTTACTTATAATACAAGCAGCAACATAATTTTTGCGTAGGTAAAAAGGAGGAGAATATGGTGAGAAAATTACTGAAACGTGCGGGAGTATGTTTACTCAGCCTTTCCATGGTTTTGACGGGGAATGTCGGGATCAGCGGGGCAAGTACATCTTCCCGGAAAGGGGCAGCAGTGGAAACAAAAACGGGAAGCATTGTGATTGATGGCAATGATATCAAAGCAGACAATGTGAATGGACTTACGTATAAGGGATTTGGTATGCTTAGTGCCAATTCTACAAGTGATCTGTTGATGGATTACAAATCACAGAATCCGGAGGCATATGCAAAATTAATGCAGTATTTATTCGGAGGCGAGTATCCGATTTTTACACATGTGAAATTGAAATGGGTAATGACCGCAACAACTCGACCGGATCAGAGAGTGCAACCAAGAGAACAAAGGGCGAGAAAGCTAATGTGCTTCGTAATCCTGGCTGGCAGCTGGCAGCAGATGCTAAGAAGATCAATCCGAATTTGAAGGTCAGTATTCTGACTTGGCGTACACCTTCTTGGGTGAAAACAGATGAAGATAAGTATATCTGGTATAAACAGAGTATTTTGGATGCTTATGAGAAATATGGCTATATGGTAGACTATATTAATCCAAATACGAACGAAGAATGGGGTGGTGCAGGCGATGTTGCTTACACTAAGAAATTTGCCAAGTGGATCGCGGCGGAAAGCACTAAGACGATCGCGGATGAGAAAGCACTTGCTTTATTCAAAAGATTAAGCTTGTTGTATCCGACGAGGCAAATGTTGTCAGCAGCGATGTTGCCAACAAGTTAAAGGATGACAAAGAGTTTATGAACGCAGTGGATGTTGTCGGATACCATTATAAGACAGCGGATGATGAAAATAATGCGATGAAGTGGCTGGCAGAGGAAGTGGACAAGGAAGTATGGAACAGCGAGGAGCAGGCAACGTTCTCAAATTCAGCGTTCCGTCCATCCACGACAGATAAAGCGCCGACGGTAGAGGGTACTGGTATCGGTGGCTCCGGCAGTGCATTGGAAATGGGCAATACCGTGATCAAGAGCTTTGTCGAGTCACGCCGTGGTCATGTGATCTATCAGCCTGCGATCGGTTCTTATTATGAGGGTGCACAGTATTCCTTTAAGGAGTTAGTAAGCGCCAGAGATCCGTGGTCAGGATGGATGCATTATGATGCCGGATTGTTGATTTTGGCACATATCAGCAAGTTTGCAGTAACCGGCTGGGAAAATGAAACAAATACTGCCGGCATTTGGCGTGGTGTTGCATCGGCCAGCAAGGCATCTGCTGTACAAGGAACAACCAGCAATGCAGTTGACGGTCGTGGCGGTGGAGAAAACTATATGACTCTGGCAGCACCGACGAAAGATAATTTCTCAACGGTGATCGTTAATGACAGTGAGTATCCAATGACATATACACTGCAGACGAAGAATATGAAGCTGAAAGCAGACCGGAAGTTAGAACTTTGGGAGACGAGAGCAGCAGACGTGGGTGCATTTAATGAAAATTATATGAAATGTATTCAGGAATTATCTGCGGACAGCAATGGTGTATATTCCTTTGCGGTAAAACCAAATTCTGCAGTTACGGTTACCTCTTTAGATGTTTCAGACAGCAAAGAAGCATACAGAGGCAATGCCGGTAGAGGGTGAGCGTACCGTACTTGACACAGATGCAACCGGAGACGTTCAGAACACAGAGGATGGCTATCTGTATGCGGATGATTTTGAGTATACCGGCAAGACCGTTCCTGTTCTTGATGGCAAAGGCGGCTTTACCGGAGAGAAGGAAGATTACATTGCATCACGTGGTGGAGAAAAGGTGCGATGGCACGCTATACTCATACGTTGAATGGTGCTTTTGAGGTCTATAAGAGTGGATCCGGCAATCATGTGCTTCGCCAGCAGTTGGATAAGAAGTCAACAGGTGTCGGAAGTGCTTGGAATAGCGGAGATCCTGTCACGTTAGTGGGAGACTACCGCTGGACGAACTATACGGCAGCTATTGATGTATTATTTGAGCGTGCAGCAGATAAGCAGTATGCGCAGATTGGTATCAGACAGACCGGAAGAACACACAATCTTTCGAACAATGCAGGATATTCTTTGAAAGTCAATGATGATGGAAGCTGGATACTGTATCGTGCGAAAATGGGTTCTACATCTTCTAAGGGTACAGAGCTTGCGTCCGGTTCGGTAGATGCAAGTCAGGTAACACCGGGGACTTGGTTCCAGCCCAAACTCCGTGGCGAGGGTAATGTGATCAAAGCATATATCAACGATACTTTAGTCGCAACATATGAGGACAGCAATCCGATCACTTCAGGACGTGTTGCGATCGGCTGCGGTAATTCCTATACAAGATTTGACAATCTGGCAGTAACGAAGATCAAAGGATATGCGCCATATTACAGAGAATATATTGACAATATGGAAACCTATGATCTGACACCACAGAAAAATGCAAAATTGGTATATAACAACAAGTGGTCTCGTACTTGTGCAAATCAGGGAATGTTTGTATATCAGAGAAGTGTTTCCAATAGTACGGGCACAGGCGCATCCATTACGTATACCTTTAACGGAACCGGTTTGGAAGTGTTAGGATACAATAAATCCACAGGAGGAACCGTGAATGTGACGGTAGATGGACAGTCCTACAAGAAAGGTGACGCATTGTGGAACGCAGATAATATGTGTACTGCATATCAGGTGAGTGGACTGGAAGATGGTGAACATACTGTAACGATCGAGGTTGCAAGCGGCAGTCTTGCCGTGGATGCAATTGCAGTGATCGGCTCCATTTACAATAGTGATGAGATTAATGTGACTCCAAAGAAAGGTACAGAAACTGGTCTGCCGGAAGAAGAACTTCCAAAAAAGATCTGACAGAGGATGTGGTACCGGATATCAGCACTCCGTCACCAAGTCCTGCAGCCCCGACAACGACACCAACAACGAAGCCGCAGCCAATCAAAACACCGTCTGTCCGCAAAGGATATTCTTTCAAGGTAAAGGGAGCCTCTTATGTTGTGACAGATGCATCCAAGAAGACGGTCAGCTACCGCAAGGCAGCCAATAAAAAGATCAAATCTGCAGCAATACCGGCGACGGTAAAAGTAAAAGCGAATGGCGTCGTATATTCCTTCCGCGTTACGGATATTTCTGCAAAGGCATTTGCCGGATGCACCAAATTAAAGAAAGTAATCATTGGCAAGAATGTTGTTTCCATCGGAAAGAAGGCATTTTCCAAGGCTAAGGCACTCAAAAAGATAACGATCAAGACAACCACATTGAAAAAAGTGGGCAAAAATGCGATCAAGGGCATTTACAAAAAGGCGAAGATATCCTGTGGCAAGAAAAAGCTGAAAGCATACAAGAAGCTGTTCAATGCCAAGACCGGATATAAGAAATCGATGAAACTGACCAAATAATTTATGCAGTAAATTGCCCAAAGAAAACGGGAGCTGTGTCGTCCATGTTTGACGAACAGCCCTGTTTTTTGGTATAATCATTCAAATAGACAGATTTGACGAAATACACGAAAGAGGGAAAGGAGCAGATCCTATGTTAGAATCAGTATGGGAACGGCTGCGGGCGTTTGGCTGTAAGCAGACGGAGCATATTTTGTACTGGATCAGCATATGGTGTGTTCTTGGTGCGGGGCTTGTATATATTGCAGCATTTTATATTGCGCATGTAACCGGTAACGACCGGTTATTGCAATGCAAAATGAAGCTGTATTTTGGAATCCCCTGCCCGGGCTGTGGTGGAACAAGAGCAATATGGTCTCTGTTACATGGAAGAGTACTGCAGGCAGTATATTATAATGCATTTGCGGTATATGGTGCAGTATGGTATCTATTGTTTTTTATCAGTCAGACTGTGCAGCGTGTGGCGGCTCGTTTTGACAGGCAGATCAACGGAATGAAATTTCGGGATGCAGCGTTGTATATTGCCATCGTGGTGCTGATCGTGCAGTATTTGTTAAAGCTGTTTGTTCCGGGCTATCGAATATAGCTTTGAAATGCAATGTAGAGACAGGATGCTTAGGCTTATGGACTTCTATTAGCAGGGCGTTATGTCATACAATGTAGAGGTAGTACATATACAAAGTTGAGGAGGATTACAATGGATAACAATCAAAATGAAAATCAGGGTTTTCAAAATGGCAATGCAGGAAATGACCCACAGGGGTGGACGAACGCCAACAATGGCAGTTATCAGAATGGTGGCTATCAGAATGGCGGCTATCAAAATAACAGCTACCAGAACAATGGATATAATGGCCAGCCACAGTATAATTATCAGGGAAATAATTCGCCGGGAAGAGGATATTCCATTGCGTGTCTGATATTAGGTATTTGTGGTATCGTATTTTGCTTTTGCTATGGCATTGTTGGAGTTATCTGCAGTATTGTTGCATTAGTGCTTCATGGTAAGGCAGTAGAGTTAGATGGATTTGAGAGCAGCTACGCTAAGGCTGGTAAGATCTGTGCGATCATCGGAATTGTGATCGGTGTTATTTATCTTATCCTGACCATCCTTGCTGTTGTATTCAGCATGTCGGTTGGCGGATTATCAACAATGCTTCGCGCATAAGGAATCTTTAAGTAAAGAGATTTTGAATTATGTAAGAGAGTACCAAAGACAATTGTTGGACGGTACTCTCTTTTTGTTTTGATCGGAGAGTAAGATGTGAACAGTTTTTGAATTATGAAATCTGAATAAAAAAGATTGTTCGAAATTTAATGTTTTTATACAATAAATGGGTGCAAAATCTCCGCAAAATCGGTGTTTTGCGGAGATTTGTCAAATGTCGGATATAAGCAGGTTTTTGTGCATTTTGTATGTTTTTCACAAAAATTCACAAAAAATTCAAAAAATACTTGTAAATTTGTTCATGTTGTTATATAATCATCTTACGAAAACGATTTAGTAAAACGATTTCGTAAACGTAGCTTGAAAAATGTTCATAAAATTATGAACAGCATATTGATATTTCTACTGCAGTTCATTGCAGTAAAAATATAGAAGCAAACAATTTCTTATTAGAGGAGGTTTTTTATGAGAAAGAAACTTTTTAAGCGTGCTGTTATGTACAGCAATGGCAGCAACCATGCTGACTGGTTGCGGCGGCAGTGACACTAAGAAGGATTCATCAAAAGAAGCTAAAAAAGTTACAGTTTCTGACGGTGGAAAAGTTCTTAACATCCGTGTATGGAACGAGGAGTTCAAGAGCCGTATGACAGATCACTATCCAGGATATAAGAAGGTTAGTGATACAGAAGGTAAGATTGGCGACGTTACAGTTAAGTGGACAATCACACCATCTGATGATAATGCATATCAGAACGCATTGGATGAAGCTCTTAAGAAGCAGGATTCCGCAGCAGCTGATGACAAGATCGATCTTTTTCCTTGTTGAGGCAGATTACGCATTGAAGTATGTAGATACAAATTACACACTGGATGTTGTAAATGATCTTGGCGTATCCAAAGATGCACTTGCTAACCAGTACAAGTACACACAGGATATCGTAACAGATTCTAAAGGAGCGTTAAAGGGTGCTTCCTGGCAGGCTTGCCCGGCAGGTATGATCTACAGACGCGACATTGCTAAGAAAAAGTATTCAAGACAGATGATCCTGAGAAGATTCAGGAGCTGTTCAAAGATTGGGATTCTTTCAAGGCAGCATCTAAGAAGTTAAAAGACGCTGGATACCTTACAACAGCATCTGTAAACGATACATATCGTGTATTCTCTAACAACGTAACATCTAAGTGGGTAGAGAATAAGAAGATTAACGTAGATGAGAACATCAAGGCATGGGTAGATATGTCTAAGGAAATGGTAGACAACGGCGAGACTACAACACATGAGTTGTGGGGATCTGACTGGAGCGAAGGCTTCATGAAGAGCGGTAACGTATTCGCTTACTTTGGACCAGCTTGGTTCATCGACTTCTCCATGGGTTACAAAGATGGTGTAGCACTTGATGGTTCTGTAGTTAAAGATGGTGGCTGGGCACTTACAACTGGTCCTCAGAGTTTCTACTGGGGAGGTACTTGGGATCTGTGGTGCTAATGGCACAGACAACAAGAGCCTTGTAAAAGACATCATCGAGAAGATGACAACAGACGAGAGCGTATTGAAAGACATTGTTAGCAAAGACAATGACTACGCTAACAACAGCAAGTTGATGGATTCCTTAAAGGATGACAAGAGCTTCGGTGATAAGGCACTCGGTGGACAGAATCCAGTTCCGATCTTCTCCGCAGGTGTTGGCAACATCGACATGAGCAATATATCTTCATATGATCAGACATGTGCTGAGGAGTTCCAGGCAGCAATGAAGGATTACTTCGATGGCAATACAAAGGATTATGATACTGCATTGCAGACATTCATCGACAAAGTTAAGACAAAACATCCTGAGATTGAGGGATAATTGTTACAAACATTGTTAAGTAAACTGGTTTAGGAAAGTGCCTGCTTACGTTTGTAGGCAGGCACTTTTTTTGAAAATAAGGGGAGGGTAACACTTATGAGTAAACCCAAAAAAGGAAGAGTGGAAAAGCATAATAAGTGGGGCTACATTTTTTTGATCCCGTTCGTTCTTACATATGTTATTTTCCAGTTAATCCCACTTATCAGCACGATTTATAATAGTTTTTTCGAAAATTATAGCATGGGCTTAATACAGGTGGGACCAAATTATATCGGCTTAGAAAACTATGCTTCGCTTTTTGAAAGCGGCAAGCTATTGATTTATTTGAAAAACACAATGATAATGTGGGTGTTGGGATTTGTACCGCAGATCTTATTATCGCTTCTGCTTGGTGCATGGTTCTCAGACACACGATTAAAATTGAAAGCATCCGGTTTTTTTCAAAACCGTTATTTATTTACCAAACTTGATCATGGCGTCAGCGTTTGCAATGTTATTCTTCGCATTGTTCTCTGACAATGGCCCGGTAAATGCAATTTTATTACACGCCGGTCTGATCAAAGAGAAGTATTCTTTCCTTTCTCATGCAGGAAGTGCAAGAGGATTGGTTGGATTTATGAACTTTTTGATGTGGTTTGGTAATACCACGATTCTGTTAATGGCAGGTATGATGGGTATAGACCCGGCATTGTTTGAGGCTGCCGAAGTTGATGGTGCGACATCGACACAGGTATTTTTCCGAATCACGATGCCGTTGTTGCGTCCAATCTTAGTATACGTTTTGATCACATCTTTGATCGGTGGTTTACAGATGTTCGATGTACCACAGATCTTGACAAACGGTACCGGTGGACCAACAGATACAACGATGACATTGATCATGTATTTGAACAAACAGCTATACAGTAAGAACTACGGTATGGGTGGTGCGTTATCCGTTCTGCTCTTCATCGTAACGGGTATATTGAGTTTGATCGTGTTCAAAGCATTTGCACAGAAAAAGGAGGCATAATTCATGGATGAAAGAAAAAGTTCAGGAATAGGAATACATGCCAGAAGGGTTCTTGCATATATTGTTTTGATATTCATTTCGATATTGTGCCTGTTTTGGTTTTATGTATTGTTTGTTAACGCAACAAGATCACATGCGCAGATTCAGTTAGGATTCTCTGCTTTACCGAGTGGAGAGTTTATGAACAACTGGGTACATTTGATGCACAGTTCACAGCCGGTTTGGAATGGCTTGTTTAACAGTGTTATTGTCGCTGCTTTCAGTGCCGTTCTGACGACATACTTTTCTTGTATGACGGCATATGCAATTCATGTATACCATTTCAAGTTGAAGAATGTTATGTTTACATTCATCTTGATGATCATGATGATTCCTACACAGGTAGCTGCACTTGGTTTTTACCGCTTAATGATGGATTGGAATCTGATGGATTCCTTTATTCCATTGATTGTTCCAGCCATAGCAGCACCGGTAGTATTCTTCTATATGAAACAGTACATGGATTCTTCCCTTCCGTTGGAGATCGTAGAAGCGTCTCGAATCGATGGTGCGGGCGAGTTTAAGACATTCAATATGATGATTCTTCCGATTATGAAACCTGCGATCGCGGTTCAGGCAATCTTCGCATTTGTTCAGAGCTGGAACAATTACTTCATTCCATCATTGCTCTTGACAGAAAATAAGAAGAAGACATTGCCTATCTTGATCGCACAGTTACGTAGTGCGGATTTCCTGAAGAAGGATATGGGTCAGGTGTATATGATGATTGCCTTCTCGATTTTCCCGGTAATCGTTGTATATCTGCTCCTTTCTAAACATATCGTACAGGGTGTGGCACTTGGTAGTGTGAAAGGGTAGAAAGTTTGTAAATACAATTCTTAAAGTGAAGGTTGAACAATACATAGCCAAAATGTGGATTATAGTATTGACGAATTGAAAAAATCATGGTATATATATTATATAAATAGTGTGTTACTTGATTTGAATGAAATTGAGGCATTAACTATACATAAATCACAGGTAATTTATGTTAGTTGATGCCTTTTTCTTTTGCATATTATATAGTTAGCCGCGGATACTATCGGTGAGTGTGTACTTGCTGTTATGCGAGAGAGATATGCCAAACTGCATAAATACAGGAAGAAAGGATGGATGAAAGATGAAAGACAAAATTTTTGAAGTGCTGCAGCGAATTGGAAGAAGTTTTATGCTCCCAATCGCGATCTTACCGGTTGCCGGTCTGCTTCTTGGACTGGGTAGTTCGTTTACGAACGAGACAACGATTGCAACGTATCATTTAGGTGGAATTTTGGGGAATGGAACAATATTGCATGCGCTGCTTGTAATTATGAACAAGGTCGGAAGTGCCGTGTTTGATAACCTGCCATTGTTATTTGCTGTGGGTGTCGCAATCGGAATGGCAAAAAAAAAAAGAAGTGGCAGCGTTATCTGCGGTGATCGCATTTTTCGTTATGAATATCTCGATCAATGCTATGCTGAATATTAATGGCAAGATCCTGGAAGATGGGTCCATTGCGAAAAATGTGTTAGAGGGAACCATAGCCTCTGTCTGTGGAATTAATACATTGCAGATGGGTGTATTTGGTGGTATTATCGTTGGTCTTGGTGTAGCTGCATTACACAATCGCTTTCATAAGATCATATTGCCGAATGCGTTATCATTCTTTGCGGGATCAAGATTTGTTCCGATCATTTCCACTATAACGTATATGTTTGTTGGTATTATTTTGTATTATATATGGCCGGTTGTGCAAAATGGAATTTATGCACTTGGTGGATTGGTGACAGGAAGCGGGTATCTGGGAACGCTGATCTTTGGCGTTGTCAAAAGGGCATTGATACCATTTGGATTGCATCATGTGTTTTATATGCCATTTTGGCAGACTGCTGTTGGCGGAACCGCTGATGTGGCCGGACACATGATTCAGGGTGGACAAAATATTTTCTTCGCTCAGCTTGCAGATTCTGCACATATTTCACACTTTAGTGCAGATGCAACAAGATATTTTTCGGGTGAATTTATTTTCATGATCTTTGGTCTGCCAGGCGCAGCTCTTTTGCAATGTATCGCACGGCGAAACCGGAGAAAAAGAAGCAGGTGGGAGGCTTACTATTTTCAGCGGCCCTCACATCTATGTTGACCGGTATTACTGAACCGATCGAATTTTCTTTTTGTTTGTTGCACCGATTTTGTTTGCAGCGCAAGTTGTATTGGCCGGTGCTGCATATATGATCGCTCATATATTAAATATCGCTGTGGGTCTTACTTTCTCGGGCGGATTTTTGGATCTGTTCCTGTTTGGTATTTTACAGGAAATGATAAGACAAGCTGGCTTCGTATCATTCCGGTAGGAATCATTTATTTTATTCTTTATTATGTGATTTTTTCTTTCTTGATCAAAAAATTGAATTTAAAACACCTGGTCGAGAGGATGATACACAGGAAGTGAAATTATATACGAAGGCAGATGTTAATGCTAAACGTTCCGCAAAGGGGGATGATGGAAATATATCATCGGAGGATACACTTAGTGAAATGATCACGAGAGGTCTTGGCGGTAAGAACAACATTGATAGTGTTGACTGCTGTGCGACCCGCCTTCGTTGTACTGTTGCAAGTGCAGATTTGGTTGATGATGTTCTGCTTAAATCGACAGGAGCCAGTGGAGTGATCCATAAAGGAAATGGAGTCCAGATCATATACGGACCAAATGTTACCGTGATCAAGTCTAATTTGGAAGAGTATCTTGAAACAGCACCGGATATTATATATACTAATGATAATGAGAGTTGTTCAGAGCCAGATGATGCCACGCAGAGTCAGGAAATTAAAGGAAGTGTAGTAAAACCGTTATTGTATCCAGTCCGATCACAGGTGTTGCAGCAGATCTGTCTACGGCACCGGATGAAGCCTTTGCGGATCGGATGATGGGTGATGGTGCGGTTGTAACCCCAACGGATGCGATCGTTAAGGCACCGGAAGATGGAGAGGTTGCGTTTGTGTTTGATACCAAGCATGCGATTGGATTTACGACAGATTCCGGTTTGAGCTTATTGATACACGTTGGTATAGACACAGTAAAATTGGATGGTAAAGGATTTGAAGTGTTTGTCGAGAATGGTCAGCAGGTAAAGAAGGGTGATCCGCTGATGAAACTGGATATTGATTATCTGAAAGAGCACGCACCGTCAATCGTATCTCCGGTACTGTGTACGGAACTAGAGGATAACCAAAAGGTACGTTTATTAAGGGAGGGAGAAATAAAATCAGGAGAGGAGTTATTCGCTGTTGATTTTTATGAGGAATAATTATGTATAGAGTGACAAAGGTGTTAAATCATAACGCTGTACTTGCGGTGGAACAGGGCAACAATGCACAATGTTTACTGCTTGGCAAAGGAATTGATTTGGCAAAAGATTAGCGAAACGATCGATTCCGCAATGGGAGCCAGCGTGTATTATTTACAGGAATATAAAGATCGTGGTGGTGCTGATACTATCATTAAATCGATAGATCCAGAGATTTTGGAAATTGCCAATCAGGTACTTGATCAGGCTGAAAGTGTGTTTGGAACGATTGACCGAAGTATTCTTTTTCCGTTAGCAGATCATATTTATTATGCTGTAGAACGAATCAAAAAGAAGGAGCAGATCAGTAATCCACTCACAGAGGATATTCGTTTACTGTTTCATATGGAGTATAAAGTTGCTGCTTGTATTATTCCGATATTACAAAAGAAATACCGTATTTCAATTGGTGATGATGAAGTGGGATATATTGCATTGCATGTGCATTCAGCTATCGACAATGAAAACGTGTCAGATGCGATACAGATTGCACGTGCAGTGCGTGCCTGCGTCCAAATTGTGGAAGAAGCCATGGATAAAAAAATTGACGTTCTGTCATTGTCCTATAATCGATTGATGAATCATGTGCGGTATATGATTGTTCGTGCGATCAAGGGAGAGAAGCTCAAGATGAGTCTGAACGACTATATGAGTGTGAAATATCCGAGTGAGTTTAATATGGCAAAGACTATTTGTGATGAGATTGCTAAAATGGTCAACTGTACATTTGAAGATGCAGAAATCGGATATTTAGCGATGCATATATGTCGTGTGACTAGTGGTGAGTTGGATGTGTAGTATGAAGTAAAAATTTGATCGCAGAAAACAGGAGTATTATTTTCTTTAACAAAAATGGAAGTTGTTATTATAGGTTTATGCTTGGACACATGATACATATTTTGTTAAAAATGTGATTGTGTGTAGAAATGGAGAGGAAAGATGAAGTCATTTAGTTATGTTATTACAGATGCAGTAGGAATTCATGCAAGACCGGCAGGAATGCTTGTAAAAGAAGTTAAAAATACGATGCGAAGATTACCATTAATAAGGCAGGGAAAAAGTAGAAGCCGGTAAATTGATGGCAATCATGGCGCTTGGTGTAAAGTGTGGCGATGAAGTTGTTGTAGAGATTGAAGGCGGCGATGAGGAGGCAGCATTTCAGGGGATGCAGAAGTTTTTGAAGAGACACTGTAGGTATGTTACGATAGAATGGAGGCTGTTATGAAAAATATAATGGAAAATCGATCTTTAAGGGGATTGCGATTGGTGATATTTTATTCTATCAAAAGGAAAAGCAGCAGGTGAAACGCCAAAGAGTGGAGGATGTTGTCAAGGAAAAAGAGCGGTATCAGATGGCAAGTCAAAAGCATCCGAACAATTGAAGCAGTTGTATGATAAAGCGTTGCAGGAAGTCGGCGAGGCAAATGCTGCTGTGTTTGAGGTGCATATGATGATGCTGGAAGATGATGATTATGTGTCCTCTATTGTTAACATGATCGAAACACAAGAGGTTAATGCGGAGTATGCGGTGGCTGTAACCGGTGATAATTTTGCAGAAATGTTTTCGCAAATGGATGATGAATATTTTAAGGCAAGAGCGGCTGACGTTAAGGATATTACCGAACGTTTGATCAGCGTATTGAATGAGCAGGATGATAAGGGTACGCTGGGTGATGATCCGGTTATAGTTGTTGCTGATGATCTGGCACCGAGCGAAACGGTTCAAATGGACAAGGAAAAACTGTTAGCTTTTGTTACAAAATATGGATCTGCCAACTCACATACGGCGATTTTGGCTCGAACAATGAATATTCCGGCATTGATTGATGTTGATATACAACCGGAGTGGAATGGCAAGTTAGCGATTGTAGATGGCAAAGAAGGTCAGTTGATCATCGAACCTGATGAGGAAACATTGGCATTCTATCGCAGACAGCAGCAGGAAGAGCAAGAGGCCAGAGCTCTTTTGTCTGAACTCAAAGGACAAGAAGATATTACCTTAGATGGCAAAAAGGATTAAGCTCTATGCTAATATTGCCGGGGTTGGAGATGTTGCAAATGTGCTTGCAAATGATGCAGCAGGTATTGGGTTGTTCCGCAGTGAATTCTTATATCTGGAGGCAGAGGATTATCCGGATGAAGAAACTCAGTTTTTGGCATATAAACGAGTTGCTGAAATGATGGCCGGTAAGAAAGTCGTTGTTCGTACGTTAGATATTGGTGCAGATAAGCAGGTTGATTATTTTAAGCTGGATAAGGAAGATAATCCGGCCATGGGATTTCGTGCTATCCGCATTTGCTTGGAACGTCCGGAAATCTTTCGAACACAGCTTCGTGCTTTGATACGGGCAAGTGCATATGGAGAGATTGCGATAATGTACCCGATGATCATTTCTGTGGAGGAAGTGTGTCGTATCCGAGAAATTGTAGATTCTGTCAAGAGTGAGTTGGATGAACAGGGTATCTCGTATGGCAATTTTGAACAGGGTATCATGATTGAAACGCCGGCAGCAGTGATGATGAGCGAAGAATTAGCTCAACATGTTGATTTTTTCAGTATCGGTACGAATGATTTGACACAGTATACTCTGGCGATTGATCGTCAGAATATGAAATTAGATTCGTTCTATGATCCCCATCATCCGGCAATACTTAAAATGATTCAGACAACAATTACGAATGGACATAAAGGTGGTTGTTGGGTTGGAATTTGTGGGGAATTGGGAGCGGATACATCATTGACGGAAACGTTTCTTAAAATGGGTGTTGACGAATTATCTGTTTCGCCTTCTTTTGTGCTGCCGGTCCGAAGAATAATTCGTAGCACAAATATACTTGACGATAAATGAAAAATAGGATAATATAATTTATTGCCGTGGATAAATGTGATTTATGCATGGGTTCATACAGACAGTTCATTTGTACCATCCTGTCTATAAATAAAACTCGGACTGCATGGAACAGAGATTGTTTTTGGGCAGACCGTAGGTCTGCCTTTTTATTTTATTGGAAGGTTTGCAGTCAGGTAGCGTGATGTAAAGCAAAGAGGGGTTTTGGATGTTAAGCAAAGTCTCACTTTGGATGTTAATAGAAAATTGGAGGGAATGCATGTATCAATTGACGACAGGACATAGTTTTGACTCGGCACATTTTCTTGCCGGATACGATGGGAAATGCGGTAATTTGCATGGGCATCGTTGGAGAGTACTGTTGACGGTGCAGTCAGAGACGCTAAGAGAAGATCGGCAGCAAAAAGGTATGTGTGTTGATTTTGCAGAGTTAAAAAAAGATTTGCGGACGGAATTGGATGCGTTGGATCATGTGCTGATCATTGAACAGGGATCTTTGCGTGAGAGTACGATGAAAGCAATGCAGGAAGAACAATTTCAGGTGGTTGAGATGCCGTTTCGTCCAACCGCTGAAAATTTTGCCAGATATTTTTATGAATTGTTTACATTGAAAGGTTATCCGGTGGCGAAAGTAGAAGTATATGAGACACCGAATAACAGTGCAGTTTACTTTGTTTAAAACGATGCGAGAGGTGACAGTGCTGCTTGCTTTGCCTAAAGCGATGCGAGAGGTGGCAGTGCCGCCTGCTTTGTCTAAAACTATGTGAGAGATGGCATCGTGGAGAAGTTATGCATGACAGGCTGCAGGCCGGGAAAGGAATGTAAGAGTTAGTATGGCAGATTTTGAAGTGGTAGAAATCTTTGAAAGCATTAATGGGGAAGGACGATTTGCCGGAGAGTTATCTAATTTTGTGCGGCTAAAGGGATGTAACTTGCGCTGTACGTATTGTGATACAGCTTGGGCCTATGAAGCGGATGCACCGTGTACGGTGATGACGGAAGAGGAAATCTGTGAGCGTCTGCTGCAATCAGGGATCAGTCGGGTGACACTTACCGGTGGTGAACCGATGATTGCAAAAAATATTGATGTATTGTTAGAAAGGCTGTCTCGAGAAGAGAGTTTAGAGGTGGAGATCGAGACAAATGGCAGTGTTTCATTAACAGCGTTTCGTCAAATGAAGCGGCCACCGTCATTTACGATAGACTACAAATTGGCGGGAAGCGGCATGGAAACAAAGATGTGTATGGATAATTTTGCAGAGGTTGTAAAGCAGGATACGGTGAAGTTTGTTGTGTCCGGACGGAGTGATCTGGAAAGGGCCTATGAGGTGACGAGAGAGTATCATCTGGAGCAGCGCTGCATGGTAATATTAAGTCCGGTATTTGGCAGGATCGAACCGGCTGAAATGGTTGATTTTCTTCGTGAAAAACGATGGAATGGAGTACGGATTCAATTGCAGTTGCACAAGTTTATCTGGGATCCGGATAAACGTGGAGTTTAAGAAAGGAAGATGGCATTATGGCAATAGATACAGAAGCGATTAAGGTGCATGTTCGAGGTATATTGGAAGCATTGGGAGATGATCCGGATCGTGAAGGATTAAAAGAAACACCGGATCGTGTGGCCCGCATGTATGAAGAAGTGTTTGAGGGAATGAACTATACAAATCATGAGATTGCGCAAATGTTTAATAAAACATTTACCGATCGTATGGAATTTGGATCGGCTTCCAGAGATATGGTGATCGTTCGGGATATTGATATTTTTAGTTATTGTGAACACCATCTTGCTCTAATGTACGATATGAAAGTGACCGTTGCGTATATTCCAAAGGAAAAGGTGATCGGACTTAGCAAGATCGCACGTATTGCGGATATGGTGGCAAAACGCCTTCAGCTGCAGGAACGTATTGGTACGGATATTGCAGATATTATGCAGGAGATCTTGGAAAGTGAAGATGTGGCGGTTGTGATCGAGGGTACACATAGCTGCATGACAGCCAGGGGAATCAAAAGAATGCAGCGACGACGAAGACCTTTACACTGCGTGGACAGTTTCAGGAAGATCAGAGCTTACAGATGAGACTTTTGTCATAGAGAAAGCAGTAGAAAATCAATAAAAGGCCTATAATAAAAACTTTGGAGGCTTGACATGATAGGAAGGAAAAGAGTGTTATGAGCAAAGCAATGGTTTTATTTAGCGGCGGCGTAGACAGTACAACCTGTCTGGGGCTTGCAATCGAAAAATATGGTAAAGAAAACGTGATCGCATTGTCGATCTCTTATGGACAGAAACATAAAAAAAGAAGTGGAAGCAGCACGCAGCATTGCTGCATATTATGGAATAGAACTTCTGTCTTTAGATCTGCAAAAGATCTTTACGTACAGTGATTGTTCTTTATTAGAACAGTCTGATGCAGAAGTTCCCAAAGAAAGCTATGCGGAGCAATTAAAGGAAACTTCCGGCAAGCCGGTATCTACTTATGTCCCTTTCCGTAATGGTTTGTTTTTGGCGAGTGCAGCGAGCATTGCTCTGTCGAAAAACTGTGAAGTGATCTATTATGGAGCGCATGCAGATGATGCGGCAGGTAACGCTTATCCGGATTGCAGCAGTGCCTTTAACGATGCAATGGGACAGGCAATTTATTTGGGAAGTGGCAATCAGGTACGTATCGAGGCTCCGTTTGTCAATTGGACTAAGGCTAAAGTGGTCGGAGAGGGACTTCGTTTGAAGGTGCCTTATGAACTTACGTGGAGTTGTTATGAGGGTGGTGACAAGCCTTGTGGTGTGTGTGGCACGTGTCGTGACCGCGCAGAGGCCTTTCGCGCCAATGGCGTTTTGGATCCGGCACTGCACTAAAGGAGAGGCAGGAGAGCTTAGATCACGGTATTGATCGGTAAGGTGGCATAAGGATGCTGCAACAGAGGGAGGAAATGCAATGAGAGAACAGGAAAAGAGTATTACATTATTAGGAAACCAGGGGACGAAATATCCACAGGATTATGCACCGGAAGTTTTAGAAACATTTGTGAATAAGCATCCGGATAATGATTATTTTGTCAAATTTAATTGTCCGGAATTTACCAGTTTATGTCCGATCACAGGGCAGCCGGATTTTGCATCGATCACGATATCGTACGTACCGGGAGAACGAATGGTAGAGAGCAAATCCTTAAAATTATATTTGTTTAGTTTTCGCAATCATGGTGACTTCCATGAAGACTGCGTCAATGTTATCATGAAAGATCTCATTAAATTAATGGATCCGAAGTATATTGAAGTATGGGGCAAGTTTACACCACGTGGAGGAATTTCTATCGATCCATATTGCAATTATGGACGCCCTGATACCAAATGGGAACAAATGGCAGAAAAAAGAATGTTGTGGCACGATATGTACCCGGAAAAAAATTGACAATCGATAATTCTATCCTTTACAGAAAAGGTTTTGCGGTATATACTTATACAGCAAATATATTATGACAGAAGAAAGAAGAGAGTAGAAGAAAGTATGAAAGTAAAAGATTATTTCAAAGAGCATAAGTGGATCATTCCGGTGGCAATAGCAGCAGGCGTACTTATTATAACAGCGATCGTGATCGCAGTATATTCGAGTGGACACTTTGCCAGAGGAACAAAGGTCAATGGGATTGACGTTTCCGGTATGAGTGTGAAACAGCTTCAGAAGCGGATCGGAGAATATTCCATTAATGTCAAAGAACGCAAGATTGATGAGAAATCCAGAGATGAAAGTTTTTTTGAGGAAACGATCAAAGGAAGAGACATCGGATTGGCAGTCGGCGATGCGCAGCCATTATATGATATATTGAAAGACCAGGGATTCATAAAGTTTTTTGCCGGAGACAAGAAAGATTATGAGATCAGTCATACACTGTCATATGATAAGGATCTTCTTGCGAAGGAAGTGTCGACCTTAAAGGGGGCATCTGCCACAGACGGTACGGAAGCGGTGAGCGCTTCGATTGCCGAGTATACAGAGGGAAAAGGTTATGAGATCGTTTCGGAGCAGCAGGGAGATATTTTGGATGAGCAGGCAACCTGCGAGGCGATTGAAAAGGCAGTTGCATCATTGAAGGAATCTGTTGATCTAAGCAAGGAAAAAGCATATAAAAAGCCGGAGTTCACCAGCGAAAGTGATGTCTTAAAAGATGCTGTAGAAACATTAAATCGTTATGTTAGTACAGAGATTACATATAAATTTGGTGATGATACTGTTGTATTAGATGGTACGCGTATCAATAAGTGGATCAAGATCAAAAAGGACAACACAGTAAAGCTTCGTCGCAATAAGGTGGAGAAGTTTGTACAGGAACTTCATCGTAAATATGATACCGTATTTACCAATCGTAAGTTTAAGACTGCGTACGGTGATACAGTTACTGTATACGGTGGAGATTATGGCTGGTGGATGAATACAGTCAAGGAAACAGATAAACTGGTTAAATTGATCCAAAAAAGGTGCTGTCAAAGAGCGTACACCGGAATATCGTCAAACAGCGGTCAGCTACGGTGACAAAGACTACGGTGATACCTATGCAGAAGTGGATCTGAGTGGTCAGCACGTGTTTGTGGTCAAAGATGGAAAAGTTGTATTTGATACTGCGTGTGTAACGGGAAATGAATCGCAGGGACATGCAACGCCGGCAGGTACATATGGAATTACTTTACAAGCAGCGCAATGCTACATTGCGTGGAGAAAAATTATGAGACACCGGTAAGTTACTGGATGCCGTTTAATGGAGGCATTGGTTTTCATGATGCGTATTGGAGAAGTCGTTTTGGTGGCACTTTATACCGTACCGGCGGTTCTCATGGATGCGTAAATCTTCCGCCATCATCAGCCAAGAAGATTTACAGCTTGGTCGAGCAGGGAACTCCGGTTATCTGTTATCATCGATCCGGAAGTTCCTCGAAGACAACGACAGATTCATCTTCTAAACCGTCAGTAACGAAAAAGCCGACAGCAACGAAAAAAGCCAAAGGCAACGAAGAAACCAAAGGCAACGAAGAAACCAAAAGCAACGAAGAAACCAAAGGCAAAAAAGAAGCCAAAGCTGGCGAAGAAACCGACGACAACGAAACAACCGGAGACAACCAAAAAGCCGGAAACGTCGGAGGATGAAGAATAAAATAACGAAAGGGTCAATGATAGTGATCATATATGATTGCAGTACAGTGATGTCTGTTGCGGTAAGAAAGCGAGGCATTATTGCACCGCAATTTGCTTTGTGTTATCATTATATATACTTGACTATATATGTACTCGACGATATATACACAATTTTGTGCATATAAAAGAAGATCGGAAAGGATAAAAAATATGGTTACAATAAATACAATTGGTGTTTCGAAGGAGATTGACGGTGAGTCCGGTGTGCAGTTGACGGATGAGCTGACATTTCTGAGTGGAAAGTATGCAGGTACCTGCTATGCTGCAGACGGCTACGAGACAATACGTACGCAAGAACCGCAAAAGGCGCTCAGACGTGCAGAAAATACGGCACAAAACGGTCATCATTCTGTGTTTCAGCATAGTATGGTAACAATGGAAATACAGTGCCCGAAGATTATTGCAATGCTGCTTAACTCTATCGGAGTATCAAATACATCCGAAAAGAGTGCCAGATATACAAAGATGAAGCCGCAAAGTGAAAAAAGAGGCCATACTTTATGAAAAGTGGCATGATATTTTGAAACAACAGATCGAAGCTTTGTATCCGGAGAAGTTTAGCGAGCGCGAGGCGGACAAACTTGCTTATGAGAATGCCAGATACATGTTGTCGGTCTTTTGCCCGACTTCGATGGTGTATTCGCTGCCGTTTCGCAATATCTTTTATGTGATGGACTGGGCGGAGCAGATGCGTGATCAGTTAAATGGACAGGCAGATGCATTCTCGAAGAGACTGGCAGAAGAACTCTCCGGGTTGGTAAAGTCCCTTGATGTCGTGATCGGTGGTAAGCGGATTTTTCATGATAATAAAAATGAATACTTTCGTTTCATGCCCGTGCAGGCGACCGGACAGCTGGATGATGATAATGTCGAGTACTTTGGAGATGTGTATACGGCAAAATTTTTGGCTTCTTTTGCACAGGTTGCACAGGAGCAGAGACATCGTACGCTCCGTGTAAAGATCAACTTTGCGGGAGATAAGCCTGGGGAATATGGTTATTATGTACCGGAATTACTGCAGGAACAGTCACTTCAAGAGGAATGGCTGCAGGATATTGCCGGAGTCGCAGAGCAGTTCCCGCAGGGAATGTTAGTTTCCGTAACAGAGCAGGGACTGTTTGAGGATTTTGCCTTGAAATGTAAAGAACGCATGTGTGGGAGAGCACAGCTGGAGATCATGCGGTTGACGGAAGAGCTGGTGGCACGTTTCGCGAAAAATAAGCAGAACCTGTCTTCTGCCAATCGGAGACGTTTGGAGGATCTGTTAGAAGATGATAAGCCTTGTGCCCGTTGTGGATACCGTGATTTTCAGTGTGTGGAAGGTTGTAAATGGGGAAAGCAGGGCACTGCTCAGACATATTTAGTAGAAAGGAATGAAGAGTTAAGATGGTATTTGGAGTGATATTAGCCGGAGGAATAGGCAGCCGCATGGGAAATGCAGAGAAGCCAAAACAGTATATCAAAATTGGAGATAAACCGATCATTATTCATAGGATCGAGAAGTTTTATGTGCATGATGCCTTTGAAAAATTGATCGTTTTGTGTCCGAAGCAGTGGGTAGAACATACGAGAAATCTTGTTCGCCAGTATATGGGGGATACTGACCGGGTCGTTGTATTGGAAGGCGGAGAGACACGCAACGAAACGATCATGAATTCTATTCGTTATATCGAGGAAGGCTATGGTTTGGATGACGACACACTGCTTGTCACACATGATTCTGTGCGCCCGTTTTTAACACATCGCATCATCGAAGAAAATATTGAATATGGACAGAAGTATGATGCAGTGGATACCGTGATACCGGCAACGGATACGATCGTGGCCAGCGAAAATGGAGAGATTATCAGTGATGTACCGGACAGATCTAAGATGTATCAGGGACAGACGCCGCAGACGTTTCGTGCCAAGAAATTAAAAGACCTGTATTATTCGCTAAGTGATGAGGAGAAGGAATCCTTACGGATGCTTCTAAGATATTTGTCATGAAGGGAGAAAAGGTGCATTTGGTACAGGGTGAGGTGTTCAATATTAAGATTACCTACCCATATGATCTGCGTGTGGCAGAATCATTGATCAGAAATGGGGAGATGGATAAGTAATGTTAAATGGTATACCGTCTCGTAGCACCGAGACGATTTGAAGTAGAGTTTGGTGAAGTGCCATTATTTGGACAGGAAGTGATCGTGCGTCCGACACATTTATCCATTTGTCATGCCGATCAGAGATATTATCAGGGAAGCAGACCGGCAGAAGTTCTCAAACAAAAGCTTCCGATGGCATTGATCCATGAGGGGATCGGCAAAGTAGTTCACGATCCGACCGGGCAGTTTTCCTACGGACAGACGGTGATCATGATCCCGAATACACCGACGGAACACGATGATATCATTGCCGAAAATTAT
>VOFB01004764.1_pt1 | contig 31185 bp, 51 predicted proteins | sample 5384141 | NCBI WGS metagenome assembly VOFB01 (sample SAMN12384721, study PRJNA508395) | human gut metagenome | isolation source: healthy gut A | host: Homo sapiens | reverse complement strand
CAGAGCATATATTTTAAAAACTTCCATGTCAGAAAGCAAGTATTTTGTCATTGAGTACAGGCAGAAGAAACAGCAGGAAAAAAGAATATGATAATTTTTTGCCGGTTGAAAAGACTGATCGTTTACCCGTGTCAATGAGGCTGTGGAAAATCATACGAATAAAGCCGGAAAAAACTATCTATGTTTATCGTCCGGGAACGTCAGAAGATCACAGGCGACCAGGAACAGGTATCAAATGGCAGTTCGGTCTGAGGAATGCGGTGTATGATGCGGCCATTGGGTCGGAAACCGCACTTCACTCAGCGGCAGTGATATGTCAGCTCCATGTACGCAGGACACTATTTTTTATTCCGATGGATCTAACAGTGGAATTGTGATCGATAATATCCGTTTTCAGGAGAACGGAACAGCAACTTTTCATGTGGAATTTCCAGCGCTGAGTGAGGAGAACTACTGGATAAAGCAGGACACCACGCTTGCAGATATGCAGTCATTATCCATGACAGAGGATACGGATAGTGGGATGATGTATCGGCCGGGAGTTCAGGGGCAGGTCGGTAACAGTTTTGTGAAAGTATATGCCAATCTTCTGGATGGAACAGGATGGAAGCAGACCGGGCAGGAACTGGAAGCAGCTGCAGGAACTTCTCCGAAAGTGTATTTTTATGGAGGTGTATTGTATCTTGCATATCAGAACAGACAGTATCAGACCTGTGTGTTAAGACTTCAGGCAAATAGATGGAGTACACCGTTGTATGTAATGATACAAATGTCAATAATTATCAGTTTGTAGAAAATCAGGGGAAACTCTGGCTTGCGTATTCATCGGCTGATATTTTAAAGACATGGGATTTTCAGTCTGGAACGCAGAAAGCCATGCTTCAGGTTTCCAGTTTATCTATTGGAAATCCATCGGTTTTTAACTATGAAGGAGAATTATATGCGTATATGCAGATTATTTTGCAAAGGATCCGACAGCAAAAAAAGGAAAGATAGCAAAATATTCAGAAGATCAGCAGAAATGGCAGGATATTTATACCATTAATGGGATTTCTACGGTAAAAGTATCTGATGTGAAAGTGCAGGCGAATTAGATAACTCTTGTGGCGTCAAATGATGCGTCGGAAGAACCACTGCTTATTTCAGGGAACCCCGGAAAGCGGTTTCACAGAGGAAAAACTGAGTGGTATCAGTGCAAGTAACCGGGTACAGCTTCAATGGAAAGATGGGGTAGCGTATGTGATCTGGTGTGATAATGCTACATTGAGAGCCAGATATCAGAAAAATGGTATCTGGACAGATATGTCGACGCAGATCTGCTCAGATGCATATGTATTTGACACGGTTGTGATCAAGAATGTGCTTTATGTAGGAAACTCATCATTGACGTCAGGCGTCACATTAAGAAAAATGAAGACGGTAGAAGGGATACCGGAGATACCATCGCCGCCGGTTACGGTGCCGGGCAGCAATGAAGTGGTGCTCAATTGCCGGCAGGATATGATGCAGGTGCAAAGATTTATATTGATGGTGTGGCATATACATCTGCTTCGTGGAACCAGAATACGTCTGCCAGATTAGTATCCATAGGAAAGCAGGGTGCGAAACGGCAGTGATATATCAATATAATGCTTCTGGTATACCGGTTGGGATGTATGTGTGTGGCTGTTAGAATATAACGGAACTTATTACACTGCGCAGGCGGTGCCGGAACTGCAGGATTTATTTTCGTATCATGGTTTTTCAGTCAGATATACCGGAAATACAGGATTGAGGTGCAGTTTTGGAATTGATACAACAAAGAAAAAGCCAGTTGATCAGCACAGGCGGAATGGGAGGATATCGGTTAACAGAGATGGGAACTCTCATCATGAATCGGACAATCGCAACAACTATCCAATGGTTTATGGAGGAGACAAAGTAGCGGGTGGAAGAACGTTCTACATAGAAAATGGAAAACCTATAATAAAGTGATCCGTACCGTAAATGGAAGAGAGTAGTTTGCAAATGTCTTAGTTGGTCTGCCGCCGAGCCGCTATGCGACAAATTATGTATTCCGTGCATATGCGGTGATGGAACACAATGGTCAAGGTTGTGATTTATGGACCGGAAATGTCACGCAGTATGTATACCGTATGTAAAACAGATATGGACAGAGATTTTAAACAGGGATCTGCCGGATATGCTTTTTTGAAAAACATTACGGATAGCGTAGAGACAACAAGATAAGTGAAGGAGACATTTATGGAGGAACAAAAAGATACAAAGAACATCTGGTTGTCATGACAATAACTTTTTTTACGGTATCGATTGTATTTGGCATATTATTGTATCGATCAGAAAAAAGTGATAAAGGAAATGCAACAGACCGTGGCTGAAAGTGTAACAGTGCAGGACAACAGGACGTAAACGCCAGCGTGATTCTGTGAGATTGATGGATGGCATGGTGCAGGTTCAAAAGATAATGAATGGGTTGACTATTGTACCATTGAAGAATTTGCGCAGTCAGATCCTGTGGTGGTTGGAAAACAGAAAATGTTAGATCTTATAAAGAGCAATCGAGGATGCGGTCAATGCAGGAACTTTGTTAGAAGATGTGAATTCGAGTTTGCAATGTTAGAGAAAGCTGCTACAAGAGAGGTTATTATGGAGCCCCAGACAGAAGTAAGCTGGAAAATGGAAACAGACAATACGAAGAATACGACCAATAATCCTAATAAGAAAAAGATAATGGAAAAAATACGGCATCTAAGGTGAATGGAAAAAAATCAGGCTGGCAAAGGGAATACAGTATCGGGACAGAATGCCGCAGGGACAGCAACTCCGGCAGACACACAACCTGGGGCAGATACTTCCACGCAGCAGCCGGCATCAGGAACTATCCGCAGGCAGTACTCCGGCAGAAGGAAATACATCCACCGTAATAATGCAGCGAGCGGAGGTTCGTCTTCTGGTGGAGGTTCATCGGCAGACAGTAGTTCATCCTCTGGCGGAGGAGCGCCGGCTGAAATACAACACCTTCCGGTGGGAATGGTAGTTCAAATCCGTCTGGTGGAACAGCAGGCACACCATCAACAGGAACAGATTCAGGAGGCAATGTGGGAGGTGGAAATACTTCAGGAGGAAGTTCGGATACGAATATACCTTCCGGTGGATCATCAGGCAGTTCCGGAGGTTCCGGCAGTGCACCGGACAGTGGGGCATCTTCTGGTGGTGGAAAATAGTGATAGTGATTCAGGAAACTCTGGTTCAGGCTCTTCCGGTGGTGATGGCGAAGACATTGGATGGATGGACCAGATGATATTTTTATAAAAGAATAAATGGATAAGGATATATGTACAAGGCTTCCTTCAGGAAGCCTTGCGTTGATTTGGGAATGTTTGATGAAAAGCTTGCATATAGGCTTGTAATGTAAAAAGCATATATTAGATAATACAGGATTGGTTTGACTGTGCAAAAAAGTACATCATATCGAATGGTATTTTTGTTGGAAAAAGCCTAAGATTATAAATAGTATTATACAAAATATAAATCTGGGAAGGAAAACATTATGGGATACAAAAAAAATAATTGGTGCAAACGAAAAAGCAGTATGGAGACTTTTCATTAACTGCCCTTTCGTTTGCATCAATTTCGATTTTTTCTGGTTGAACAAAGCGCGTCAACTCTATATGGACTTTTAATTCTGACACTCTATTTATAATAGGATAGCGTGTACAGATAGAAATACATAGGATTTTAATTCAGTCCTGTATTACGGCATCAGAAACAAGCCTCCTTAAGGAAGCTAAAAAAACATTCTGTTACGATTCATTAACAGAGCATATGTGGTTTCGGTTTTATGAAATGTTGTTCTGTGGGTAGAGGAATAATCTTACCACCACAGGAAGAGCACTTGCATATATCTTTATTATAAAGAAGACGGATAATGGCAGGTGCATCCATATCTTTCAGCTTGGAAATATATTTTTTGCAACCAAGGATGTTTCTGCACAAGGTAATCTTTTTCTTCTTATTTCTGGATGAAAGAAGACCATAGTGCCTGATACGTACAAAACGTTTTGGAGGAACATGCATTAAAAATCGACGGATAAATTCCTCGCCGGATATAGTGATCTCTTTCCAAAGCCCTTGGTTTTTGTAATCTTTAGCGGAAAAAGTAACTGTAGATTCTGTCATGTCTTTGATACGGTAGTTGCTGATAGCAATCCGGTGGGTGTATTTTCCAAGGTATCTGATGACAGATTCGGCACCGTCAAATGGTTTCTTGCAATAAGGAATCCATTCCTTTGTATAGCAGGTATTTAACAATTCCTTGAAAGTATAGTAGTTTTTGTAAGGTGCAGCCGATCCATGAAATTCAAGCCTGTCATTTTCCCAGAGCTGCTTAAGTTCAGCCATATATTTTCCACGAAATATTTTGGAGATCACCTTAATCGGAAGAAAAAACTCTTTCCCGTTGTCTTTCCAATGATTTTTCACATCCAGCCCTCCACCAAGAACAATCGCATGGATATGAGGATGAAAATTCATGGTGCTTCCCCATGTATGGAGGATACAAATATAGCCGATATCAGTTCCAAGATATTTACTATCAGCAGCAAGTTCACTGAGAGTATCTGAAGCCGCATGATAAAGAGCAGTGTATAAGAATTTCTGGTTGCTGTAGATAATGGGATTAAGTTCTTCCGGAACTGTAAAAACTACATGGAAATAAGGAGCATCTAGGATATCCTCACGCCGTGCATCTACCCACTTTTCCTTTGGAAACTCCTGACACATAGGACAGCATCTGTCACGGCAGGAGTTATAGTGGACTGACATGCAGCCGCAGTCCTCGCATACGCTTACATTCACACCAAAGGCACCGGTTTTGCAATTCATGATGTGATAAGCGGCCTTTCGCTGAGCGGGAGAAATACTATGTGTGGATTCAAAAGATGGATAAAAACGATGAAAAACATCCTGAATCGTACAATCCTTACTCATGATTCACCACCTTCCGGGTTGTCGAACGGGCTGCGGATTCCAAGAAGTGTCTTGTTGCTCACATGAAGGTAAACATCTGTAGAGCGAGGATCAACATGTCCCAGAAGTGACTGGATATATTTTATATCTGTGCCACTTTCGAATAGGTGGCTGGCAAAACTATGACGGCACGCATGAGAGGAAACATGACGGTTAATGCCGGCGAGTTTAGCACTTTTCTTAAAGAACTGGTTAACACTGGCTATATCAAGATATCCACCGGACCAGGAACTTGGGAAAAGGATATCTTTGGGGCGACCACATTTGTACCAATACTCTGTGAGAAGGTCTAAATTCTTTTGAGACAGAATTGTATATCTGTCAATTCTGCCTTTGGTTTCACGAACATGAATTGTCATGTTGGTACGTGAAATGTCATCATAATGAAGATGAACAACCTCTGATACACGTAATCCAGAAGAATACATAGTTGCAATAATCGCTTTATGCTTCAGATTCGGAGTGGCGTCAATGATTGCATTTATTTCATCGCGGGACAGAACGGCAGGAAGATTTCGCTCTCTTTTCATAGCCGGAACAGTGTCATCATCCCAGAGAATCTTCAGCACCTTTTTATATAAGAACTTGATTGCAGACCGATAGTGATTGTGAGTTTCAGGAGACCTTCCTTCCAGACGTTTGGCAGTAAGAAAACTTTCCGCATCTTCAAGTGTAAGATCAGAAACATTTTTTCCAATCCAACGAAGGAAGTAGCTGACATCAGAGCAATACAGTTGAATAGTTCTTTCACGCAGGTTACGTTTTTCCGCTTCATTGCGGATGGATTCAAAAATATCTTTATACATAATAAAACCTCCAGAATAAGTAGTGTTAATAATTACATCTACCTATTCGGAGGTGCATTAGCGTCATAATTCCGATTGCGGAAGAGACTGGAAAATGTTATTCTTATCATAGGCAGTGGAGCTTTCTTAGTTCAGTTGTTTCATATGGGGAATAAAATTTTGTTGATATTTCAGAATAAATAGTCATTTAGATACTTGCATTGATAACAAATTGTATATGGAGGGAAGGAGAGTGTGTTAAAATGATTAAAGACATTATATTGAATGATACGTTTTGGAACTTTATTTCTGTAGTCAGTTCATTTATTATTGTAAAGATTACTTTGAAGTTTGAAGAAAAAGTAGTATAGAAAATATTGAATTACAGAAAATCAACAAATAGAACGACAGAAGTTAGATGAAAGATTACATAATGAAAATATACATGTTACAAAGGAACAGTGAGGGCAAATTTATTACCTTTTTAAAATTAGAACAGAAGATAACAATAGGACAAAGAGGAGAACAGATTTTATTCCCATTAAAAGTTACTAATTTAGGTAATAGTGGGGCACTAGATGTTCAAATAGAATTCAAAGCGTCTGATGAATTGGGGTTCCTTTATGTAGATAAATGCAAGCGATTTGATAGAACAGATTATTATTTGTATACTGATGTATTGTATGACAATGTTTTGCCAGTAGGATATTCGGGCTCTTTTGAAATACTTTTTAGCTAGTTATAAAGAAGGAGAAGGATTAATAAAGAGCGAAGCGTTTGAGAGGTACATTTTTCTATTTTGTATAAAGATTCACTTTATAACCAGTATCGACAAGAGTATATGTTTCAATATGGTACTGACAGGAAATGTTATAGGATTGAAAGCTATTTACCTCAATTAATAGAAAATTAGATTAAAATAATTCAATAATATTTGGAAAATGGACACAATTTTTTTTGATAAATAGTCGTGTCTATTTTTATACTATTAAGCAGATGTGATGATAAAATGGTAGATGATTTAATTGAATAGTGCAGTAGAATATTTTGATTCATAATTCATTATAAAAAATCTTAAAATTATAGAATGATTCTTGAAAAAACAGAAAAATAGAAAAATAATAAGAAATAATATTGAAAAAAGTTGTGTTATGACTGAAAACTCGCTATATTATAAGTATCAATATACAAATAGAGAAACGGGTGAGATATAATATGGCAGTTTATGTTGTTGGTGATTTTTTGAGAGAAACTAGATTGAGAAAAGGGATATACACAAGAAGAAGTCAGTTACGGAATCTGTACAACTGCATCTTTATCCAGAATTGAAAATGGTGCACAAAACCGGGACGACTTATTTTGGAGAAACTGTTTGAACGGTTGGGCACGGAGAATAATCTGTTTAATTCTTTTGTGAGCAGGGAAGAGATGGAACTATACGCCAATTCAAGAGTTGATTAGGAATGTTACAGATGCAGAAATTGATAAAATCCATAAACAGATTTTAGTTGTAAAAAAATTAACAGAAAATACATCTGATTTAGAACGGCAGTGTTTACTTTTGCAAAAGGTGAATTGATAAAACGAAAAGAGAAAATTATCAGACGGATGCAATGGCTTATGAAAAGCAATACATATTACATTGCCAGATTTTGATGGAGAGAATCCATTAAGAAATAATTTACTTACTTTTGATGAAATTATGATTATTAATGGTATTGCAATTTTACATGCAAAAAGTGGAAATGTTATGACTGCAATTCAACTTGATATGTGGCTTAAAGAATATATGGAAGATAAAGTTGTAGACGGAATAATGAAAACAGCTAAATACCCTATGATTTTATATAATTTAAGTAATTGGTTTGGAAATATGAAATGCCATAGGAAGCATATGATGGCTGATCAAGGAATTGATTTTTGCATTAAATATGGTAATTTAGCGGCCTTTCCAATTTGGTAACAAATAAAGGAGTTGCATTAGCTGAATTAAGAGAAATGAAGAAGCGAAGATTATTTGCACCAAGCAATTACAATATTTGAATCCATGAAAAAAATGATCATGTTCAACCTATAATTGATTGGTGCAAGTTACACTATGATATTGAATTTTAATAACCACCGGACATATCATCAAAAAATATATTTGGCTACTTCATAAGAATTATCAGCTGGCTTCTGTACTTCCAACAATAGAAGCGGCTGCAATAAGTGCACATAATGTGATAGCAAAATTTTTCTTTTTCATGGTTTGTACCTCCGGTTAATTTTGAGATTATGGTAAATTCAGAAGGCAAAGACCATTCGATGTGACGTAAATTTAAATTTACGCGATATCGAATGGTCTTTTTATGAATGGGAATAAAATTAATTAATTTAACAGGATGCTTTGGGGATTAGGGAAACTGTTAAAAGAGATTGAAAGGAAATGAAAGGAAGATGTGAGTTATGGTAAGACCGGGATTACGTCGCAGCGAAATTGATTGGGAGAATGTAGACATTCATATCTCCAGAGAAGAAATGGAGAGAGAGAGCAGGAGCATGAAGCGGCAATACAGCAGTCAAAACAGTATCTGATCAAAAACTTTCCAAAGTTTTGTACAATAAATAATGGTTATTATGAGACAGAGACGTTTAATCATGATGCAGGGATGTATGAAGTAATGCATGTGGATCATATCGTGATTGGTGATCAGGCAATCTATGTGATCAAGACAGTGAAGTTTCCGGAGCATGTCGAATTATACGGAAGCTCAGACGCAAAAAACTGGTATTATGCAGAGAACACAGATAAACAGGAAACGCATAAGCACAAAGTGGACAATGCGGATAAGAGAAACCAGAGTTATTGTGAGTATATACAGATGTTGGCAGGAGAAGCTATCAGACGGGATGTGCCGGCGATTGCAATTGTCAATATTATTGGACTTACAGATGAGCAGATCCATTTGGATATAGAATCAGGGCATGAGGTTGTGACAATGGATAAACTGGCAGACAGGATCCGGTATTATGAGTGTACAATTGACAGTGATCGTGTGGCGTATGAACATAGCGATGATCTGATAAGAAAATTCAAGGAAGAGGAGGTATATGATAATATCATTCCGCAGATACGGGATGTGGAGTTGAAATACAGAATTTATTTAAAACTATCGGAATAGATTTCAGTAAGATGTTAAGCAAATCTTAAGAAGAAATCATCGTTTATAGGTTTACAAGTTTCCTTTTATTTGATAAAATTCTATTTTGGTATGTAAGAATAAAATAGGTATCTTAATATTTTGAGATACGGTCACATTAGGAGGAAATGATGAGTTTTATTAACACGGTGTTTGGTATTCCGCTTGGATATGTCATGTGGGGATGCTATCAGTTGGTGAAAAACTATGGTTTATCAATCATTCTGTTTACATTGGTCAGCAAAATCGTCATGCTGCCGGTATCTATTATGGTACAGAAAAACAGTATTCGAATGATACAGATCCAGCCACAGATAAATGAGATTAAATATAAGCATGCAGGCGATAAAGATCGCATTGCGGATGAACAGATGGAGTTGTTCAAGAAGGCACACTATAGTCCAATGCTTGGTATGGTGCCAATGTTATTACAGATTCCATTGGTTCTTGGCCTGATTAATGTCATTTATAATCCAATGCAGCATTTGATGCATATCAAGACATCTGTTTGTGATCAGATCGTGGCAGCTACCTGTTCTTTGATGGGGGTAGATCAATTGGGGAGCGGCGCACAGCTTCAGGCAATGGCAGCATTGCAGAATCCGGATAACTTAAGCTTTTTTCAGAATGCATTGACAGGGACAGGCATTGATATTGAGGCGATCGCAGCACAGGCAGCTACGATCAACACACATTTTCTTGGTCTGGATCTGTCTGTAGTTCCACACATTACTGTATTGGCATGGATCCTTCTTATTCCACTGTTCAGCTGTCTTTCTACTGTTTTACTTTGTGCATGCCAGAATCAGGCGAACGTGTTGCAGAAAGAGCAGGGTGCTTTGGGACAATGGGGAGTAACAATTTTTACAGTTGCATTCTCAACATATTTTACATTCCCCGGTTCCGGGTGGAGTTGGTTTGTATTGGATTTTCAGTAACTTGTTCTCCACAGCGTTGATTTACATTTTAAATGCAGTTTATAACCCGAAAAAATATATTGATTACGAGGCGTTGGAGGAAAGTAAACGTCTGCTGGCAGAACAGAAAGCGGTAGAGGATGCCTATAAGAAAAAGATGGCTCCTTATAAGGCTAAGGAAAAAGAGGACTATAAGAGGTTTTTTGCAAAAGACAATGAAAATAAACAGTTAATGTTTTATTCTGAATCCTCAGGATTTTATAAATATTATCGTGGAATGATCGAAGAGTTATTGGAAAACTCGGATATTGTGATCCATTATGTTACAAGTGATCCGGAAGATCAGGTTTTCCAGATCAGGCATGAGAGGTTTAAAGCATATTATATCGGAGAGATCAAACTGATCACTCTGATGATGAAGCTGGATTGTGATATTGTTGTTATGACAATGCCTGATCTTGAAACTTATCATATCAAGAGAAGTTATGTGAGAAAGGACATGGAGTATATTCATGTGCCACATAGTATTGACAGTATGAATATGACGTATCGAAAGGAAGTATCGATCATTTTGACACTATTTTCTGCGTAGGTCCACATCATAAAGATGAGGTCGAGAAGATGGAAGAAACCTATGATCTTCCACATAAAGTATTGTTAAACTGGGGTTACTGCCTGCTCGATGATATGCGAAAAGATTATGAGTCAAAAGAAAAGTGATCAATGAACAGAAAACGATCCTGATCGCTCCGTCATGGCAGGAAGATAATATTGTGGATTCCTGTCTCGAGGATATTTTACAGAAATTGCGGGCTACAGGATATAAGGTGATCGTGCGTCCGCATCCACAGCATGTAAGACATATGCCAGAGAAGATGCAATTATTAAAAGATAAGTTTGCAGAAGATAAGAATATTGAAATTCAGACAGATTTTTCTTCTAACGATACAGTATTTAATGCAGATCTGATCATTACAGATTGGAGTGGTATTGCATATGAATATGCGTTTACAACATTGAGACCGGTATTGTATATTAATACGCCGATGAAGATCATGAATCCGGAGTATGAGAAAAATTGGGGTTGTGCCAATTAATATTTTCATGAGAGACAGCATCGGATGCAGCCTGAATCTGGATCAGTTAGACCGTGTAGCAGATGAGGCAACGAGATTGATCGAGCAGAGAGATTTATACCACGATAAGATTGATGCTTTTGTGAAACAATATGTATATCATTTGGGAACCAGCGCAAAAGTTGGAGCCAATTATATAAAATTACGTTTAAAACAAATTCATTCAGAAGAATAAAGGAGAAAAGATTGATGAAAAATTTAATGAAACAGATTACAAAGAACGGAAGAATTTTTTGGGTGACTTATTTTACTTTCTTTCTTATTTTGGCAATGCCAACGCATGCATGGGCATATGTTGATCCGGCAACCTTAACTTATGTAGTTCAGATTATTGCAGGTGTTTTTATTGCGGGTGGTGTTGCAGTTGGTGTATACTGGAGAAAAATCAAGAAGCTTTTCTCTAAGGACAAAACATCTGTTAAGAAGCATGAGTCAACAGAGCAGGAAAGAAATGCAGCAGCAGCAGCGGCTGAGGAATTTAACGAAGATAAATAGGAATCGTATCATTCTGAGAGAGGAATACAAATGAATATCAAGAGGAATATTTTATTGAATCCGGGACCGTCAACAACAACGGACACGGTAAAAATGGCACAGGTTGTGCCTGATATCTGCCCAAGGGAAGATGAATTTGCTGAAATGATGAGACAGATGAGGAAAAGACCTTGTGAGGATCGTACACGGAGATCCTCAGAAGTATACTTCAGTTCTGTTTTGTGGTTCCGGCACATTGAATCTGGATGTATGTGTAAATTCACTTCTTCCAGAAGGAAAGAAGATTCTTGTTGTAAATAATGGCGCATATAGCAGCAGAGCAGTTGAAATCTGCGAATATTACGGACTGGATCATATCAATCTGCAGTTTCCAATCGATGAACAACCGGATCTTAAAGTGGTTGAAAAAACGATGAAGGAAAATCCGGATATTGCTGTGGTATATACAACACATAATGAAACCGGTACGGGTGTGGGAAATCCGATTCGTGAGATAGGAGCAATTGCGCATGCACACGATGCGATTTTTATTGTTGATACGACTTCGACATATGCAATGGTTCCAATCGATATTGAAAAGGACAATATCGATTTTTGTATGGCATCTGCACAAAAGGGATTGATGTCTATGACAGGATTATCTTTTGTAGTTGGTAACGAAGAAATCATAAAGAAATCCAAGGATTATCCAAAACGTTCCTATTATTGTAATTTATATCTACAGTATGAATATTTTGAAAAAACGGGTCAGATGCATTTTACACCACCGGTACAGACGGTATATGCTACCCGACAGGCATTAAAAGAGTATTTTGCTGAGGGAGAAGAGGCAAAGTGGGAACGTCATTCCAGAGTGATGAATGCCATTCATGAGGGACTGAAAGAGCTTGGATTTAAAGAACTGATACGTCCTGAAATTCAAATTGGTCTGGTTGCGTCGGCAGTATATCCTGATGATCCGAATTGGAGCTTCCAAAAAGTTCATGACTATTGCTATGAGCGTGGATTTACGATTTATCCGGGAAAAGTGACAACTACTGATACATTTCGATTGTGTGCGTTAGGAGCCATCGATGTGGAAGATATTGAAGAGTTTTTTAAAGTGTTAAGGGAAGCGCTTATAGAAAATAATATTCGAGTTCCGGTACAATACAGATAGTGAAAGGATACAATATGAAAACAGTATATATGTGTTTTGCTACAGACGTGATCCATGAAGGACATATGAATGTAGTTAAAAAAGCAAAAGAATACGGGAAAGTCGTAGCAGGTGTATTATGTGATGCAGAGATGGTCCGTTATAACCGTTTTCCGACAGTAAGTTTTGAAGAACGTATGGCAATGGTGAGAAATATTCCGGAAATTGATGAAGTGATTGTACAGGATAGGATTATGTATGATAATGTCATCAAAGAATTAAAACCGGATTATGTCATACATGGTGATAATTGGTGCGATGGACCGGAAAAGACGATTCGTGAAAATGTAATTGCTTTGTTGAAAGAATATGGTGGAGAGTTAATAGAGGTTCCATATACATATAATGAAAAAGTAAAGAAAATCGATGATCAGTTTAAGGAAAAACTGGCAATGCCGGAATATCGCAGGAAAAGATTAAGACAGTTGATAAAAACAGTACCAATTGTTAAAACGATAGAAGTTCATTCTGGATTAACAGGTCTTATTGCAGAAAAGACGGTAGTGGAACATGACGGTGGATTAGACCAGTTTGATGCAATGTGGATTTCCAGTCTTTGTGATTCTACTGCAAAGGGCAAACCAGACATTGAGCTTGTTGATATGTCTTCACGTTTGAGAACGATCGATGATGTTTTAGATGTTACCACGAAACCAATCATTTTGGATGGAGATACAGGTGGATTGATCGAACATTTTGTTTATAATGTCCGGACATTAGAACGTATGGGTGTTTCAGCAGTTATTATTGAAGACAAAACAGGCTTGAAAAAGAATTCTCTGTTTGGCACGGAAGTAGAACAGACACAGGATTCTATCGAAAATTTCTGCGCAAAAATCAGAGCTGGTAAAGATGTTCTTCGTACAGAAGAATTTATGATCATAGCCAGAATTGAAAGCTTGATTTTAGAGCGTGGCATGGAGGATGCGTTAACCAGAGCTTTTGCATATGTGGAAGCAGGTGCTGATGGCATTATGATCCACAGCAGAAAGAAAACAGCTGATGAGATAATTGAATTTTGTGACAAGTTTCGGACAAAATATTCTGATATACCGATTGTTGTTGTTCCAACATCTTATAATTATATTACGGAGGCAGAACTGGCGGCTCATGGTGTAAATATTGTTATTTATGCAAATCAGTTAACCAGAAGTGCATTTCCGGCAATGGAAAATACAGCAAAAGAAATTTTGAAAAATCATAGGGCTCTGAAGTGGATTCAAAACTTATGCCATTTAAAGATATTATTACATTGATAGATGAATTGTAATTTAAAAATGGATTACGAATATTGATGTAGTGGTATAATAACTTTTGATGAGGATAAAAGAGATGAGAGTAGAAACATTATTTGATATATTAGATTCTGATTTTTATACGGGAGTTCCGGATTCGCAATTACAGGCATTATGTAATTTTCTGATCGATAAGTATGGGATTTCTGAACATCATGTGATAGCAGCTAATGAAGGAAATTGTACGGCGCTTGCAGCTGGACATTATCTTGCAACGGAAATGTACCTGTTGTATATATGCAGAACAGCGGTATTGGAAATATCATTAATCCGGTTGCATCTTTATTGAATGATAAGGTTTATGCAATCCCTTGTATTTTTGTGGTTGGCTGGCGGGGAGAGCCTGGTATTCATGATGAGCCACAGCATATCTATCAGGGTGAAGTAACCCTGAAACTTTTGGAAGATATGGATATTGCAACTTTTGTAATAGGAAAAGAGACATCGGAAGCCGAATTATATGCAAAGATGAAGGAATTCCGTAATGTTCTTACAAATGGAAAGAGCGTTGCTTTTGTAGTGAGAAAAGGTGCTTTGGAATATGGTAATAAAGTCGTTTATTCCAACGAATATCAAATGAAACGAGAGGAAGTTCTTGAACATATCGTTGCAGTAACTGAAAATGACCCGATTGTCAGTACAACAGGAAAAGCAAGCAGGGAATTGTTTGAAATCCGTGAAAGAAATGGACAGGGACATGAATGTGATTTTCTTACGGTCGGTTCTATGGGACATAGCAGCTCGATTGCACTTGGTATCGCTATGAGCAAAAAGAATGAAAAAATATGGTGCGTAGACGGAGATGGTGCATGTCTGATGCATATGGGTTCTATGGCAGTATTGGCAAGCAGAAAACCGGATAATATGGTACACATTGTGTTGAATAATACAGCACATGAGACTGTAGGCGGAATGCCGACTGTTGCAGGAAACATCAATCTTGTCACAATTGCAGAAGGCTGTGGATATCCTTATGCTGTATGTGTTGATAATTTCGCTGATTTAGATAAGGAATTAAAAGCAGCGAAAGAAGCAAAGAGTCTCCGGTTTATCGAGGTGAAATGTGCACTTGGTTCCCGTGCAGACCTTGGCAGACCGACTACGACTGCGATTGAGAATAAAGAAAGATTCATGGAGAGATTGAATTGAAATCATATATCGTAAAACAGAAGGACTGGATAGTCGTATGCTATCCAGGTCCGGTGGCATTTTTGCAGCAATATCTGACCAGGTGTTAGCACAGGGGGGGGTGATTTACGGCGCAGGAATGGACAAAAATTTTAATGTTGTACACAAACGCGCTGTAAATGCGACAGAGAGAGATGAACTTAGAGGATCAAAGTATGTGCAGAGTGACATGCACAATGCATATCGGCTTGCCTGTGAAGATTTGAAAGCCGGCAGGTTGGTCCTGTTTACAGGAACTCCATGTCAGGTAGATGGGATAAAGGCTTTGTGTCCAAAAAGGATGTGAGGAACATCTCGTTTGTATGGATATCGTGTGTCATGGTGTTCCAAGTCCAAGAGTCTGGAATGATTATAAGGCGTATGTGGAACGAAAATATCATGGGAAAATAGAAAAAATAGATTTTCGTAATAAAGGAACGCTTCGGATGGTCTGATCATTGGGAAACAGTTACAATTAATGGGAAAGAGCATGACAGTCAGGTTTATATGAAGATGTTTTATGAACACACTTTTTACGTGAGGCATGCTATGTATGCCCATATAAAAATCTGCAGCGTATATCTGATATTTCAATAGCTGATGCATGGGGGTAGAGGCTGCTAACCCGGAATTTGATGATAATAGGGGGAGTTTCACTTGTTCTTATTAATACACAAAAAGGAGAAAAATGGTTTTTGGATTCATTACAGGAATGTGATTTTAAGGAGTGCGATTTAGAAAAGTATATGCAGGAACCTCTTAAAAGACCATTTAAAAACCAGATAATACAGAAAATGTATGGAAAGAATATAACGAGGTTTCATTTGGAAAATTTGTAAAAAATCATTATAAAGAACCGTTTTTGTCAGTTGTCAAAAGAAGTTTGAAAAGAAAATAAAGGATATGATACCGAAAGAATTTTGGAATCGGCTCAGAAGGTGGAGGTAATATATGGAAGAAAAAAGGCTGCCGCATTTATCCACAAAAAGGATACCTGCTGTGGCTGTAGTGCATGTGCCACGATATGTCCGGTGTGTGCAATTTCGATGTGCCCGGATGAAAAGGGGTTTTTATATCCACTGGTAAATTCTGGTAAATGCATAAGATGCTATAAATGCGAACAAATTTGTCCGTTTAAAAAAGATAATTTTAATATATTCTTAAGTAGCTTTTCCATTCATAAATCATGTGCTACAATATTATCAGATTAACTATATATAGGGTAGTTATGAAAATATTAAGATATGAGAGGTATTTACAATTGAAGAAAAGAGCACTTTACTAGGAATGATGCTGACGCTTGCAGTAACTTCGGTAGGATGTGGTAAGAAAGAGGCAGATGCTAATATCACAGAACCGATTTATGAAGAATCCAGCGAAGAGGCAGTCGTTGGTGATGTTGTAGACAATGAGGAGGAAGAAGATCTTCCGGATGGTAAAGTCCGTAATGAGCTGACAGGAGAATTAATTGATGAGTCACTTGCAAATCAAAGACCGATTGCTGTTATGGTAGATAATGAATCAATTGCATTACCGCACTATGGTCTGACACAGGCAGATGTTGTTTATGAGATGATGAACAGTACTGAGAATGGCCGTATTACAAGATTCATGGCTTTAGTGAAAGATTGGGAGACATTAGAGCAGTTTGGAAGTATTCGCAGCGCAAGGGTAACAAACTGCATTCTGGCAAAGCAGAATGGAATGCTGTATTATGTCATGATGGTGGACCATTCTATATTGACGAATATATTGCACTTCCAAGTGTGGATGATTTTAATGGCGGATTTTCCCGTGTCAATAATGGAAAATCCAGAGAATATACAGAGTACATTGTTTCAGGTGATCTGGACAAAAATTTGCAAGCACAGGTGCAAGCAAAGAGTATAATAAATATTATACAGAAAATCACTTTAAATTCGCCAAAGAAGACACTGATATTGCGGATGGAACATCTGCAGTTACAGTAGATATTCCATTTCCTCATAATGGCTCTTATTTGACATATGACGAGTCGGAGAAAGTGTATAAGTACTTTGAGTACAAGAAAGAGCATGTGGATCCACAGAATGGCAATGCTCAATTGAGTTTTAAAAATGTGATTTTACAGTGTACACCATTTGAATTACACAGCTGGGGTGACGGTGTATAAGATCCAAACGGTTACATGTACTATAAAATCGAGAATAATAAGGGAACAGGTTATTATATTACAAATGGTAAAGCAGAAGAGATTACATGGTCAAAAGGCGGATTGACAGATAACACAAAATATTATGATGCATCCGGCAATGAAATTAAGATTAATATTGGTAAAACATACATTGCATTAGTTCCGGATGATGCATGGGGAGATCTTGTAGTAGAATAAGAAATTTCTCAGATACAATTAGTCCAGGGAAAGCACAGGATAAATAGTGTTTTCCTTGGATTTTTTGTTATAATGAATTAGTATGGGAAAGTTCTGACGCTTATAGAAAATGTGAGGAATACAGATTATGAAAATAAAGACATCTGCAATAGTTTATGGAATCCGTTATATCAGAAGATTTGGGTCAAAACACTTTGATAATTAGAATTATAGAAAAAAAGAGAAAAGGATTCTGAGTATCAGAGTTTTTATTTGGAAACGAAAGCTTCTCTGGAACAGTTAGAGAAACAGAGGATGGAGGTTAGTCATTGGAATAAGAAAGAAAAGATCAGTATTGTGACACCTCTGTACCATACACCTGCGATTTTTTGAGAGAATTAATCGAGTCAGTTTTAGAATCTTCCTATGAAAACTGGCAATTATGTTTTGCAGATGCAACACAGGATGGAGAGGAAAATCAAATTGAAAATATTGTAAAAGAATACCAGAAAATGGATGAAAAATTAACAGGAAAAAAAATCACGTATTTGCTATAAAAAGTTATCTCAAAATTATGGAATAGCAGAAAATACGAATCAGGCGTTAGCAATGGCGGAGGGAGATTACATTGCCTTTTTTAGACCATGATGATATAATTACACCAGATGCATTATATGAGATGGCATTGGCAGCAAAATGTGCGAAGAAAACAGGGAAAGAGGCAAATATGTTTTATTCGGATGAGGATAAGGTCAATGAGAATAGAACGCTTTTTTCGAACCTCATTTCAAACCGGATTTTAATCAGGATCTTTTGAATTCAAATAATTATATAACACATTTTTGATGGTCAGCAGAGAACTGCTGGACCAGGTGGGCGGGATAAACAAAGAGTATGATGGGGCTCAGGACTATGATTTTATCCTAAGATGTACAGAACTTGCAGATAATGTGATTCATATTCCAAAGGTTTTATATCACTGGAGAGTACATGAGCGATCTACAGCAAAGAGGTGCTGGAAGCAAGGATTATGCAATTGATGCTGGAAAATGTGCGATAGAATCGCATTTACAGCGGATGGGAGAAAATGGCAAGGTGGTTGTCACCCCTTATTTTGGCTTTTACAGAATAGAATATGGGATAAACACCGAAAATAAGACAGAAGATTACGTTTTGTTTGCAGATCAATCTTTGAAACCATTAAATGCAGACTGGAAGCAGATTTTATATGCAGATTGCAGCCGCAAAAAAATTGGAGTTGTAGGAGGAAAGATTTACGACAGACATCATCGCATTTATGAGGCTGCATTTTTTGAAAAAGGTGATTGGACAGGTGCTGCATGTGGTGAAAATGTATTTTCTGGCTTACGAGAAGGATATGGAGGTTATATGCATAGAGCTAATATACAAATGGATTGTGACAGGGTTTCTGAAAAATGTATGTTAGTAAAAAAGAAGTGTTGGAACAGATTGAGGATTATGAACAACAAATCAGAACCATATTTTCGTATATAGTTTGCCAAAAAAGCAAAAGAAATGGGATACAGAATTATGTATGAACCAGAAGTAAAAATGATTTTTAAATCATGAAAATATGTATAATAAAATATGTATGTGCAAATGGTGTCAGCATTTGTCATACAAAATAAGTAGGAAGCTCTTTTTTGTTGTGATATAATGGAATTATTCTAAAGTTGAAAAAAGAGGACAAGTGCTTATGATGAGGGTATATATATGTCCGGACTGTGGCTGGATGCGCATGGTTTCGCGACGTAAAAATGTGGAATGCTATAAATGTGGTGTACAGGATATGACATTGGCAAAAAGTAGACTTTGCCACATATGTATCCTGGTCTGAAAAAGAACGTCAGGAATATTCTGCGGCATGGATGTACATACATAACAAAGGAAAAATAAAAAGAAATTAGGAAAAATTTATGCAGAAAGTGACAATTGTAATCCCAAATTATAATGGAAAAAGCTTACTGGAAAATTGTTTCAGGACATTAGAACATCAATCGTATAAAGACTTTAAAGGTATTAGTGGTTGATAATGGTTCCACGGATGGAAGTACAAAGATATTAAGTCCGATGTTTTAGATGTGGAATGGATTGCTTTGAATGAAAATCTGGGCTTTTGCGGCGCTGTAAATCTGGCAGTGCAAAAGACAGGAACGCCATATGTTATTCTGCTTAATAACGATACAGAGACAGATAAGTATTTTGTGGAGTGGTTGTTAAGGGGGATAAAAAAGTCAGACCATATTTTTTCATGTGGAGCCCAGATGATAGATTATAAAAATCATGAAATATTGGATAATGCAGGGGATTTATATACTGCCATGGGATGGGCCGTTGCCAGAGGAAAAAGGCAGACCATGTAAAGATTATGAAACGTCAAAGCGAGTGTTTTCATGCTGTGCCGGAGCAAAGCAATATATCGCATGGATATAATGCGAAAGATCGGAGGATTGGATGAAAAGCATTTTGCTTATCTGGAGGATGTGGATTTAGGTTATCGGGCAAGAATTGCAGGATTTGAAAATTGGTATATTCCGGAGGCGAAGGTTTACCATGTCGGAAGTGCGACAACGGGTACACGATACAATAAGAAAAAAGGTATTTTTAGCAGAAGAAATACTATTTTTGTGATTTATAAAAATATGCCTGTTTTACAGCTGGTTTTAAATGTTCCATTTATTTTTATAGGTATGCTCATCAAAACTCTTTTTTTGTCAGAAAGGGATTTGGCGAAGACTACTGCAAGGGGATTTTAGAGGGAATTTGCGATTGCAAAAAAATGTTGGAAAGATGAAATTTCGTATGAAAAATCTTTCTAGCTATTTTAAAATACAATTGGAATTGTGGTGCAATTTAGTGCGCATAATATAGGTAAAAGGACATTATCCCGGTTTGAAACAGGAGATGTCTGTGAAAATAAAGAAATAATTAAGATTTTGGGGCGCTCGTTTTAAGAAAATAGAGTTGTGATTTCGGGTAAATTATTGTATCATTGAATTTATGATAGCTAAGAAAAGGATAGCATTATGATAAAAGATAATCAGCAAAGATTTTAATAGATTGCATGTTGTTTTGGATGGATTGGTTGTCATTGTTTCTTATGCACTTGCCTGGTGGTTAAAACTTTCAGGGATTTTTACAAACGATCATGTTGGAGTTCTTTCATTTGAATTTTATATGAAAGCTCTGATTTTTATTGTTCCACTTTATTTGCTGTTATATTATGCGTTTAATTTATATACGCCGAAGAGAGTACAGGGCAGGCGGCTTGAATTATCCAATATTATTATGGCAAATACAGTTGGAATTTTAATTGTGTTTGCAGGATTTTTCCTTGTATTGTCTTATACAGAAGAGGCAAAAGAACTTCTCGCGTTCCATGTTTGCATATTTTTATATATTTAACATTGTACTTGAAGAAGTAGAAAGACTTGTAGTCCGCGGTTTTTTACGTAGCATAAGAAGAAGGGGATATAATCAGAAACATATCCTGCTTGTGGGATATTCTAAGGCAAAGAGAACAGTATATAGACCGGATCAAGCAGAATCCTCAATGGGGTTATAATATACGCGGAATTCTGGATGATAATATTGCACGCGGAACAGTTTATAAAGGTGTGAAAGTAATAGGAAGTATTGAGAATCTGACTTTCATTTTGCCGGAAAATAAATTGGACGAGATTGCAATCACGCTTGGGTTGGAAGAATACTACAAATTAGAGAAAATAGTATCACAGTGTGAAAAGTCAGGAGTGCATACCAAGTTTATTCCGGATTATGGCAATATTATACCGACGAGACCATATACGGAAGATTTGTTAGGTCTGCCTGTTATCAATATACGATATGTTCCGTTGTCGAATACGTTTAATGCAATGATAAAAAGACTGATGGATATCGTAGGATCCATAATATGTATTGTGATTTTTTCACCAGTAATGTTGCTTTCTGCGATTCTCGTGAAAATAACATCTTCCGGTCCGTTGATATTTAAACAGGAACGGGTTGGACTTCATAATGAAAAAATTTATGATGTATAAGTTCCGCACCATGTATGTCCAGACCGAGGAAGAAGAGAAAAAGGCTGGACACATAAAGATGATCCGCGTGTAACAAAAGTAGGAGGTTTTTGCGTAAAACAAGCCTGGATGAGTTCCCACAGCTTTTTAACGTGTTAAAAGGTGATATGAGCCTTGTGGGACCAAGACCGGAGCGTCCGCAGTATGTAGAAAAATTCCGGGAAGAGATCCCGCGTTATATGATCAAACATCAGGTACGTCCCGGCATGACCGGCTGGGCTCAGGTCAACGGATACCGTGGAGATACATCCATTCGAAAGAGGATTGAACATGATTTATATTATATTGAAAACTGGACATTAGGATTGGATATTAAAATTTTATTCCTTACAGTTTTCAAAGGGTTTTATAAATAAAAATGCATATTAGGAGAAAATAATTAATGAGTAGTGAACCAAATCACAATCGACAAAAAAATCATAAAGCTTTAACAAAGAAACAGAAAGAAGCAATAAGAAGGAAAAAAAAGACAAAGAAAGATCATATTACTGGTCGTTGAGATATTAGTTGTTTTAATTTTAGCTATTGCATTGTTTTTAATCAGTAAATTGGGAAAAATCGAACGTCAGGAAGTTCCACTTTTGAAAACATCGAGGTGAATGAAGGTATTTCAGAAGAATCCAAGGAGATTATGAAGAGTTATACTACCATTGCCTTATTTGGTCTGGACAACCGCTCTAACGGTAATTTGTCAAAGGGACGCAGCGATGTCATTATGATCGCCAATATCAATAATGATACTAAAGAAGTCAAATTATGTTCTGTATTCCGAGATTCTTATCTGGATACAGGAGATGGAAGCTTTAAGAAATGTAATGCCGCTTAAAAGGTGGTCCGGAGGCGGCCATTAATATGTTGAATAAGAACCTTGATCTGTCCATAACAGATTATGTGACGGTAGATTTTAATGCCGTTGTTGAGTGTGTGGATCTGCTCGGTGGTATTACACTGGATGAAGTCACAGATGAAGAAGCAGTTCTTATGCAGGGATATATGGATGAGATCAATAAACTTACCAAGAAGAATTCCAAGTATCTTTCCGGTGGTGGAACAAACGTGACATTGGATGGCGTACAGGCATGCGCATATGCACGAATCCGTTATACTAAAGGCGATGATTATAAGCGTGCAGAGCGTCAGAGAACGGTTCTTGCGGCAATGGTTGCAAAGGCACAGAAATCTGATCTTGTTACGATTAATAAGCTGATCGATGCTGTATTTGGGGATATTCAGACAAGTTTTTCAAATGCAGATTTAGTTGCATTAGCAGCACAGGTATTTAATTACAAACTTGGCGAGACATCAGGATTTCCGTTTAACCATGGATCAACAACTCTCGGATCCAAAGGAAGTGTGGTTGTACCTTGTACATTGGAATCAAACGTAATCGAATTACACCAGTTCCTGTTCGGTGATGAGGAATACACACCATCGGATACCGTTCTTGCAAACAGTAAGAAGATTATCAATGACACAGGTATGAATGAGGGAAGTGGATACAGATAAATGACAGTAGATATTATCATTCCAACTTATAAACCGGATGAAACATTATGTCTGCTCCTGCACAAAATTGCAGGCAGACCTTTGTCGTTCATAGGGTAATTATTTTAAATACGGAAGAGGAACTCTGGAAACAGGCAACAGCTGCTTATCCGATTGAACAGGTATTGAAAGAACTTCCGTGTGAGTATGAGGTATTTCATATTGCGAAGAAAGATTTTGACCATGGTGGGACAAGGCAGTTTGGAGCAGAACATTCGGATGCGGATGTGATGGTTTTTATGACGCAGGATGCAGTTCCGGCGGATGAGTTTCTGGTGAAAAATTAGTGGAGTCATTGCTTTTAAAGGAAGATCAGGTGTCTGCGCGGGTACAGCAGAATGCAATGGAAGTGGCAGACACTGAAAAAAGTGCAGTAAAAGATTGTTTGGTAGCAGTAGCTTACGCAAGACAGCTTCCAAAAAATGACTGCCATATTGTCGAGCAGTATACGAGGCAGTTTAATTATCCAGAACAAAGCCGTGTTAAGACAAAGGCGGATATTCCAACACTTGGAATCAAAACGTTTTTCTGCTCGGACGTCTGTGCGGCATATCGCAGGGATTTATTTGAAGCGTTGGGGGGATTTGAGTCACCGGTTATTTTTAATGAGGATATGTTTTTTGCGCAAATGCCATCGAACACGGATATGGCGTTGCGTATGCGCAGAAGCAAAGAGTAGTACATTCGCACAATTATACGATGAGGCAGCAGTTTCACAGGAATTTTGATCTCGCAGTTTCACAGAAACAGCATCCGGAGATTTTTTGAACAGGTGAGTTCAGAAGCCGAGGGTATGAAGCTTGGTGAAGAGTACGATCGCTTATCTTTTTGCAATAAGAAAGCCATGGCTTATTTTTCATTTTGGTATGCAGTGTGTTGGAAAGTATGCGGGCTTCTGGATGGGCAGGCATTATGAGAAGCTCAGTAGGAAACAGATTTTAAAGTACACGATGAATCCGGGATACTGGGATATGAGAGAGATGTTCATGAGTAAGACATTATATATTGTGATACCTTGTTATAACGAGCAGGAAGTTCTGCCGGAGACATCAAAAGATTATTAGAAAAGCTGCAGTCTCTGGTCTTGAAAAATAAAATAGCGGATAACAGCCGTATCATGTTTGTAAACGATGGTTCGAAAGATCAGACATGGAGTATGATAAAGGGATTATGTGAGGAAAACTCTGTGTTTGCCGGAGTGAATCTTTCAAGAAACAGGGGACATCAGAATGCTCTTTTAGCGGGTATGGCTACGGCAGTAAAGTATGCAGATATGATCGTTACGATGGATGCAGATCTGCAGGATGATATTAATGCGGTTGACCGTATGATCGATGCTTATTATGAAGGAAATGATGTAGTTTATGGAGTGCGTTCCTCCAGAAAAAAGATACCTGCTTTAAACGGGGAACAGCGCATCTTTTTATAAGCTGATGAGTTTCCTTGGGGCTGACATTGTGTATGACCATGCAGATTATCGACTGCTCAGCAGGCGTGCGACTGAAAATTTGTTGAATTTTGATGAAGTGAATCTGTTTTTGCGCGGGATCGTACCAATGATCGGTTTTCAGAGCACTACTGTGGAGTATGAGAGGGAGAACGTTTTGCCGGGGGAGAGTAAGTATCCGCTCGGAAAGATGATCACATTTGCGTTTGAAGGAATCACTTCACTTTCTGTAAAACCGATTCGAATGATCACAATAGGTGGTCTGCTGATCTGTCTGATCAGTCTGATAATGCTAATTAAGTCTTTTGTGGATTATTTTAACGGAAACGTCGTCCCAGGCTGGGCAAGTATTATGGTTTCTATCTGGGTGCTTGGCGGTCTGCAGATATTTGCGATCGGTATCATCGGTGAGTATATCGGTAAAACATATCTGGAAACAAAAAAAGACCAAAGTATATTATTGAGGCGGTGATTTTAGATGACAAGGATATAAGCATAGACCATAATTTGTAAAAACGAACTTTGGCAATTCAAGAAATTTTGCTGGATTTTTTAGAAGAGAAAAAAAAAGACATTAAGGGATTTATAAATATTATAGATATGAGTGCAGACAAAGAAAAGAGCAAGACAAATCAAAAAAAAATAGTATGGATATTTTGGGCGTTCATGGCAATCGCTATTTTTGTGATTTTAAATCAGATGGGTTATTCCGACGGCGATGACACCTATTTTTACCATTATTCTACCACCATGGGATTTTTCGAGTACTTATCCTGGCGCTATCAGACATGGGTAGGGCGGATGGCCGCGGAAGCAATTGTATATATCACATTTAATCTCGGACTTGATTCTGGAGAGCCGCAGATGCGGTTATGATGGTGCTTGCTTCAATCGGAATTTTAAGATTGGGATGCAAGGCGGCTGGCTATACGGGATATATTGCGTTACTGAATGAGTATCAGAGCGTGTGGATGTTGGCACAGAGCAACACAATTCAGGAGAATTAAACGTGTGGCGCAATATCTGGAAAAGCATCCGGTATCCGGTTTTACTTGCGAGTGGATATCTGTTGATGAGTGTCATGACATTGGGATATTCTGCGGTCTGGGTGAATGGTTCCATATTTTATACCTGGACATTCACAGCAGGAGTTTGGGCGATGATGCCTCTTGCGGATCTTGTGTTTGATACAGGGGCGTTTTCGAACAGGCAATTGATCTATGCTATTCCATGCAGTGTCATTGCAGCGATGTCGATTGAGCAGATGGGAGCAGTTTTAATCGCATTTGAAGGACTGTCAATTTTAAGTCTTTTGATACAGAAAAAAGAATACCGGCGGTGATATGGATTCAGACAGCCATTACATTTGTTGCATTTGTAATTCTTTTTTATGGCACCTGGAAATGAGATGCGTGTAGCATCAGAAATTACAACCTGGATGCCTGGGTACAAAGAGTTGTCTGTAGGAAAGCATTTATTTATGACCATTCAGTGGATGTTATCTTCCTTTGCAAATGAGGGAAAGGCATTTTTTATTGCAATCTGGGCAAAGGGTTCCTTTTACTAGTAAAGTCAAAAAAAGCCAAAAAAGTTTATCAGTCTTTAGCAGTCGTTTTTAGTGTGGTGGCACTTCTTCCTTATGCCGGCATTTCATTTTTTCGGAGATGGGTATTGGATATATTGATATCGAGCAGTGCCTCACTGAACTGCCGACATGGCAGACGATGACCACACAGAATCGGATTGCCTTTTTCTGGTGGATAGCAGCAGTTCTTTTTTTTTACTCTGGTTTTATTGTGGAAAGTGACAGGACATTCTGTTTTTATCAGCATGGTTTTTCTTGGGGAATTGCCAGTGAGGCAGTGTTATATTTTTCACCAACGATTTATGCGTCGGGAGCCCGTGTTTATTATCTGACGGATCTCATGTATTTATTTATTATTTTGTGGATGGTAATGCGCATGGATAGTGAGAAAAAGGAAAAAATTTATTTATTGCAGGAGTTGTAGTTCTTGGTGTTGCAAATTTCCTGTCACAGTATTCCATCATGTTATTAAAACTGTAACATTCATTTACAAATGAAAATTTGAACTTCCTGTTTCTCTGGTTTAGAAAATTTGAGAGATGGGAAGTTTTTATTTTCAAAAAACATTTTTTCTTGATATTTTTATCACAATTCGAACACAATTTGACGCTAGACTAAGGTCATAAAGATAAAGGCAAGGATAATAAGAAGCTGCACAGAAAGGGGCAAATTGTTATGGATAACAATTATTACAACAATAGTAACAATAACAACACTAACAGCAATAGCAACTATAATAACAATAATAGCAATAATAGCAATAATAATAGCAGTAATCAGTATTCTGATTCTTTCTACTCATATAATAATCAGCAGAATCATGGAAATCAGAACAATACACAGAACGACAGTACAGCATCCCAGCCAGAGCAGGCGGATATGGCTCCACACAGAGTTCTATTTATGGAGGTCAGAACAACAGTCATGGCTCTGGTTATGGAACGACACAGAATAACAGCCAGAGTGCTAATTACGGAAGTGCCCAGAATTATAATCAGAGTGCCGGTTATGGAAGTACCTGGAATAACAGCCAGAGTTATGGCTATGGAAACCAGAACGGTAACTATGGAACATATGGCAGCAATCCAAAACCAGAGAAGAAAAAAAAGAAAGAAAACCGGGTGGATTTGGAAAACAGCTTGCAAAATGTGCAGCGCTTGCACTTGTATTCGGACTGGTTGCAGGCGGTGTCATGACAGGCGTTAATTATGCATCCGGAAAAGTTCTTGTAACAACCAATGCAGGAAATGTACAGGCTTCCTTGACTACCGGAGATGATTCTACCGTACAGCCGACAGCAATCTCATCTTCCTATGTAGCAACAGATGTTTCAGATATCGTCGATGAAGTAATGCCTTCTATCGTAGCAATTACAAATGTAAGCCAGACAGAGTATCAGAGTTTCTGGGGACAATCCAAGACTTATGAGAGCACAAGCTGTGGATCAGGTATTATTGTAAGTCAGGATAAGGAGTATCTTTATGTGGCAACCAATAATCATGTTGTCGAGGGAGCAAACAGCCTTACTGTAACTTTTGCAAATGATGATACGGTCAGTGCAGAGATTAAAGGTACAGATCCTTCTACAGATCTTGCCGTTGTAAAAGTTGCCCTGAGCAGTATTAAAGATGATACTATGAGTGCAATCAAGGTTGCAACACTTGGTTCTTCTGATACATTAAAAGTGGGTGAATCCTGTATCGCAATCGGTAATGCACTTGGTTACGGACAGTCTGTAACAACCGGTGTGATCAGTGCATTAAACCGTGAAGTTTCTGTTTCAGATTCTTCCAGCAAAGCACCAATTATACGGCAGAACTGATCCAGACAGATGCAGCAATTAACCCTGGTAACAGTGGTGGTGCATTATTAAACACAGCAGGGGAAGTGATCGGAATTAACTCTGTAAAATATTCAGACACTTCTGTTGAAGGTATTGGATATGCAATCCCAATGGATACAGCAAAACCAATTATTGAAGAACTTATCACAAACGAAAAAGTAGATGAATCCAACAGTGCATATCTCGGTATCGTAGGTGTAGATGTCACAAGCGATGTTGCAAAACATATAATATGCCAACCGGTGTTTATGTCGCACAGGTCATGGAAGGAGCTGCCGCAGAGCAGGCTGGTATCCAGAAAGGCGATATTATCGCAAAATTTGATGGAAAAGATGTCACTTCCATGGAGAAGCTTTCTTACAATATGCAGTATTATGCAGCAGTTGTGAAGGGCAGATATAAGTGCCTCTCACAAGTCAGAATTTTATATGTAATGAAAAAGAAAAACGGTATAAACGAAATATGATGTTTCTGTTTATTCCGTTTTTCTGAGCAAAAATCTTGTGAAGCATTTCCCAAAATTGTTAGAATCCCAGCCCATGGCTCACGAAGGAAATAATATTTGTTTGCACCGTTTTTTCAGCGAAGCTGGACCACACTAGCCGGTGTAAGTCCGGTCACGGTAATCGCCAGTGAGCCGTGTAGCTAAACTCGGTGCGTTGCAGTAATGCAGGGTACTAAGCGAGTGGATAAAGTAACCTCGGTAAGAGGGGCGAGCAATTATGCAGACCGTAACATAAAGTGAATTCTGCCGTATCGTTAGAAAGGTCTCTGAAAAGAGAGCAAAGGGAAGCTGAACCCTGGGCGTATGGGTGAAAGCCATGGAACGTGCGAAGAAACTGGAAAGCAGCACGGAGGAATCCCTCGGTATATAGGAAACGGTATGTATGAAAAGTGTGGTTCGGAACTGGAGAGACCCTACCCATCACCGAAAGGTAAAAAGAAAGCGTATAAGCTTGGCGAAATCGTATTTCTGATGGGAGGGAGTCGGAGAGGAACATAGTACCGATAATGACTGTGCAAGAAAACGCAGTCTATGGGAAGGTTCCTTGCTTCATTCATGTTTGTAGAGAGGGTAAGAGTGAGAGAATGTCATGCAGACTAACAACTCCAAGGAAAAAGTTCGACAACTTCAAAACAAACTATATCTGACAGCCAAGAAATGTGATAGCCGAAGATTTCATGCACTTTACGATAAGGTATATCGTGATGATGTACTTTTTGAAGCATGGAAACGGGTAAAAGCTAACAAGGGTTCCAGTGGTGTAGATGGTATCGGAATCGAAGATATTGAAGAGATGGGAATTGAAAAATACCTGTCAGAAATCAAATCGGAACTGATGGATGGAAAGTATAAACCATCCCCAGTAAAGCGAGTTATGATACCAAAACCAGACGGAAGTGAAAGACCTCTTGGAATACCAACAGTCAAGGACAGAATTGTGCAGATGGCGCCAAGATAGCAATAGAGCCAGTATTCGAAGCTGACTTTAGAGATTGTTCCTATGGATTCCGACCGAAAAGAAGTGCCAGGCAAGCACTGGAAGTGGTAAGGAAAGCGTGTAACAACAAGGGCTATTATGTAGTAGACGCAGATATTGAGAAGTTTTTTGATAACGTAAACCAAGATAAACTGATGAAACTGGTAGAGCAGAGAATATCAGACCGTAGGATATTGAAGCTGATAAGACAATGGTTAGTATCAGGAGTATTATACGGAAATGTACTGACAATTTCCGAACTGGGAACAAGCCAAGGTTCAGTTATATCTCCGTTATTGGCAAACATCTACTTAAATACACTGGACAGACTGTGGGAAAAGTATGGACTTACTCACGGTATTCTTGTAAGGTACGCAGATGATACAGTCATCATTTGCAAGAATAAGAAAAGTGCAAATCACGCACTGAACTTATTGCAGTACATCATGGCAAAACTGGATTTAAAGCTACACCCAGTAAAAACAAAGATTGTCAGCATGTGGGACGGAAAAGAGGGATTTGACTTCCTTGGAATGCACCACAGAAGAATGACAACGGAAACAAGCAAAGGACAATTGTATAAAGAAACTTATCAGTACCCGAGCAGGAAAGCCATGAAGAAGATAAAAGCAGAAATCAAAAAGAATGTAAACGGTCGAAGTCTGTTAGTTGCAAAGGAAGAAGATTTAATAAAGAATCTAAATCCGAAAATCATAGGTTGGAAGAATTATTATTCCACCAAAACAAATGAGACATGGATGCAGGAATTAGACTGGTATATTATCTGCACCTTTACAAGATGGTATAACAAGAAACACCAAAGGCGTAAACATATGTCAAGAGTGGGATTTGTTAGAAATAGCATTTACGAAAAAAAAGGATTAAAGAAAATGGCTAGAGCATGACGTAATGCTGTAGAAAGAAGAATGTCGGAAAGCCGTGTGAGGGAGAACCTCATGCACGGTTTGATGAGGGGCGGATGAAATTTTCATCCGCCTAGGCATGTCTTTACTTGAAGCAAAGAAATTTTTTCTAAGAAGGGTGTAAGCAGGAAGAATATATAAAATTTGCACAGGAAAAATATTCTAACGGAGAGACATCAATGCAATATTTTGAGGTATTTACAACCTGATGCATTATATTTATTAGATGAACCGGAGGTTTCACTTTCACCTGCGAATCAGGTTATATTAGCAGAGGAAATTAATAAAATGGCAAGGTTGTTAGAATGCCAGTTTATTATTGCAACGCATTCACCATTTATGCTTGGAACTTTAAATGCCAAAATATATAATCTTGATACGGAAGAGTATGATGTTACAAAATGGAGTGATTTGGATAATGTGCGATACTTTTTATAATTTCTTCAAAAAACATGAAGATGAATTTAAAGAAGATTATTTATAAAAAAATATTAGTATGGACAGATATATTTTGAACTAAAGGATGTTAATTGATGACAAGATTGAAAGCTCACGATGATTCCGCTTGGCGGAACAACAGCTTCAAGTTTGAAGAGGTGAACGCTTTGAATCTTGAGAAAACCAAATTATATTACAATCAAATAAGAAGTGGAGATTTATGCGATTGTTGTAGAAACTATATCACTTGAAGCTGACTGAATTTTGCCG
>VOFB01001880.1_pt1 | contig 31185 bp, 67 predicted proteins | sample 5384141 | NCBI WGS metagenome assembly VOFB01 (sample SAMN12384721, study PRJNA508395) | human gut metagenome | isolation source: healthy gut A | host: Homo sapiens | reverse complement strand
TGAGATGCAGGAACTGAAGGAGGATGGCCGTGTTGCGGAAAATAAAGAAATTCTATCTCTACAGGAAGATCGTACTGTCCTTTCTGCTGCTGAACATGATTTCCACTTGTTCGTCAGCGGAGCGCTGTATCTCATTTTCAGGGATACCTCCCAGAAGGAGCAGGCGCCTATTCTCTGGAAAATCTGTCGCAGCTGGATTCATCGGCGGAAAGAAAGATTTATGAGCCTTTCGCCCGCCATCAATATATCCTGGCGTCCGGTTATGCCTCCTCCTTTATGTGGAAAGAAAAGATCTGGGAAGGCTGGAGGAGTTCAGGCTGCTGGAAAACCTGAAGGTGCTTCCAGACCGCGAACGCACAGTTCGGCTTTTTATCGGAGTCGCTAATCAGAATACGGACCGTTACCTGGGGAACCAGGGTGTATATCGGGCTGGAGGATCCGATCCGGCAGGTCAGGAATAAAGAGGAAGAAAACGACTTTTCTTCTTTAAAAGAAATGAAAAAAATGAAAATATTGAAGACTGAAGACGATACCGGTACTGGACTTTTGTTTAGAAAAAAATTAAAAGGGAGATATGCCAGCGGGCTGATTGTGATCGATGGAAGAAAGCTACCTGGGAACTGTTTTGCAGCCGCAGGAGAGATCGGGCATGACGCCCAGGTATTTGTCCTTGAGAAGACGGGGAGATCCCTGATTGATGCGGGAAACGGCAGCACATCCTGCCGGGAGCTTCTTCCGATGCGAAAAGCGGATGACGGAGACTTCCTTTACGGCGCGGGGAAAGCGTCGGTGGGGAAAAATATATGGTGGCCTGCCTGAAACTCCTCCGTGCCTGGCTGGTATTTTGTCAGTGTCCGCGCAGGACAGGAAAATCCTGCCGGCAGCAAAGGAGCTGCTGTTTTTGTGGCAGGAATTGAAGCCCCCTCATGATCGGAGTGAACCTGCTGGTGACCTTCTTCTGGCCCAGCGTATATACAGCCCCCTGGGGAGCCTACCGGAAGCTGGAGCACAAGGGATGCGGAAGAGCATATCAACGAAATAGAAGCTTTGACCAGGCTTTTTGAAACCTATGAAAAAGAACCTCGGCGCTGAGGAATACCGCAGCCGTTCCGCCCGGTTTCTCAGTGACAGCTGGCTGAAGGCTGTGGCGCGGGGGAGATCATACCCCAGGAGCAGGAAACCTCCGGAATATTGGAATTCAGTTTTGATGCCGCATATTACCAGAGTATTGCTTATCAGCTTTGCCGATAACGATGATTTTCTGGAACGGTTTTCGGAAAAGGATCAACAGATCATCGAATTTGCGCTGGGGAATACAGGAGCTGATAGGGAGCTATTGTGTCAATCTGCCGGTTATGACGGAGACCAACTGCAGGATGGTGGTGCTGAAGCTGAAGACGCCGGCCGTGCCTTTCCGAGGTGCTGCTTGGCATCGAGAATTACAGAATGAATTTATGTGTCATATGAGCCTTGGTCATCGAAGCCTGCTATGGAAAAATGCAAGCCATTGGGGAACTGAGAAGTTCGGCTTTCGGCCATGGAAGGACAGCGCAAGAGGCTGTTTTGGGAAGCGGAGGATCATAGACGCGGAGTATGACTATGGAAGATCCGAACTGGAATATCCCTATAAAGCGGCGAAAAAATCTGGGAGAATCCCCTTGTTTGCCGGGGACAGCCAGGGTATCCGGCGTGAAATTCATCATTTTGTGGAACGGCTGGAAAAATGGATGGACAATATCATCGGTTTTGCAGCGAGATTATATCATGAAATGGTCCAGAACTATAGCCCGGAAGACAGCAGCCTGCGCAGCCAGCCGGCGGATCAGATCCGCAGGGGCCATGGACGGCGTCGGTTCGATGGAGAAGCCACAGCTTCTGGAGAAGCTGGCGGACCGGATTATGGAAGAACGGAAAAGGAAACAGGAGGACGGTGCGTCCAACGATGCAGTGAGTGCCGCCAGTTATATGGAAGAGCATTATATGGACAGCAGCCTGAGCGTGGAAATGCTGGCGGATATAGCCGGGCTTTCACCGGCCTATTTTTCGGAAAGCTTTTTTCACCACCGTCCATGTGAGCTGTAATGATTATCTTATGGAGCTGAGGCTGCGCAAAGCGGCGAGCTTCTGCGGAAACACAGGATACGGTCAGTACGATCAGCCAGGGCTGTGGGAATCAACAGCACGAATTATTTTTTATATTGTTTTCAAGAAAAAGTACGGCTGTATGCCTGTCCAGTATCGGAGACAGATAAAAGAGGAGCAGGAAAATGGAAAATAAAAACTGAGAGTTTGTATTATAGAGCCGGATTTATCACGGGAACACAGCACATTCCGGCCATCAATAAATTAAAGGAACGCCTGAGCTGGCAGGTGTGGCGGACTGCCGTGAAGACGCGCTGATCCATCTCGCAAAAACCTATGGGATCAAAACATCTATACGGATCCCATGGAAATGCTGGATAAGGAAAAGCCTGATTTGGTGCATGTACGGCTAACAACACACACAAATATTTTACGATAGAAGCGCTTCGCAGAGGAGCCAATGTACTGTGTGAGAAGCCGCTTGCGCTCACGCTGCGCGATGCACAGGAAATGCTGGCTGAAGCAAAGAAGGCCGGAAAGCTGCTGATGACCTGCCAGAATTCCAGGATCGGCGCTGTCCAGGAAATGAAAAAGATAGTGGACAGCCAGGAGCTGGGAGAGATTTATTATACGGAAATTGAGAATATCAGGAGAAGGGAGTTCCCACCTGGGGAAGATTCCACCCGCGGAAGATAATGGCGGCGGCCCGTTCTGCGATCTGGGCGTGCACTATCTGGACAGCGCGCTGTATGTGCTGGGAAATCCTGCTTTACAAGCGTATCTGCAAATACATGGCGCAAGGTGGCGGACAGATATGATGCGAACCAGGAAAACCCTGCCGGCCATGACGGGAAATCAGCCGTTCCTTCCGAGAAATGATTATGACAGAAAAGAATTTACCGTGGAGGATTATGCAGCAGGCCTGGTACGGTTTTCAGAACGGGATGCAGATGCAGATGAAATTTTTGCCTGGGCGGTCAACCTTCCCAAGGCGGATGCTTACCGGTTCGCGGGAACAAAAACGGAATGGTATACCGCAAGGGAGAAAACCTGAGAATCCCATCAGCCTTTACGGGCAGCAGGGAGATAATCTTGGGATGCCCAGCTGGAAGTGGAAATCGCGAAGGGAGCCATGGAGGACTTCGCATAAGGAATCATCGAAATATGGCGGATGCGATTCAAAAAGGCACGCCCCGCCTGATCACGGAAGAAGAGATGCCAACGTGGCTGCGATTATAGAAGCGTTCTATCTTTCCGCAGCGGAAAACAGAGAAGTGAGAGCGGACGAACTGGAACAGTTTGCCTGACGGACAGCAAAGAAAGGAGAAATCAGAGATGAGTGATATGAAATTAGTCTGCAGATGAGTATCCATGATGTATGTATAAAAGGTATGCCGGAGGCCCTGCGCCTGATCCGGGAAATGGGCTATGAAGGTTTGAATTCGCCCTCGGCGACTGTGCCACTCGAAGAGCGGTGCGGCGCCAAACCGGCAGAGGTGAAAAAGGCGCTGCAGGAATATGGGGTGAAGGCGATCGGCTCCCATATTTCCTTTGAAAGGCTTTTGTGAGGATCCGGTCCGGTATTGAAGGACTGTGTGGAATATGAGGGTGCCCTATGCGGCGATAGCGCCCATTTTTTACGGAGACAGGGACACCCTTTGAAGAACAGCGCCGGCTTTATAAGGAAACAGTACGCCCTTTCCCGTCTGTTTAAGGAAAACGGGATACAGCTTCGTACATTGCGCCGCATTCGGTTTCCTGAAGGATTACAAGGGACGGAATACGGTGGAAGGGATGTCTGAGGAATGCTTCTGGAATACCTCCAGCCGGAGTTTGATACGGCATGGATGATCTGTTCCGAGATCGATCCCTGGCGAATATCTGGCGAAATATAAGGGATATGTGGACATTCTCCATTTGAAGGATTATCACAAAATTCCCGAATATTCCCTTATGTCCTGGTGCGACACAATACCATCTGCGAAGAAAATTACGGCTGCGGTGTGGGTGACGACGGAGTGCAGATGTGGGGGACATCATTAAAACGGCGGAAAAAGCAGGTACGAAATGGATTGTGACGGAGCTGTGGAATGAAAAGAATTCTGGAAAATGCCAGGTCAAGCGCCGACCTCATCAAAAAGTATTTATAAGAGCTTATCCGCTGTCGGCCTGATAAAGCGGGAGAAGATGCGGAATACATACAACCAAAAGGCACTTCTGCTGACCGCGTCCAGAGCGCTGGCTGCATGAGACTGGCAGAGCTTTCTGTGGAGAGGCAAAGCGTCAGATCGAACATGCGATGGAACTGGGAATCAACTTTTTTGACCATGCGGATATATATGGCGGCGGAAGCTGTGAGGAGATCTTTCGCCAAAGCGGTGGATATGAAGCCTCTGTGCGGGAGAAGATGATCCTGCAGAGCAAATGCAGCATCCGGATGGTTATTATGACGCTTCCGGGCGGCGTATATCCGGAAGGCTGTGGACGATATACGCCAGGCTGCATACGGATTATCTGATATTCCCTGCTGCACCGTCCGATGCCCCCATGGATCCGGGGCGAGACGGCAGAAGCGCTGGAACGCCTGCACGAGCAGGGAAGTTGTCCGTTATTTCGGCGTTTCCAATTATAATGTCATGCAGACAGAGCTGCTGCAGAAATATATGAAACAGCCTCTTGTTGTCAATCAGCTTCAGATCAGCCTTGCCCATACACTCGTTAATCGATGATAGGGATGGCGGTCAATATGGATATTGACCAGAGTGTTTTAAGGACAGGCGGACTGCTTCCTTATTGCCAGTGGAAGGAAATCAATGTACAGGCATGGTCGCCCTATCAGAAAGGCTTTTTCGGAGGCTCCTTTATCGGGGATCTGAAGAGTATGGGGAGCTGAACAGCCTGATCGATTCTCTCTGGCATCCAAATACGGTGTGTCGAAAACAGGGATTGCCGCGGCATGGCTGTTCCGCCATCCGGTGAACATGCAGGTGATTCTGGGAACCATGAATGAAAAAACACAGACAGGAAGGCTGCGAGGGCCTGGATGTTGTGTTGAACGGAAAGAATGGTATGACCTTTACCGGGCGGCCGGAAATATCATACCGTAAAAGAGGGTTTTATAGATTCAGTTTTTGTGCCGTAAAGGCGCATTTGTGCCAAGAGGTGCATTTGTGCCATAAAGGCGCAAGGGAAAGGAAGGAAAAAATGAGTGATTTAAAAATTAGGCATCCAAATGGGAGTATCCATGATATCTGCGTACAGGAAGGAATGGCCTCCGCTATAAAAAAAAGTAAAAGAGATGGGATATAACGGCTTCGAATATGATTGGGAGCATCACCCCTGAAGGAGAGATGCAATACCGATGCAGGGAGGCTGTGAAAATTCTCCGGGAGTATGATGTAAAAGGCGCCCATATTCCCTTTGAACCGATGCTGATTGATCCGAAACCGGTGCTGGAGGAGTGTTCTGAAGCTGGAAATCCCTTATGCCGCCGTGGGCCCTGGTATTCTCCTGGGGCGACCGCGCCACCTATGCGGAACAGAAGGAAACCTATGACAGACTGAAGGAAATCGCGATCCTGTTTCATAAAAACGGAATTCAGCTTCAGGTGCACTGCTCGGCCTTCGGTTATCTGAAAGATTATAAGGGCAGATATGTGGTGGAAGGCATGCTGGAGGAAGCGGACTTGAAAAACCTGCAGCCGGAATTCGATACCGCATGGATGATTGCGGGGGCGTGATCCTGTGGAAATGCTGAAAAAATATGAAGGGCATGTGGATATCCTTCATTTCAAAGATTTTCATCCCCGCAGGAGGAATATTCCTATCTGATGGTGCGTCATAACACGATCTGCGAACAGCAGCATGACGGCATGTGCAGTAGGGGGAAAAACGGGGTGCGGATCTGGAAAGCACGTGAAGGCAGCCGACATATGGAACGAAGTGGCTGATCACGGAGCTGTGGAATGAGAAGATTCTTTTGCGCAATGCACGTGTGAGTGCGGAAAACCTGAGTAAATATATGAAGTAATTGGCGAATTGGTAAAGCTGTGAAAGATGCAGCGTAATTAAATATGGGAAAGGCGGTGTCATGTACAGACATTACATTGCCGCCTTTTCCATTTGATAATTCTGTACGCCTGTGGCGGCAGATGGAAATATTAAAGCAGAGAATAGCTTTTTTTCATATTCCGTTTATATTCGGAAGGGGTAATTCCATGAAACTGCTGAAAGACTCTGTAGAAAGTGCTGAGACTTTCAAAACCGGACTGATAGCTGATATCTGTTACAGGAAGCTCTGTTGTTAAGAGCATTTTGTTGGCATTTTGAATTCGCAGGGCATTCAGATAATTATTGAAGCTGCAGCCGATTTTCTGTGAGAAACAGCGAGAAATATGGTATTTGCTGATTCCGAATTCATGAGCGAGGTCATCCAGGGAAAGGTTTTCCATGTAGTGGCAGGAAAGATAGGTGAGAAGATCCGGGAGAAAAAAAAAATCCGGCTTTTCCGTGGAATCAGGTTAAAACAATTTAAGATCTAAGCCCCATTATGACATAAAGATAACCCTGAAGCAGACGCTGATCATATGTCCAGTAGCGGTCAAGAACGATGGTGTTGAAGGCATGTATGATGTCCGGATGTACCTGATCCGCCGCAAGAAAAGGATATTCGGGCTGTTTGAAGAAAGCAGAAGCTTATAATTTTCCACCAGTGCGGGAATCGAAAATCACTGTGAGCAGATAGTTGGGAACTCCTGCGCGGCGATAGCTGTGTATGACGTCAGGGAAGGCTAATGGAAAGCTCGCCGGGGGCCATTATTTTCTGACAGTTTCCAATTTTTGTATCGACGATACCTTCACATACATACATGATTTCAATTTTCTCATGCATATGAGGAACGAAATCCATGTCTACAAAAAGCTTCATAATTATAATCTCGTTTTTCATAAAAGAAAGACATAAGAAATCCCTCCCCTGCAATATTTGGGAATATTATGTACTGATTTAAGAAGCATTTTACTATAGAGGTGGGGGTATAGTAAATACGTTGCTGAAATAAATGCATAAAATACCTGAAAAAATCACAATAATGCATGGAAAAACTGTGAAATCAGACTTGAAAAGTAAGACAGAAAAAAAACTATGGAATTTTTTTTCGTTTGCAGGATATGGGACATATTATGTATTTATTTTACCGGATTAACCCTTATGGGGGTTGGGAATAAGAATAATGATTCAGACATGGGAGGAGAATTATGTTTAAGAAAAAGGAGCAAAATTGTTTATGGCAGCAGCCGTCACAGCATTGACGGTAGTAGGAGCCACAGGATGCGGAGAGAAAAGGAAATTGAGTTCTGGAACCTCTGCACAGGCCCGGATGGAGAAAATATGGTTGCATTAATCGATGGTTTTAATGCAACAAATCCGGAATACAAAAATTAAAAATGTGACGATGGAAGGCGGGATTTATATACGAAGATACCTACCGTAGTCAATTCCGGGACGGGGATTCCTGACTTGGCCTTAATCAATGATATTTCAAGACTCCGTATGTTTTACGAGCAGGGATTATTGGAACCCGTTGATGAAACCCTGACGGTTTATGTGCCGGAGCTTTCCAAAGACAGCTATCGTGCGGCTGCATGGAATGTGGGAACCTGGGACGGAAAACAGTATTCTATCCCCATGGATGTTGGGGTAACAGGTATTGTTTATAACAAGGCTCTGGTTGATAAATATGCACCGGGCGCACTGGATGACAATGTGATTACGGTAGAGGAAATGATGGAAATCCTTCCTAAGGCTAAAGCGGACGGAATTGCCACGCATACCCCTGCATTTTTCGCCTATGAACAGATGGTGTCTCTTGCAAAACAGCAGGGCGGGGGAACTTTTGATGAAAATGATAATCCTACAATAAATACGCCGGAATTCAAACAGGCGCTTCAGACGATGAAAGACATCATCGATCAGGGCGGCGGAAGCGATAACGGAGAAGATAATCTCCAGCTGTTTATGATGAAGGGATCTGTATTCACCCACACAGGAGTATGGGACAAGAATTCATTGGATAAGGCCGAGGATTTGAACTGGGGAATGTGCAATACATTGGCTTATGACCCTTCTGTATATTATAATGTATCCTTTACCAATCAGTTCATCATGCTGAAGGATGATAAGAGAAGCAAAAGAAAAGGAAAAAGTGATCGCTGACTTTTTGAATTATGTAAGGGGTGCACTCTGATGTATGGGCAAATCCGGACAGGTTCCCGCCAGCAACGCGGTAGATGATATGGACGAGTTCAAGAATATGAAGCAGTATTTGTTCATTGAATCCCCGGAAGAAGAAAATGCAATTGTCATCAATACCTTCCGTTACGGCGGATATGCTTCGGATGCTTTTTGGAGTTGTGCTCAATGACGTATTATATGGCAATATAAGTATTGATGATGCATTGGCACAGGTTCAGAAAGAAGTGGAAGATAAAATCGCGCAGGCCCAGTAGGAGAACTGCGGGGCAGGAGGAACGGCTTTGAAACAGAAAAACAGATAAGCAAAACAAGCAGCTTTCTATGAAGACAAGGCGTAAAAATACTTCCATTTTTATTTGTTACGCCTCATCTGATTATATTCCTTGTTTTTCATTGATTCCTATTATTTATGGATTGTACATATCCTTTACAAAATGGAATTTTCTGGGGACTCCTGAATGGGGTGGGGCTTGCAAATTATAAGGAAATTCTGTTCAGTACGGAATCCACATATTACAGGCAGTTTATGAATGGGCTAAAAACACATTTCTGGCGGTGGTGCTGAATGTGCCGCCCAGCATCATCGTGCCTTTGGTACTGGCACTGGCTCTGAAATGTAAAGGTCAGGATCGAAATTTTTCAGTCCGTTTTTATCTGCCGTGCCTTTTGTCCTTATCAGCTGTTTCCATCATATGGATTCAGATTTTGAATAAACGTTTCGGTGTCCCCAGCGTATTTGGAATTAACTCCGCTCTGACAGTAGAGCAGCCCTGGGCATGGCTGATGATTGTACTACATGGTGGGCGATAGGGACTAATATGGTTATTTATCAGGCCGCATTGGGAGGCGGAGCATAAAGCCTTCTACATTACGGTTCCCTCCATCCGTTTCAGATCCTCTATACAATTGTTATGACTACAATTGCCGGCTTTAATATTTATGGACAGCCTTTGATGCTGACCGAAGGCGGCCCTAACGGTTCCACTACCGTATTGATTATGGAAATCCGGAAACTGGCCTTTGGGACCGACAGCCCATTGCAGGCATGGCGTCCGCAATGGCAATCTGTCTGGGGAGTTGTGATTCTGATCATTTCAGCGTTTCAGTTTTTTGCCATGAATCGAAAAAGAGAATTAATTTCTGTATGAAAGAGATAGGAGCGTGAACTATGAGCAAAAAATACGAAAACGGTCAAAATCATTGCCTTTCTTTTCCTGCTGGTATTGGCTCTTGCCTGGCTGTTTCCCGATATGGGGTGTTTTTACTTCCTTTAAATCGAAACGGAAATTAAGACAATGGGCTTTCATATGATACCGGTAAAATGGGTATTGGATAATTACATTAAGGTAATCTGGAATAAGAACAACTTTCCGGTTATACGATGGTTTTTGAATTCAACACTGATGGCGGGGCTGTCGACAATAATATCCGTTGTTCTTGTTTCTGTTACGGCCTATGGATATACCAGGTTCCAGTCTAAATTCCTGGACAGGATGTTTTATGTCGTAATGGCGGTATCCTTGTTCCCGTCCACATTGTAAATCTGATACCCCTGTATAAAATTGTTTCTTCCTAGGCTGGGTGAATACGATATTTGCCGCAATCGTGCCGGGTTTGCCAGTGTGACGAATATTTTCTGGTTCGGCAGTTTCCTGCAGGGAATTCCAAAGGAATATGATGAAGCGGCCCGACAGACGGTGCGGATGAAATACGGACGTTCGCCCTGATTCTGGTACCGATGCTCAAGCCGGTTCTTACTGTTGTTGCCCTTGTTTAATTTTACCGGTGTATGGAATGATTTCTTATGGCCGACCATTGTATTTAATGATATTAACAAGATGCCTATTACAGCCGGTCTTCAGCTGATGAGGGACCATATAAAACATTTGATATGGGTGTAAATCCTGGCGGCAGCCATTATAGCTATCGTCCCGACCTTTATCATATACCTGTTTTTCACAAAAATATATTTTTAAGTTCCCTGTCGCTTGGTGCGGGAATTAAAGGATAAATGGAAGACCCGATGTCAGATGTCTTGGTGCAGAACAAAGGACATCGGGATTTTTATCCCAAAATCCGGAAAGGAATGAGAAGAATAATGAAATGCACAAAAATACCGCCTTTCTTATACAGAAAGAGCGGAAAAAATAGTATCAAAGCTGAGTCTGGACTGGAAAAGGTGAGTCTGATGGGAGGGAGAAGCGGACAGATGGAAAAGCCCGGCCAATCCCCAGGATGACCATTATAATTATACCCCATATCCCTCCGGCGGAATCGAAAGGGAAGGAATACCGGCAATGATGTTCTGTGACGGCCCAAGAGTCGTCTGCGGAACAGGAAAAAACCACCTGTTTTCCAGTCAGTATGCTGCGGGAGCGACTTTGATACGGAACTGGAAGAAAAATAGGTCATGCGATCGGCCGGGAGGTAAAGGCCTGTAACGGAAATCTTTTTGCCGGTGTCTGTATAAACCTTCCTATAACCCCGGTTGGGGCAGAAGTCAGGAAACTTATGGGGAGGACAGCTTTCATCTGGGTGAGATGGGAAGGCTCTGGTACGCGGGTACAGGAAGAGAATGTTATAGCCTGTATCAAAGCATTTTGCGTTTAATTCCATGGAGAACTCCCGCAAAGTTAATGTTTCTGTGATATCCGTACGGAAAGGGAGGTTTACCTGAGAACATTTCCAAAAATGTGTGGAAGCAGGGGCCGGAGCAGTTATGAGTTCTTATAATAAATACCATCATGTTTTCTGCGGACATAATGACTATCTTCTGAATCAGGTATTAAAAGGAATGACTTTGACGGGTTTGTCATGGTGATTTCAACTGGGGAGTGCGTGATACTGTCAGAGGCTGCCAATGGCGGGCAGATGATGGAGATGTGTGAGACGAAATACTTCGGGGAGCGGCTGGTTAAGGCCGTGGAAGAAGGGAAGGTGCCGATGGAACGGATCGATGATGCTGCGGTTCGAATGTGCGTACCCTTCTGGCATTTTACGGAAGCGGATCAAAGGAGGTTCCCAAAGGGAAGCAGGATGCAGAAAACATATTGATCTGGCGCTGAAGTGCGCCCGGGAGGAATTACACTGATTCAAAATGAAGGAAAGGTGCTTCCCTTTCACGAGGAAGAGATAAAGACAATTGCGGTTATAGGAAGACTGGTTGATAAGGAAGTGACTGGCGATCATGGTTTCCAGCCGGGTATTTCCTGCCTATGTTGTGACTCCGCTGCAGGGGATCCGGAAAAGGCTGCCGCATGCCGAAGTGATTTATGAGATGGCTCCGATCTTGAGAAGGCGAAAACAGCGGCTGAAAAGGCGGACGCAGTAGTTTTTGTGGCTGGTTATGATTACAATGATGAGGGTGGTATGTACTGAAGGATGAAAGCGATACGGAGCTGGGCGGATATGGTGGCGATCGTCTGGATTCGCTGGGGCTGCACCGGGATGAAGCCGAGATGCTGAAACAGGTGGGCCCCTGTAATTCCAACAGCTGTGATATTGATAGGCGGAAACACGACTCATGGACGAGTGGAGAGAAGCTGTGGGCGCTGTTCTGATGGCATATTATCCGGGAATGGAAGGCGGGACGGCTCTGGCGGAAATATTGTTCGGCGATAAATCCCAGCGGAAAGCTGCCCTTTTGTACTTCCATATAAGGAAAGTGATCTTCCTGAGGTTGCATGGGATACTACAGAACAGTGGTATGACTATTACCATGGTTATACGAAGCTGGATAAAGAGAAAAAAGAACCGCTGGCACCCTATGGTTTTGGGCTGTCCCATACGCAGTTCAGTCTTTCTGAACCCTTTTTTATGGCAGAGAAGATTCTGTGACAGCAGAATGTATGATACAGAATACCGAGGACAGGGAAGGAACGGAAGTCATTCAGTTTTATGCAGGATTCGGCGCCTCCATGCAGGAGCGCCCGGTAAAGGCGCTGTGCGGATTCCGGCGTGTGACATTGGAGCCCGGAGAGCAAAAAAAGTGAGTATTGTATGTCCGGTGAAGGAACTGGCATGGTATAACCCTCAGACCGGAGATTGGGAAGTGGAGAAGATGGTTTATGAAGGGTATATTGGCACCAGCAGTTCGGAAAGGATCTTTTGAGAGGAAGCTTCACTCTAAACTAAAACCCTTGGAAGAAGAAGCGTAACCACAGTACCTGTTTTCCAGGAAGATTCCATCCGAATCTCATAGTCCCGGCCGAAATACTGGAGAAGGCGCTGGTGAGTATTGGCAATACCGATGCCGTCATTTTCCAGCCTTCGGCTGGGACTATTCTGTATAGAGCTAAAGGCTTCTTTCAAGCCATCCAGTGTGTCAAAAAGACATACCATGCCCATCATCATACTAATCTGAATTTGTATTCGGCTGTCATTATTCCGGAGGATTGAAATGGACAGGGTGCCTTCCCTGCTGAAAATCCGTAAAGCCGTGGATAATTGCATTTTCGATAAAGGGCTGCAGGGGAGAATTTAATGATTTTATATTGGAGCAGTGTTTCATCAATCCGGTATTCCACCTGGAAGAGATAATCAAACCGAAGCTGCATGATATAAATATAATATTTGCTTTGTTCCAGTTCCTGCTCCAGTGTTACCGTATTCGAACCCTTCCAGGTTATAACGGAACATTCGAGGATAGGAGCATTGCAGCAATTTCTTATGATATCCGCAGAGGACCGTCAGCAATTCCGCGGATAATTTCAAGCGTATTATATATAAAAAATGAGGATTTATCTGATTCTGCAAAAACAGCGATATGAGCGTCTTTTGAGCCAGCTCTGCTGTCTCTTTTTTCTTTGTTAATTCATCTATTTTTTGATTCATAGTATTATATACTGAGTAATTAAATAGCCTATTTCTGTTATCCGCATTACAATAAATCGGCTTTCCGAAAGGAACCTGCTTCCATTTCATGCATTGAAGAGGTCAGAACCTTTAAAGGCTCTGTCAGTGACTTTGCAAAATGGGTGCTGAAAAGGAAGGCAGCCACACCAACCAGCATAGCGCAGAAAATATTAGCGAACATTACCATCAGTGAATTGCTTTCAAAATAATTATTTTGGGTATAGGCGGTAAGTGTCCAATCCATCAGGGGATCATAGGAGGTCATTTCAAAGAATTTTCCATGCTTATTTTCCGAAAGGTATTCAGGATTGTTTTTTGTTCCGGCATTTCGATTTTCAGGTAAAACTGCTCCTGGTTTCTCAGATTCAGGGCCCTGTTCCAGAACCCTTTCAGAACATCAACCAGGAGATAGCCGATAGTATTCAGATTGGAATTATTGCGGATACGGTAGACAATAATTATTCCATCCTGTTTGGAATTTAAATAATAATGACATTCTTCCGGGTGGTAATGTAATACATTTTGCTCGAAAGGAAGGGGCTGAAAACTGTCATACCATAAATCTTCATGATAATGGTATCCGGGAGTGGGAGTAAAGCTCATATCTTCAGATGGGACAGTAGGATTTTCCATAAACAGGTGAAGGCGGCAGTCAGGAAGCGAATAAAAAGTAAAAATCAAAAAAATTACGCAGATTAGTAGCGGTGGTACTGGAAAAGGAATTACCCTTAAAGGCCTGCATTAGCTGAGCCTGAACCTGGTTGCTGCAGACAAAGTTATATATGGTATGGTTCATATTCTGAAAATAAGAATTGCTGCTTTGTGAAATCTGCGAGAGCATATCATTGTTATAACGTTCAATGTTTTCATAATTGATTTTATATAAAATGACATTGGAAATTATTGTGCATAACAGAATCGCGGACAAAAGAACCGCTGCCGTCAGACGAATCAAATCATTTTCGATGGTATGGGGACGCTGTTTACTGAACATCATCGTTGCCTCCGTCCTGTTTTGTATAAGCTGCCGGAGAAAAGCCGGTGCGCTTGCGGAATATTTTGGAGAAATAATTAGGATCATTGTATCCTACCATCCGGGCTACTTTACCGATAGAAAGCTTTTGGGTACGGAAAAGCTTCAAGGCCTCTTTTAATACGGATTTCTTCGATATATGAGAAAGGTTTCCGCCGGTCTGCTGCTTGAACATATGGGACAGATAGCTGATTGAAAAAAATTCTGATGCAATAGATACCAGGGTAATGTCCTGCTCATAATTTTTCTGTATATATTGTTTGATCAAAAAGTAATTACATCGATACTGTCCGCAGCATTCACAAAAGAAAAGACTGCCTTACAGCGTTTGAGTAAATCTTTGCGCAGGGCTTCAAGCTCAGAAAAGGCCATCAGATAAAAGGGATTGAGCGGTTCCTTAAAAATATTCTGGTTTATGGACAGCTGATAGCATAGACATATTTTTTCTGAGAGAGTATTTGAAATTTCACAAATAACGTATTCGAGAAGCTCAGGTGTAAAAGCTTTTTATTATCTGATTTCAGCATTTGATTCAAATAATATTCCGTATTTTCAAAATGCCGTATACTGATATTTTACGGAACTGTTCCATGAGTTCTGTGATTTCTGACACAAAGGCTTCCTTCTGAGGTGGTATAAGCTTATACCATATCATATCGCCTTCAAATAATAGCCGGGAATTTAGAAGCTGAAGGCAGCTTGTCTGCAGGGTGGATAAACGGGCTTTGTCCGGAAAGGGAGGGGTCAGGGCGGCGGAAGGAGCAGGAAAACCACAGTAAGACAGCTGTTCCCTGCAGATATTTCAGCAAGTGCTGAAGATTGTCTTTGGTAAGATGTCCGGCATAAAACGGTAATCTGCATCAGTGTGGGGCTCATATATAGCAAAACTGTGTGCCGAAACAGGGACGTCAGTAAAATCGGAATGAGAATGAAGCGCATGTGAGAGCCAGGGAAGCAAAAGATTCTCTGTATACTTTCGGGTTTTCTTTCTGTAAAAAACAGGAAGCAAAGTAAAGAGATATGACAGCAATGCAGATTCTCCCGCAGCTGCCGGACTGCCGGCGGAAAAGGAATTTTTCTTTATTGGGCATACTGAAAAGCCGGGCGGATGTTCTGTTATGGCTATCCCCTCTCCAGAGCTGCCGTGTAAGCTTTTTGAGCATTGACAGAATAGATGTTTCATCAATAGGTTTAGTCAGATAATCAATACATTCAGACGAATTGCCTCTGGCATAATGAAAATCTTCATAACCGGAAACAATGACACTATGCAGGTTTGGCTGAAGCTTTAATGCACGTTCAATCAGCGACAGGCCGTCAGTTAAGGGCATGCGGATATCTGTAATGAGAACTATCCGGCTGCAGCTCTTTTATCTTTTCCAGTGCCTGAGCGCCATTAGATGCTTCCCCACAATGAAGTAGCCATGATCCGTCCAGTTGACAGAGCGGATAATATCCTGCCGTACATATTTTTCGTCATCTGCAATTAATATACTGTACATGCTTCCTCCCTGAAAATAATGGCATTTTAAGTTATGGTTTTATTATATAGCAGCGGCTAATCAGGGTAAATTCCTTTTGAAATGATATAAAAGAAATTACTGCTGTTCCCTAAAAAGATTCCTTTTTTAACACTTTTCTATTTGTATAATGACCTCAGCAGCAAAAAAGAAGAACAAGCAGGAGGAGATTATATGAGAAAAACATATCAGCTGGAAGAATAATTTATGGGGGTGGTTTTTATAGCTCCGGCCTGCATGGGACCGACTATTTATTTATACTGCCGATGGTTTCACAGTCTGGCTATGAGCTTTGCAGCTGGGATATCATATCAGGCCGCAGTTTATTGGTCTTGACAATTATATACGATTGTTTACAACGGATCCTCATTACCTTAATTCCTGTTTTGTTACTTTGAAATATACGTTATTGTTTGTACCGGCAATGCTTATACTTACATTCCTTCTGCCCTGTTGCTGAACTTCCGGCCTTTGAAATGGAAAAGCCTGTGGAGGGTATGTATCTATATTCCTTCCATCGTGCCTATTATGGCTTCGGCAGCCTTATGGACATTCATATATGACCCTACAAACGGCCTGAATAATTGCTGGCGCCGCTTGGGATACATAAGGAATGGATTTTTGACAAAATATGGTTCTGCAGTGTAATAAAGTGATGGGGATCTGGAGTGCCGGGAAATACAGTGATGATTAATCTTTCCGGTTTCGGAAATATTCTGAGGAATTATATGAATCGGTGGAAATAGATGGAGGCAGCAGTTTCGCAAAGCTTATTTTTGCAACGCTTCCTATGATGAGCCCCTGATTTTTTACAATCTGGTAATGGCGCTCATTGCATCCTTCAGACTTTCACACAGGGCTATGTTATGACGAACGGCGGTCCGGAAAGCGCATCCAATTTTACATGTTGTATTTATACGATAATGCTTTTTAATTTTAACAGGATGGGGCTGGCATGTGCCCAAAGCTGATTCTGTTTTTGGTAATTGCGCTGATAACGGTATTATTGTTCCGACTTCAGGATGGGTTTATTACGGAGGTGATACGGAATGAAAAGAAAAAGGATTTCTCATATTTGCTTTTGTATTGATGATTCTTATAGGGCTGATGATGATTTTTCCTTTTTTGGATGGTCCGTTCTTCCGTAATGACTCAGTCGGAAATATTCAGAAAAACCCATGCAGTGGCTGCGGGAAAGCATACAGTGGAAAAATTGTGGATATCATGACACTGCGGCCTTTGCCAGGTGGATATGTAACTCGGCATTCATTGTGTTAATGTATTGGGAACGATGCTTACCGTTCCATGGCGGCATTTGCTTTGCCAGACTGAAGTTCGGGGCGGAATGTGGTATTTTCCTTTGGTGCTGGCGGCGATGATGATTCCTTCTGCACACTGCTATACCGCAGTTCATGATATGGAAGATCCTTCATGGAATTGATACTTATGCCCCGTTAATTCTGGGGGCTTTCGGTGCTCCGGGCTTTTATACATTTATGCTGAGGCAGTTTTACAAGGGGATACCCATGGATATTGATGAAGCGGCTAAAATTGATGGACAAGTCCGCTGAGGATTTATCTGGATATTATTATAACCATTATCGAAAGCTCCATTGGTAACTGTGGCGATATTCACTTTTACCAATTGCTGGAATGACTTCATGGGGCCATTGATTTATTTATCCAGTGAAAGGAAATATACAGCTGCTTTTAGGCCTGCGTTCTTTATAGGAATGTACACGCGGACAATGGCACTATCTGATGGCGGCGTCAACAGTCCTTGTCATACCGGTGATTATCTTATTTGCATGCTGTCAGAAGGTATTTATTAATCTTTCCGAGGAGGACTAAAGGAACAGGGAAATCATGCATAAACCATGAAATATGTCCCGCGGCGTGGCTCAGGGTTGTGCTGAAAATAAAAAGGAAAGGAAAAGGGATGAGAAAAGAAATGGTTAGGAATTCTATTGGCATGTGTTTATGTACAGGTACTTTAGGGGGCTGCGGAAGCCAGGCAGAATCCAGTACGGAAAACGGACGGCGAAGGAAGAGGCAGCTGAAGGGGAAAATGATATTATTCATTTAAATATACTACGTGGAGCGCCGGAGGGGAACAGACTGCCGTCAAACAGGCTATTGCAAGTTTCGAGGCACAAAATCAGCATCAAGGTAGAAGCAGAATTTATTGACAATGCAAATTATACGGCAAAACTGAACATTAATGGCGGCTGGGAGACGCACCTAATGTGGCCCAGTTCAGCTATCTGGCTCGGAATATGGGGGGCAAAGGGACAGCTTCTGGACTTAAAGCCGTATCTGGAGAACGGAGTTGACTTGATACATGATATTCTCGGAAGCACTTTTTGAATATGACGACAAGATTTGGGGAATGACCTTTGGCGTGAATGCCAGCTGGTGTTTTATAACAGGGACTGTTTCGCCAGGCAGGGGTGGGGGAACCATCAACCGATGCGGGTAACCCGTGGACCTGGGAGGAATATGTGGCAGCGGCACGGAAAACTGACAACGGATATCAATGGAAAGCATCCGGAAGAAGCCGGTTTTGACATGAATAATATTGCGGTTTGGGGAAAAAGTTTTTGATGCCCCGGTATTTAACGTTACTCTGCTTAATTCTAATGGAGGCGCTTTTATAGCTGCCGAGGGAGACAAAACTTGGTAGACAGCGCAGAGAGCAAGGAAGTACTGAAGGCGCTGCAGGATTTGATTTATGTGGATAAGGTTGCTCCCAAGCCCTCCGTTACAAGCCTGCCATCCCTCTCAGCAAATGTATGGATGACAGCTGGGAATGTATATTGGCGGGACAATTTGAAATCGCCATTTGCAGAGGCGGATTATGGAGATTTGGAGTGGCGCCGCCTGCCTGTATTTAAAAACCTGCAAAGCATGATCTGGGGAGAACCGCTGGTGGTATATGACAGTAAGGATGAAAAAAGTGAACGCTGCTGCAGTGAAGCTGGTGCTTTTGCAATCTTGGGAACTGGCGGAAGTAAGCGATTTATTTATAACAGGGGCACAAATGCCTATTTATAAGAGCTGGTATAATGATCCGGAAAAACTAAAGTATGGACGGATAACCCATGGCATAATGAGAAACTGATGAGCTACTTTGATTCTCTTTTTAAACAGAAACAACCTCCAGAGAAGCGTATTACGTTAAAAATTATGATCCTATCCGGTGATTGGCCTCCAGACTGGATAAAATCTGGGATGGGCAGGATGTGAATGATGCGCTGGAGGGAATCCAGGAAGAAGTGAACCGGAAATGCAGGGCTATTATAAGCTTGAATTACTATTCGGATGCACAGTAAATGGCATGTATGGAAAAATGAGGACAAATGGAACAGAAAAGCATAAAAAACGGGATATGGAGCATATGAGCCCCTTTATCCTAACGGGATTATGACGGCAGGAAAAAAGACGGAGAGCTGTTCGGAGTCAGATTTTTTGGCCGCAGGAAAGGAAGAAAGGCTGATTCTGGATCATAAAGATTTTGATTTTTCGTACGGTTGGAATAGGAAGAAGGAACCGGAGCAGCTCTATGAATTTTCCTGGAAGGCATTCGAACAACGGTAAACTGACCTGGTGCAGATTATTAGAAATGATAGTTTGTTCGGACAGGTTGAAGTACAGGAAGGCATTACGGTACTGGCGGAGCTATATGTCCCCAGGGAATGGAGACTGCAGAAAGAATGGGTTAATTTTACAAGGCAGTCGGAAAACCTGTTTCGCCGGTGAACCTGATATCTCCTTATCCATGACAACGGTAATCCGGCATTGCTTTTTATAACGAATCAGATTCCGCAAGTAGTATCAGTTACAATGACAGAGAAAGCAGATACAGGATTTCAGAGACAGCTGACGTTCAGGAATGAACCGGCATGATATATGGAATGATATGGGACTGAGCCGGATGATGGGAACTCAGTTTGAGGAATCTTTTTTGAATTTATCATAAAGAATGGCAGGAAGAATTTCTTCGCTGCCGGATTCCGGGGAGCAAAAGATGATGCTGAACAGGGGAAAACCAGTCTTCTTCATAGACTGCGTAAGCCCATCAGAGTCAGCATTGACAGGAAACGGAGCGGTGAAGGAAATCAGTCAGGTCTTTTCCGCAATGCCGGCCTATAATGCGATCTATAAAGAAAAATACCGGAAGAAGGTATATTATGGTAGATCGACCGTGGGCAAGAAAAGAGGGACGGATGGGGAATACAATTTAACTGGGATACCTTCCTGAGCAGCTGGGCCAGCTCATGGACTTATCCGGAGCTGGCAAAGGAAAATATGCTGTCCGGATATGATGTGCAGCTTCCTGACGGAAAATACCGCTCTATAGCAGCCCGGCGCCGCAGGCAGGGCCAACCGCCGATTACTGCGGGAAGATCGCAGCATATTGTCCAGGGACTTACATTATTGGCGGGAAAAACATTTTACATACCGGTGATAAAGAATGGGCTTTCAATGCTATGAGGGGGCCAAAAGGCCAATGCGTGGTGGTTCGCGGACAGAGGAGACGGGCAGCCCAGGCGGGATGCCAGGAAGTGGGGAATGCTGGGATTCGGATATGATCCGGAGGCGGAAATGGGAGTTTTAGGGCGTCCGTACAGCCCTCATGTCAAAGGCCCAGTATGCATACTTTGAAACCTATGATGACAGTCCCCAGTGGACCAGCGGAAAATACTTTGTCAGTGTGGCCGGAATGGAGAATCTGACCGAAGAAAAACTGGTGGACGAATCCCGGTATGTCTGCCGTTATCATATGGCGGATATCTATACATTGGAAAAGATGCTGCCTGTATGCAGTGGACTGTGAATCCTTAAGCCATATGGCAAGGGTATTGGGCCGTGAAGAGGAAGCTGTATATTATGAAAAAGAAAAGGGATATGGCAGAGCAGATCAATACCAGAATGTGGTGTGAGGAGGATGGGTGTTATTATAACCTTAAATTTGACGGGACATTCTCCAAACGCCAGTCTCGGACTGTTTCATGCCGCTTATGACAGGATGTGTGCCAAAGGAGAGGAAAGAGCGGCTCCTGCAGCCTTCTGAAGGATGAAAACAAATTCTGGGAGAGTATATGATTCCTTCTATCGCGAAAGATGATCCTGCCTTTCCCCAGCAGCATTATTGGAGAGGACAGATCTGGCCTCCGCAGACCTTGTGGACTTATCTTGCACTGAAGAGAGCCGGAGAAGAGGAACTGGCCTGGGAGCTGGCTTGCAAAAGCAGCCGGTATGCTGTCAAAAGAATGGAACAGAAATGGTTACTGTCCGGAAAATTACAGCGGAATTAAGGGTGAATGCTCCGGAGCATATCATTATAACTGGGGATGCTTATGGGACTGCCTCTTCTGGAAGAATTGATAGAATTCAGAGGATAAAGTGATTTTCGGCAATGCTATGGCTCCGGATGAGGACAGAACTGAAAATATTCCGGTTGATGGCCAACTTTATGATTTGGTAATAAACGGGGGGTATGACGGAGGTATACAGGGGAAATATTTTATTGGCAAAAGAAAAAGGTATAGTTGTGCTGGACAGATGAGAGAATAAGAATATACTGAACTCAGAAAAAAAAGAATCAGAGAAATCTGGTTCTTTTTTTTATTCCTTCTTATAACATGACGTACATATGTCACCTTACTATGTTATAGTAAAGCCATAAGGCGGCAAACTAAAGACACATTCTTTCCCGCCTTGATGCAGGCACATCCCCAAAACATATGTACAGGGAGAGACATGCAGATAAACAGACTATTTGAAATCGTATATATCCTGCTGGATAAAAAGAGCATCACCGCCAACGAACTCGCGGAGCATTTTGATTATCCAAAGAACCATTCTGCGGGACATAGAAACATTAACCATAGCGGGAATTCTATTTACACCACAAAGGGGAAGGGCGGGGGAATTCCATAATGGATAACTTTGTCCTCAATAAAACCGCGGTATCCGAGGAGGAACAGAACCAGATCCTGATTGCGCTGCAGAGCCTTGCCTCCACACAGCATATGGATACGGACGGCATCATATCCCGGCTTTGGTGCGCTGTTTCAGAAAACGGATACCTCATGGATTGAAGTGGATTTTTCCCGATGGGGAAGCACCAATCCGGATAAGGAAAAGTTTGAGATGATAAAGAGAGCTGTTATAAACAAACTGCCGCTTTCCTTTTCCTATCCTGGTTCCAATGGGAACTTACGGCCAGAACCGTATATCCTCTGAAGCTGGTCTTCAAATCCAGCGCATGGTACGTTCAGGGCGTATTGCCTGTCCAGACAGGATTACAGAACCTTTAAAATAAACAGGATGCTTTATCCGGAGGTGCTGCCGAAAGCTTTTGCGGATGGAATTCACGCCGCCTCCCATTGTTTCAGATGATATCAGGCCGGATTCCCTTGTATCTCTTCGGCTGCTTTTTGCGGCGGGAAGCGGCCTATCGGGTTTATGATGAGTTTGGACGAAAGAACCTGGTTCATCCGAATGAGGACGGAACCTTTACCGTGACGATTGAACTGCCCAATGATGCCTGGCTGTACGGCTTCCTTCTGTCCTTCGGAACTGCGGTAAAGGTAATAGAGCCGCAGCATGTAAGAGATTATCTTCTTTCCATGGCAGACAGGATAAAAAACCTTTTTATAAAGATGACATAAGGTGACATACAGCTGTCACCTTATGTGTTGTATGATAGGTTCATAGAAAAGCAAATCATTTATCAGGAGGAAAATAAAATGAGCAGACCGGCGACAAAGACAGATTTGATCCAGGCGGCAGAGGAACAGTTTGATAAAATGTGGAAACTGGTGGATTCCATGACACCGGAGGAACGGAATGCAGAATTTCATTTTGGGAAAATGTGAAAATGAAAGAGGCGCACTGGCAGAGAGACAGGAATATACGTGATATACTGGTACACCTGTATGAATGGCACCAGCTGCTGCTGAACTGGGAAGAGAATAATAAGAAGGGCCTGGCAATGCCGTTTATCCCGGCTCCGTATAACTGGAAAACCTATGGGCAGATGAATGGGAATTCTGGAAAAGCATCAGGACACCTCGTATGAGGAAGCCAGGAAATGCTTCTTGACAGCCACAGAAAAGTGATGGAATTAATTAAAAATATTCCAATGAGGAGCTGTTTGAGAAGAAGCATTTTTCCCTGGACAGGACTTCAACCTTGGCTCATACTGTGTTTCAGCAACCTCCAGCCATTACGACTGGGCCATGAAAAAAATGAAGGCGCATATGAAGTCGTACAGAGATGCACAGAAAAGGGCTGAAACCGTCATCCTACAGCAGGGGGCGAGCAGACGCGGATACACTGGAAACAGCGGATAAACACAGAGCGTTTCCTGCAGTAGTCCAGACCGATTTCACGGCATAACGGGAAGGTCTCGATAAAATCCTTTTTCACATCCATTACGGCATCACAGTCATAGAAATACACTCCGCATTCAAAATGCAGATAAAGAGAACGATAATCCATATTGATGGTTCCAACCACGGCAACCTTATCATCGGACAGATAGTCTTTGGCATGGATAAATCCAGGCGTATATTCATAAATGCGGACACCGGACTGTAATCAGGCGGCATAATAGGATTGTGTGAGCAGGAAAACAAGCTTTTTGTCCGGTATGCCGGGGGTGATTATGCATGCGTCAATCCCCTCTTTCCGCAGCCATGCACAGTTCCTTCTGCATTTCATTATCAATGATGAGATAAGGCGTGGTAATGTAAACATATTCGGCGGCGTTTTTAAGGATATTCATATATACATTTTCATGGGGTTATATCATCCAGAGGAGTATCGGAATAGGGCTGGATAAAGCCCTTCTGCAGGCTTTGGAAGGCCGTATTCCCGCGCAGATACCTTTCGAAAGAATCATCGGTATCCCGGATGAAGTTCCACATTTCCAGAAACATGACGGTATGGCTTTTTACGGCGTCTCCTTCCATACGGACTCGGTATCCTTCCAGTGGCCGTATGGGTGTGTGACATTAAAGTATTCGTCTGCCAGGTTAAAGCCTCCGGAGGAAGCTGATGTGATTATCGATAACTGTTATTTTGCGATGGTCCCGGTGATTCATGAATACATAGAGCAAAGGAATCAGAGGATTAAAAATTCGGCACTGGATTCCCTGGCGGTTCAGACGCCGCATAAATTCCGGCTTTACAAAGCCTATGCTTCCGAAATCATCATAGATAAAACGCACCTCCACGCCTTCAGAAACCTTTTTCATAAGGACTTCTTCAATTCGGTGGAAGACTTCCGTATCTTCCACGGCAAAATATTCCATAAAATAAATTCCCTTGCATTTTCCAGATCCTTCAGCATGGCTTCCAGGGCAGGCTCTGTCTGCGGATAATAGGTTATGTCCGTATTTTGGATATACAGGAAATCCGCTGGAATGCTGAATATAGGACTGCTGGTTATGGATGTAAATATTTTTCTCCCTGAGGCTTTGGAGGATTTCCTTTTCTGCTTAAGCTCAGGGCTGAATTTCCCGCTACTTTTTCATAATGTGCTTTTGTCCTTTTCGTTAGGCCGGTTCTTCCGAACATCAGATACAGGGTAATCCCGAAGAGGGGGGGAGAGGATAACGATTGTCCATACAAGCCTGGCGGCGGAATTATCGCTCTTGGCATTGATCCCGCAGAACCACGATGATACCGATAATTTCTATAACGGTGGCAAACCATACATAATACTGATTCAGCTTCCAGACAAGCGCAATGATCCAGACCAGCTGTATAATCAGGCATAGAACGGTAAATAAAACACGTCCGAACACGACCTTCAGAATGTTCCTCATAGCATATCCCCCATTTTTTCTTCTGCATATAAATCCCTGTTAACAAAATCATATTAATTATACCTGATAGGCAGGAGAATGTCTATTTCGCTTTGCCGGGCAAAAATCTGATGACTTAAGAGTCGGATTTTTGCTATACTGGATACAGTGAGTAAACGGAGGTATGAAAGCGGCATGGGCATGGATAAAGAACTTCAGGAGGTAGAATCTTTTGCAGACAGAATTCTGCGGAGTTATTTTTGTGAATCGGATGTGGAATTCTGATTTCCACCTTTGCCGAGGGATATGTATGGATGGGCGCCGGAGAAAGGCAGAAGGCGGAGGGAAAGGCTGCGGTTGCCGCCTGTTTCCGGGAAGGGAAAAGACGATCTGGCTCCCTGTGATATGACAGAGAAAGATATGTGACCCGAAGGCTGGGAGAGAATATTTTCTTTTGCGAGGGAGACAGCTGGATTCAACCGAAGAAGGAAACCGGTTTGTATTTCAGGACTCATCAGAGGATCACATTTATCTTTGAACGGACAGAGAAAAGTGCTGAAAACAAAGCATATCCATAATTCTGTGGATTATTCGGATATTATGGAAGATGAGCTGTTCCCCCCGCACAGGCCGGGAAAGAGGCGTTTGAGAAACTGAGCAGGGTCCTGGAGCAGAGGATCGTCAGATTGAGCTGATGCTTTCCAGGCTTCCGGGAGGTATGCTATATGCGGTGCGGATAATAATTTTACGTCAAAATGGATCAGTGATTCTCTCTGCTCTCTGCTGGGCTATGACGGCCCTGAGGAGTTTGAACAGCTTACAGGAGGTCCGGGCATGGCTATATTCTGGCGGAGGATTATGAGAGTGTCTGGGATAATATAAAACAAAAGCTGGATCGGGGAGAGTCTTACAGTCTGGAATACCGGGTAATGTAAGGACGGCAGTATTTTGTGGGTATCGGACATCGGTGAAAAGGCGGAGTATCCGGATGGGCAGGAGGCGATCTACTGCTTCATATCCGATATAACCGAACGGAAGCAGAAGCAGATGGAAATGGATGCGGTGAATCAGGAGGTGAGAAGGCAGGCGGAATTCCTGACACAGCTTTATGATACGATACCCTGTGGTATTTTACAGTTTACAACAGATAAGTCCCATGAAATTGTGAGCCTGAACCGTATGGTATGGGAATTCTACGGATTTTCATCCGAGGAAGAGTACCGCAGGCATATAAGTTCTCCTCTGCAGCTTGTTCTTGATGAGGATCGGCAGAGATAACGGAGCTGATTGAACAGCTTGAGCCTTACTCAGGAACCGTGGATTATGTAAGGGAGAGCAGACGGATAGACGGTACGCAGGTCTGGATTAATGTAGTTATGGAAAGGCTGGTGAATGCGGACGGGATTGATGTAATTCAGGCCATATTCGCCGACATTACGGAAACCAAAAGGCTGCAGATGCTTCAGGAAAGGCAGCGGCTGATTGAAAACCAGTCGCTCGGGCGGCCACTTGTACAGCCTATCTATGATAATGAGTATTAATCTGACCCAGAATACCTATAACTGCTTTATTGAAGAGCAGGAATGCTTTCTGAGGAACAGGAAAGGCGTTTTTGATGACATGGCGGCGGATTTCCTCCCTGACGTTTATCCCTCCTATCCAGGAGGACTTTGCTTCCTTTTTTCAGCAGGAAAATATGCAGGAACGTTTCCGGAAGGGGAACAGGAATTGTATATGGAGGTTCAGGCAAAGGGTATTGACAGGGAATATCACTGGATTTCCGTCCAGTTGATTTATGTGGATAATCCTGTGGGTGGATCTTCTAGCCATTGAACTGGTTAAAGCTACTGGATGCACAGAGGCTGAAAAAGAAACCCGTCAGGAGCAGCTGCTGAGGGATGCTCTGACGGCGGCAAGGGCGGCTAATGAGGCAAAATCGGTTTCCTTTCCCGTATGAGCCATGATATCCGTACACCGATGAACGCCATTATCGGCATGTCCACTATCGGCCAGCTGAAAAAGGAGGATCCTGCCAGAATACAGGACTGCTTCAGCAAAATTGACGCCTCCTCCGTTATCTGCTTTCCCTTATCAATGATATATTGGATATGTCCAAAATAGAAACGGGCAAAATGTCCATTGCCAGGGAAAAATTCGACTTTGTGGAATTTATTGATGAGATTATATCTATTATTTATCCCCAGGCGGTGAATCAGGGCTGCATTTTGAACTGCACTATGAAGAGCCCATTGAGCATTATTATATCGGTGATGAGCTGCGTCTGAAGCAGATTATCATGAATCTTCTTTCCAATGCGGTGAAGTTTACACCGGCAGGAGGACAAGTGGAGGTACAGATACGGGAAGAAAAAAGGACGAATGGTTTTTGCCTATCTGCGTCTGATGGTGTCGGATACGGGAATCGGTATGTCCTTGAGAATATTATGAACCGGCTGTTCCAGCCCTTTGAGCAGGAATCTTCGGAAATGGCCCGGAACAATGTGGAAGCGGCCTGGGGCTTTCCATTGTGTATAATCTGGTGCAGCTCATGGGAGGAAGCGTTGAGGTACAGAGCGGAAGGAGGAAGGGAGTGTCTTTACCGTCCTTCTGCCTGTAGGCGTAATCAATGACAATGAAGAGGAAGAACAGAGGAGAAAAAATCCAAAGAGCTTCTGAAGGGCTGAAGGTCCCTGATCGTAGATGATGATGAGATCGTGGGAGAGCAGGTTTCCGATATCCTGGGAGAAATCGGCGGCTATTCCTGTGGGTGGATTCAGGAAGAAAAGCGGTGCAGGGAAGTAAGGGCGGCCATGGACAGCGGACAGCCTTATGATATTGCGATGGTTGACTGGATTATGCCGGATATGGACGGTGTGGAAACCACCCGCCAGATCCGTAAAATAACCGGCCCGGATACAACTATCATTATTATTTCCGCCTACGATTGGAGCTGTATTGAAGAGGAAGCATGCCGGGCAGGCGCCAATTACTTTATATCAAGCCTTTGTTTAAAACTACGATTTATAATACCTTTTCTCATCTGGGCGGCTTTACGGAAATCTGCAGTGAAAAAAAATCAAACAGGATGCTGCGGTGGATTTCGATGGAAGGCATGTCCTGTTAGTGGAGGATAATGAGCTGAATCTGGAGATCGCGAAGTCACTGCTGGAAATGTACGGACTGACTGTGGACAGTGCGGAGAACGGGGAAGCCGTTGAACAGTATCTGAAGAAGCCGGAGGGTCATTACTTTGCCGTGCTGATGGATATCGGATGCCGGTCATGAACGGACTGGATGCTTCCAGGGCGATACGGGCTTCCGGGAAAAAGGATGCCCGACAGTTCCCATTTTGGCCATGACAGCCAATGCCTTCGATGAGGATCGTGTCCTGGCAAAGGCGGCGAGGTATGACGGGGTATCTGGTGAAACCGCTGGATATGAAGCTACTGGTGGAGGAATTAAGAAAACTGCAGTAATATACAAAAAAGGGAAATGTCAGAGACGGTGCTTTATGCATCCGTTTCCGGCATTTCTTTTATAGCCTTTAAAAAAGAGGAAAAGTGACATCCGCCAGCGTAACGGCATCGGTATGGTAACGGACAATAATGCGGTCGGGCTTTGGGCCAGGGCGGTAACCGCCCCGAAAGCCGGAATGAATCGCAGCGGCGCAGATTTCGTCGGATCCAGGTCCGGTCTTACGGAGCCGTCGTGAAACAGGCTGCCTTTTCAAAACGGAGCATGTCTCCGGAACGGAATTCGTCAGGGGCTGAATATGTGGTTATAAATCCCGTTTTCCATATCCATGGTTTCCCGGGTATAGGTATGGCTGAAGGCGGACTGAAAGAGTAAATCATGAGGCGCGGTGCAGAGAATGTGCTTTAAAAGATGGAAAAAGCACTGGAAACGTGAATAGGTAGTTTTGTTTGTGTGCTCATAGTATTCCATAAGTCGGCTGCTGTAGCCTCCGATTTTCTGTGATGGATTTCCATAAAATTTCATCTTTATTCTCAAAATAGCGGTACAGCGTGGAGCGGGTAATACCGCAGCAGGAAGCGATTTCCGTGAAGCTTACGGCTTCTATTCCTTTTATAAAAAGCTCTTCCGCTGCAGTGAGTATTTTGTCAGCTGGTTGGTACTGTGTTTCATATATTTGTATTTTGCCACCATTCTCTTTTCTCCTGTATTAAGCGTCGTTTCCATTTGAAGTATAAAGGATTCTGTATTTAAAAAATATCAGGATTTTGTAAAATTTAATACAGGCTGTCTGAATTTGTACACAGTGCCTTATTTTTTACGAATTTTAACCTGTCTATGTGGATTGCAGAAAAAAGCCGTGTTATTCTACCAAAGGAATCACATGGAAAACAGCTGGCTGCTTGAGATGGTGCAGTGGAAGGAGCAAAAGGAAATGAGAAGAAAAAAATAAAGGTTTGTGCGGCGGCGCTGACAATGATAATAGGTATTATGGCGGTATTGCCCGGCTGCGGGCCGACAGTACGGCGGAAAACGGTTCCGCCCCGGATGCGGCGCAGGAGGTAAATACAGCACAGGAAGGAAACGGAGCGCAGGATGGAAGTACAGCTCAGGAAGGGACTGACCTGCAGGCGGAAGATTGGCCGGAAGAAATCACGGTGGTTCAGATGCCGAATGAAAATAACCCGAATGTGGGGGCAGAAGCATGAAGAATTCAGCAGGGGGGGCTATGGAAGAGGCTCTCGGAATTAAGGTAAAAAGGAGATGGAGGGGCACGGAATATTCCGTGGGGATTGAAGGAATGGCGAGCGGCAACATTGACGTCATGCTGGTAAGCCCCATGAGCTACTACCAGGCAAAGGAAAAGAGCCAATGCCCAGCTTCGGTGAGCACGCCTATGGCTTCGAATATTATACAGCCTTCATCACGCAGGCGGACAATGAGGAAATCAATACGCTGGAGGATCTGAAGGGGAAAACCTTTGCCTTTGTGGATCAAGCGTCTCTTCCGGTTATATATGTATCCCAAGGCCAAGCTGGTAAATGAGCTTTCTCTGGATCCGGATCTGTTGAGAACAGCGGATATTTCTTTGATACCGTGGCGTTTGCAGGACAGCATCCTTCTGTTGCAACAGGCGTTGCCATGGGGAGATTATGATGCGGGCGCGGTAGCGGCCTCCGTGATTGATCAGATGGTGCAGGCAGGCGCGCTGAGGATGGAAAGCTGAAGGTTATCGACCGGACGGATACGATTCCCAATCCCGCTTATGTTGTCCGTGGCGATCTTCCCGAAAGCCTGAAGGCAAAGCTGAAGGAATTTTTTCAATTATTCGGATGCGAGTTATTTTGAAGAAGTGCATGGGGACCCCTTCCATACGTTTTATAGATGTCAGCGAAGAGGATTATAAGGTTGTTTATGATACTCTGGAAGCGCTGCATATTGAAGGAGAATAAGAAAATGGATAAGGTACTGCTTCATATAGAAACATTTGACCAAGCGTTATGACAAGGATACGGTTGCCCTCCGGAATGTGAGCATCGACTTTAAGGAAGGGATTTCGTGAAGGTAATCGGCCCTTCCGGGGCAGGAAATCCACCCTGATACGCTGTATTACCGGATGATCGATGCGACGGATGGGAAAAATACTGTTTGACGGGCAGGAAATAAGCGGGGCCAGAGGGCAAAACTGCGGGTGCTCCGTCCGAAATCGGAATGGTATTCCAGAATTATAATCTGATAGGGCGTGTCAATGTAGTTAAAAATGTGCTTTACTTGGCCGTCTGGGCATATGCCCCTGTGGAAAAGCCTGTTGGGAAAATACAGCAGGGAGGAAAGGAAAGCCGCCTTGCGCTGCTGGAAAAGGTCGGCCTGAAGGATCAGGCTTATAAAAGGGCGATGCCCTTTTCCGGCGGACAGATGCAGCGGGTAGGGATATGCAGGGCATTGATTCAGGAGCCCAAGCTGCTGTTGGCGGATGAACCCATCGCTTCCCTGGATCCCCAAATCTGCGGAAATTGTTATGGAACAGATGCATGATATCACGTCGGAAAGAGGGCTTACCTGTATAGTAAACCTGCATCAGGTGGATTTTTGCACGCCGCTATGCCAGCCGTATCGGGGGATACGGGACGGACAGGTGGTTTTTGACGGCGCGCCGGACGAACTGACGGAAGAGATGACGGCCTTCATATATATCAGGGGAAAGAGCATGAAATGAAATTGAAGGAATCAGGGCCGTCCAGGCAGGTATCTGTAAAAAAGGTGGTGGTTCAGAATGGCTGAATTGGCGGGAAAAAGAGCGGATACATTCCCGGTTTTCAGGAGCGGGTGAACCGGGGGCTGCTGGTTCTTTGGGAGCGGCGGTGGTTTTCTGCGGCTGTATGGCTTTATCTGGAAATATCACCTTCGGAGGCGGTGAAAGGGGTTCCGGCTTTGTCCGGTTTTTTGTCGCGGCAAAATTCCTGCCGGCTTCCTTTAAAAATATCAGAGCTTATGTGCCGGCTGTGATAGATACGGTGCTTTTTCGCCGTGGCGGCAACCCATCTGTCTACGGCCCTGTCCTTTCTTTTTTGGCCTGCTCATGTCGGATAAAACGAATCCCATAACGCCCGCTGCGCCTGCTTGCAGAGGGATTATTTCTTTTGAGAAATGTC
>VOFB01003743.1_pt1 | contig 31237 bp, 58 predicted proteins | sample 5384141 | NCBI WGS metagenome assembly VOFB01 (sample SAMN12384721, study PRJNA508395) | human gut metagenome | isolation source: healthy gut A | host: Homo sapiens | reverse complement strand
CAAATGCTTCGTTCAGTTACGTACTCAGGGCGCTGTGCCGGGGCGGGAAAGCGGTTCCCCGCCCGCGCCGTCTCGCCTGGCGAGGATGCATATTTATTCTTTTAGAAAATGATACGACTGTAAGAGAATTGCGTTTATGAAACTGTGGTCGGGAGATTCCGCAAAGGAAACCGATGCGTTGGTCAATGATTTTTAATTCGTCCATCCCCTTTGATCAGCGGCTTTACCGTGAGGATATCGAGGGCAGTATGGCCCATGCGTCCATGCTGGGCGAGCAGGGGGTATTATTTCCCGTGCTGACGCGGAGAATATCTGCACGGGGCTGCGCGGCATCCTCGCCGACGTGGAGGCGGGGGACGATAGAATTTTCTGCTGACACGAGGACATCCACATGAATGTGGAAACTATTTGACGGGGCGTATTGGCGGGCGGGCAAACGCCTGCACACCGCCCCGCAGCCGCAATGATCAGGTGGCTCTGGATTTCCGGCTGTACCTGCGGCGGCAGATCCTGGCGGGATTGTGGAGCAGCTGCTGCATTTCCAGAAGGTCTGCTGCAGCAGGCCAGACAGCACACGGAGACGGTCATGCCCGGCTACACTCATCTGCAGCGGGCTCAGCCCATCACCTTTGCGCAGCACCTGCTGGCCTATGCCCACATGCTCTGCCGGGATGTGACGCGGCTGGAGGACTGTCGCGCGCGCATGAACGAATGCCCTCTGGGTTCCGGCGCCTGGCACCACTTACCCCCATCGACCGCTTTGCCACTGCCGGAGAGCTGGGCTGACCGGCCCATGGGCAACAGTTTGGACGGCGTCAGCGACCGGGATTATGCGCTGGAATTCCTGGCGGCCTGTTCGATCCTGATGATGCATCTTTCCCGCCTTGCCGAGGAGACGATCCTCTGGTGCAGCTGGGAGTTTAAGTTCATTGATCTGGACGACGCCTATTCTACCGGCTCGTCCATCATGCCCCAGAAGAAAAAATCCGGATGTGGCGGAACTGGTGCGGGGCAAAACCGGCCGTGTGTACGGCTCTCTGATGAGTCTTCTGACGGCGATGAAGTCCCTGCCTTTGGCCTACAATAAGGATATGCAGGAGGACAAAGAGCCGGTGTTCGATGCCATCGATACAGTGAAATTGTGCATTCCTGTGTTTGCCGGCATGATCGAGACGATGACGGTGCATCCGGAGAATCATGCGCCGCGCCGCGGGCCGGGGCTTTATCAACGCCACCGACTGCGCCGACTATCTGACGAAAAAGGGAATGCCCTTCCGCGATGCCTACACTGCTGTGGGCAATTTGGTGTACTACTGCCAGGAGCAGGGAAAGACAGCTGGAGGAGCTGACGCTGGAAGAGCTGCAAAGAACCTCGCCGTTGTTTGAAGCAGATGTATACGAGGCGCTGAATCTGGAAAAATGCGCTATGAGCCGCGCCTGTTCGGCGGCCTGCCAAGGCTGAAGCAGCGCGGCAGATCCGTGAGATCGAAGCGTTTATTCAAACAAGAGAGAATGTGTGATTCATGAGCAAACCCATTGTATATATCGATGGCAAAGGAAGGTACCGGCCTGCAGATTTACGACCGGTTGGCGCAGCGGCAGGATATCGATCTGCTACTGATCGACGAGGACAAACGCAAAGACGCCGCTGAGCGGAAAAAGTGCATCAACGCGGCGGATATTGTGTTTTTGTGCCTGCCAGACGCGGCGGCCCGGGAGGCTGTGGCCTTGGTGGGAGAACGACCGAACCCGGATCATTGACGCCTCTACGGCTCACCGCACAGCAGAGGGCTGGGCCTACGGCTTTGCCGAGCTGTCGCCGGAGCACCGGAGCCGCCGTTGCCGCGGGGCAAGCGCGTGGCCAATCCCGGCTGCCATGCCACGGGCTTTTATTTCCGCTGTGTATCCGCTGGTGAAATACGGTCTGCTGCCGCCGGATTACCCGCTGACCTGCTTTTCGCTGACTGGCTACAGCGGCGGAGGAAAAAAAGATGATCGCAGAGTACGAGGTGGCGGACAAAGGGGCGGCACTGTATGCACCGCAGCTGTATGGATTGAATCTGGAGCACAAACACCTTCCGGAGATGCAGAAAGTGTGTTCCCTGCTGCGTGCGCCGGTATTTTGCCCCATTGTGGACGATTACTACAAGGGTATGGCTACCTCGGTGACGCTGCACACCGCGCTGCTGCCGGGCCATCCCACAGCGGCGCAGCTGCATGACGTGCTGGAGGATCACTACTCCGGTGCTGCTCTGGTTTCTGTGGCGCCGCTGGGCTATACGGAAAAATTGCCGCTAATACCATGGCCGGCAGCGACAGACTGCAGCCGATCATCTGCGGCCATGAGGATCAGGTGCTGATTGCGCTCTGTTTTGATAATCTCGGAAAGGGCGCTTCCGGCGCGGCGGTGCAGAACATGAATCTGATGCTGGGACTGGAAGAAACCACGGGGTTGAATCTGTGAGCACCGGCTGTGCACTGTTGGTAGGGAGCAAAGTGACACGCGGTACAGGGCTAAACCATTCTGCCCTGTGTGAACTGGAAAGAAAAAGAAGGAATGAGTATGTTGAACTGGACTTCCGGCGGCGGCATGTGCGCCGAAAGGATTTACGGCGGCCGGCGTACGCTGGTGTGAAAGCGGGCAGCAGCGCGGATAAAGGATTTGATGCTGCTCTTTTCGGAAAAACCCTGTGCCGCTTGGGGCATGTATACGCAAAATGTAGTCAAGGCGGCTTCAGTGCTGTGGACGCGCCAAGCGCAGAACGGCGCGGCTCAGGCTGTGGTGGCCAACAGCGGCAACGCCAACGCTTGCTGCGAACAAAGCGGTGAAAACGCGGAACGGATGGCCCGGGCGGCAGCTGAACAGCTGGGAATTGCGCCGGAGGATGTGGTGGTCGGTTCCACTGGCGTCATCGGCCAGACCATCAACATTTCCGCCATCGAACAGGCGCTGCCTGGCTGCGCGGAACAGTTGAGCCGCGCCGGTTCCGACGCGGCGGCCCAATATGACCACGGATACCGTGAAAAAGGAAGAAGCCGTGACGGTGGAAATCGGCGGCAAAACCGTGACAATCGGCGGTATTTCCAAGGGCAGCGGTGTATGATCCACCCAATATGGGTCCATGCTGTGCTTTTTGGTCACAGACTGTGCGATTTCAAAGATCTGGTCCGCACGGCGCTCCAGGAGGCTGTGCGTATCGGCTTCAATCGCATCAGCGTGGACGGCGATACCTCCACCAATGATACCTGCGTGCTGATGGCCAACGGTATGGCCGGCAATGGAGATCACCGAAAAGGGTGAGGCTTATGCTCTGTTTGTGGAAGCGCTGAGTGCATTGTGCGTCAAACTGTGGCTCGGCAGATGGCCAGGGACGGCAGAAGGTGCCAAGCATCTGATCACCTGTACGGTGTCCGGCGCGCGGACGAGCAGAGCGCCGAAACCGTTGCCAAAAGCGTCATCGCTTCCAGCTTGACCAAGGCGGCGGTGTTCGGCTGCGACGCCAACTGGGGCCGCGTATTGTGCGCCATGGGCTATTCCGGCGAGTCTTTTTGACCCGGAACGGGTAGATGTAACGTTTTCTTCGGAGAACGGCGCGGTGGATCTGCCGCGCGGGCCGCGGCCTGCCTTTTGACGGGCATTGGCCAGACAGGTCCTTTCGGCTGGCGAAGTGGTTATCGCCGTTTCCATGGGAGAGGGCGATGGATGCTGTACCTGCTGGGGCTGTGACCTCACCTATGACTACGTTCAGATCAACGGAGATTACCGCACGTGAGTATATCGGCGCGGCCTTCCACAGGGCCGCGGCGGATATCTCTATGCTGAATCAGTGAAAGGGCGCGAAAAAGCGCTGCCAAAGTTCTGGCTGGGCGCCTCTGTCATGCGCGCAGCGGTTTCCGGATACGACGTGCTGGATGGAGCTGGGTTTGTGCGCGGAAGGAACTTCCGGACAAGAGCAAGGGAAAAGAAGAGGGGTAACGATGAACAGTACAAATTATGAGCGGGCGCAAACGCTGGTGCAGGCGCTGCCGTATATTCAGAAATTCTATGGAAAGACCATTGTGGTGAAGTACGGCGGAAACGCCATGATCAACAACGACCTCTTTGCTGCGGTGATGGAGGATATCGTCCTGCTGAACCTGGTGGGCGTGAAAGTGGTGCTGGTGCATGGCGGCGGACCGGAGATCAGCGAGATTTTGGACCGGATGGGAATCGAATCCCGCTTTATCAACGGCCTGCGCTACACCACCAAAGACCATGCATGTGGTGCAGATGGTGCTGTGCGGCAAGGTGAACAAAAATCTGGTGGATTGGATCTCCCGTATCGGCGGCCATGCCGTAGGCCTTTCGGGGTTGGATTCGGCATTGATTCAGGCTAAAAAACTCGATCGGGGCGACGGGGAGGATTACGGTCTGGTGGGTGATATCACGAAGGTGAACCCCAATGTGCTGGAGACAGCGCTGGCCAATGGCTTTATTCCCATCGTAGCCACAGTGGCGCAGGCGGCGGACAACACCGATGAGGGGTATGTTTACAACATCAACGCCGACACGGCGGCGGCAAAGCTGGCTGTAGCGCTGCAGGCGGAAAAAGCTGATCCTGCTTACCGATGTGCGTGGCGTGCTCCGTGATCCGAAGGACGAGGAAAGCCTGATCCATGTGATTCATCCCGGGGAACTGGAGGATTACCGCGAGCAGGGCATTCTCACCGGCGGCATGATTCCCAAAACGGACTGCTGCGCTGAAGCAGTGGCCGGCAGGGGTCAAGCGCACCCATATCATCGACGGCCGCATTCCCCATTCCATTTTAATTGAAATGCTGACGGATGAAGGTATCGGTACTATGATACTCAATGAGGAGGAACATGTGTGATGGAAAACCAGGAATTGATTGCACGGGACACGCAATGCGTTATGCAGACTTACGGCCGTTTTCCTATCGCCATTGATCATGGACAGGGCGCGCTGCTGTACGATGTGGAGGGCCGGGAGTATGTGGACTTTACGGCTGGCATCGGCGTTAACTGCCTGGGTTACGGCAATTGGCAGTGGGCCAGTGCCGTAGGTGCACAGGCTCTGCGCTTGGCGCATGTGTCCAATTTGTTCTACAGCGAACCGTATATTGCGCTGGCCGAGCAGTTGTGCGCACGTTCCGGGTTGAGCGCAGCCTTTTTTCCAACAGCGGCGGTGAGGCTAATGAGGGCATGATCAAGCTGGCCAGAAAATACAGCTTTGATAAGTACGGTCATGGCCGGAGCACCATCATCACGCTGAACAACTCTTTTCACGGCCGAACCGTTACAACTTTGTCAGCTACGGGGCAGGCGGTATTCCACCAGTATTTTTCCCCTTTACCGAAGGGTTCCGTTATGCCGACGCCAATGACATTGACGCCATCCGCGATGCCGGTGGCGACGATGTGTGCGCTGTGATGCTGGAGTTGGTGCAGGGTGAAGGCGGTGTGTATCCCATGGAGCGGGGAGTTTGTGCACCAGCTGGCAGTACTGTGCGCCGAAAACGACTGGCTGCTGCTGGTGGATGAGGTGCAGACCGGCATCGGACGCACAGGCACCCTGTTTGCCTATCAGCAGTACGGCATTCTGCCGGACGTTGTTTCTTTGCCAAGGGCATTGGCGGTGGCTTGCCGCTGGGCGGTATTCTGGCCAATGAAAAGTGCCGGAATGTGCTGGGGCCGGGGATGATGCCACTACGTTCGGCGGGAATCCGGTTTCCTGCGCCGGCGGCTGTGCTGTGCTGGAACAGCTTAGCGATGATGTGCTGGAAGAAGTGAAAATCAAAGGTGAACTGATTCGCGACTATATTGAGGGAATGCATAGTCCTTATGTTGCCGGTGTGCGAGGCTTGGGGCTGATGATTGGTGTGCAGCTGACGGGTATCTCCCATAAAGAGCTGGCGCAGCGCTGTATTGATCGGGGACTTCTGGTGCTGACAGCGGGAACAGATACGTTGCGTCTGCTGCCGCCTCTGACCATTACCAGAGAGGAAATCCTTCGCGGACTGGACATTCTGCACAGTGTTCTGTGTGAATAAAGAGTGGAAAAATGCATTTAGCTACCTGAAAACCATCCCGTTTTCGGGTGGCTTTTTCCTTTGTGAGCGAAAGGAAAACGATTTTTCAAAAAATAAATGTCCAGATTCTCCCAGCCGCTGTCTACCATGTCTACCGGATGTCTACCAAAATGGAAAAGGAAAACAACTGGGGGACAAGAGATAGAAGAAAAGCAGCGACAGCATCTGCCGGCGAAATGTCTACCAAATTGAAAGACCATACGTTTGCAATCCCGGAAAGGCCGCTGTGGTGCGGCTTTCCGGGGATTTTGCTTTGCGGTCAAAGAGGTGCTATGCGGTATTTATAAGCCGGTGTTTTGGAGGAAAAACGGGCTATTTGTGCTGAATTGGATCACTTTTTGGAGCAAAACGATCAAAAAAGGAGGACTACCGAACCATGAAGAATCTGAAAAAGGTTCTGTCCCTGGTGCTGGCGCTGGCCATGGCATTGAGCCTGATGACTGCCGCTTTCGCCGCGGACGCGAGTGACTACAAGGATTATTCCAAAGTCACTTACAAAGAGGCGGTCGATGTTATGACTGCCGCCGGCATTTTCAATGGCGGCGACGGCAATAACTTCAACCCCGACGCAACCCTGAATCGCGAACAGGCTGCGAAGATCATTACCTATATGCTGGTGGGCCAGGATGCAGCTGACAAGCTGACGGCTTCCATTGCTCCCTATGCCGACGTGGCAGCTACCCGCTGGAGCGCAGGCTCTATTGCCTACTGCACCAACGAGGGCATTATCGCCGGCGACGGCAACGGCCGTTTTAACCCCACGGATCCTGTGACGGGTACCCAGTTTGCCAAGATGCTGCTGGTTGCTTTGGGCTATGATCCCAGATTGAGCAGTTGGTGGGTAACAGCTGGGCCATCAACGTTTCAAGCTGGCTCTGGGCGACGCCGATCTGGACGATGGCATGGAAGAGATTGCACTGTCCGTCAACCTGACCCGTGAGCAGGCCGCTCAGATGGCGTTCAACGCCATGCAGGCCACTCTGGTGGAATATGAGGACAACGGCGGCAAGATTGAGCTGCCCGGCGGCATCGTCATTGTCACCGATCCTTCCAAGGCCACTCCTGTTACCTCCAAGGTGAAGGCAGACGCTACCAACATCAGCGACGATACCGTCGTGATGAACGGCGGCGACGTTTATACCGTAGAGTTTGCTGAGAAATACTGCAAGGACCTGAAGCTGAAGAGTAGCACGGGTCACATGATGCAGCTGACCGACAAGTGGAGTTACAAGAGCGCCACCATCGGCGAGTATATGACTGCTCCCGACGCTGTTGCGGTTGTGGATGACACCGATAAGACCATCCACGACATCCTGACCGGCAGCTCTTACATGGACTACAGCAGCTCCGACATTAACTTGGCTAAGAATGTTGACGACGATAGTAACAGCAAGTACATTTATATCAACGGCGTCGAGCAGAATGATCTGAATACGAAACTGACGCAGGGCGATGTGGTGTACGCCTATGAGAACAATGACGGCGATGTCGCAAAGGTTGTTGTGGCACATTACACCTATGCCAAGATCGACTCATCTCCGACAACATGAGCACCAGCGAGGAGAACAACGGCGCATCCTATCGCGTGAAGCTGGTGGACATCGATGACAACAACCTGGGCACCTTCTATGATGATTATGATGACACCAGCAAGGAACTGCCCGGCTTTGATGCCAGCACTTATGAAGAAGGCACCGTTCTGGCAGTGGCCATGAACGGCAAGAAGGCTGTGGCCAGCTATGTGGCCGATGTGGTTACCGGCAAGCCCACTTCCGTGAAGGAAGCTGTCAACGGCAACATCACCATCGACGGCACCAAGTATGATTATGCAGGCGCACCCGCTGGCAACTATGACAACATTGACTTCGATAAGGAGTACGGTGTTTACACCACCAACGAGGGCTATGTGATCGCTATTGACGGCGCTTCCGCAGCCAACCTCGAGGACATTTTTACTATGTCACTGCGGTTTACAGAGACACTGTTGGCGGTGAGGATATCTACTATGCACAGCGTGTTTCCTCCGATGGCAAGGTTGATACTGTTGAAGTCGAAAAAGGTGCTCTGCAAGTGGCAGGATATGAAAGTGCCAAGACTGAGAATCCTTGACTTCCAAAGTAACTACTAAGGTTAACGACGGCGCTCATGCAGGCCTGTATGAGTTCACCGATAAGAAAATTGCAGCTACCACTGCTGCAGAAGAGCAGAAGAGCGGCGATGAGGTTTACACCATTAAGCCCTTCAATGTTTCTGATCTGACGATGATTTCGATGCTACGCCTAAAGCTACTTTGAGCAATGATTTCAAGGCAACTGACAGCACGCTGAGAACGAGCGAAGGCAACTTCTATGTCAATGAAGAGACTGTGTATCTGGCTGTGGAGAGCCAGGGCAGCAAGATCGATGTGACCTATGCTGTGGGCGGCCTGAAGTGCTCCGCTACCGGCGCAGGGGCTTATGTTGTCACCGATGATGGACAGACAGCAAGACGGCCCGCCTGGTCATCTTTGCAGGCGAATCCCTGAGCACTTCCGCTTCCACCGAAAACATCGTCTACCTGGCTGGCGACGCTGAACAGAAGGCTTCCAGCGACACTTATACCACCGACGATCTGTGGCTGATGGAAGACCTGACCAATCCGGCTGGCATTATCATCACCGATGATAACACCGACCAGGGCTTCTACACCTACAGCATGGACGGCGACAACTACAAGCTGGAAGACGCCAATGAGTTGAAGCTGAATGCCGATTACGATGATGAGGACGGCTACATGGATGGCCTGACGGTTACCAGCGTGTACAACAAGAGCGGTAAGGCTTATGTCACCTTCAGCGATTCCAAGCTGACGGACGTCAAGTTCAACGGCGTGACCATTATCGATACCCGCAGCGAGAGCGATATCGACAACAGCGCATATCCCACCGAGATCATCTCCATTGCGGATCTGAAGGATGCTGTCGAGACGCCTTGCGTTGTGAAGGCTGATGTTTACTTCGACGACGGCGTGACCTTCCTGGCTGTTACCAGCGTGGACGGCAAGGGCCAGAATGCTGTAGACCAGGCAGAAGATGATGGTTACAACTTTGTGGGTGATATCACTGTGAATGACAGCGAAGTGACTGCCACTGGCAACAACAGCTATGCTACTGTGAATCCTTCTGTTGATGCTTCTACAGCCCCTACATTGCAGACCTGGCCCGTTTCCTGGGTGGCCTGTATCGCAGCGGTTCCGCCAGCACCATTGTGTTTAATGGCAAGACCTATGAGTGGAATACATCCGGCACTTTGGCAGGCAGCAACTGGACTGAAGGCGGCGCTAATGATACCGGAAAATCCCTGGTGAAAGCAATTGATACCAAGTGGGGGGTACTGTCAGCGCCGGTAATGAGTACAGTGTTGCACTGACTGTGGACGGCGTGGATATGACCTACACCGTAGTTATCCTGCATGTTTTCCTACCACATTGCATTTTAGAAAGGCAGCCCCGAAGCGATAGCTTCGGGGCTACCTTTTGTTTACTTCTTCAATCCATACAGCTGAACAGACAATCCGCCCGCCCAGCGGTTTCCCGTTGGTACCGGAAACCAGATTCAAGGAAGTGATCTCGGCCGGGGGGAGAGTGCCAAACCGTAGAACGCCGGCGTGTCGGAGCAGTGCACAAAGGCCCTTTTCTCCCAATAAGTATAATCCAGGCAGCCGTAAGTCGCGCTGCCCATGACGGCGCTGCCCAGATACACATGAAAACAGAGCTGGCAGAAATATTCCGTCATGCTGCCCAGAGCGCAATAGGCCAGATAGCCGTGAGCTTTATCCTCGTTGACATAGCCCTCGCTCAAATTGTTGCAGCGCAGCATAATCGCGTCGGCATAATCTGCCCCCGGCCTTGGCGTGATGTGCAGATCCAGCCGGTAATACCGGGTCAGATCCAGGTGGACACATTCAAGTCCAACTGCACAGCATCCGCCGGAAGAGGCTGTCAGCAGATGCACATAAGGGCAAGTAGCTTTGCTTCTGCGATGGCTGCGTCAGCTTCTGGTTGTCTGCATTAAAGTCGGTGCGCAGGACGCGGTCGGCGGCATCCCATTGATTCAATTGATAATTTTTGTATACTTCAAGTCGATTTCTCCTTTATGTAGTCGGATTTTAGGGCTTTTGAAAAAAGCCCTACACTGACTGTGTAGGGCAGAGCAAATGTTGCATGGCCGGATACAACAAACGCAAAAATAAAAAAACGCCTTCGCTTTTGCGAAGGCGTTTTCCCATTTTACTTACAAAGTGAGCAGGTATGTAATGGCATCCTGAATGGTGGGAACGGTGAACTGCGCTCAGTTACGGGCTGCCGGCCGATCCCGATGGAACAGCCTGCGGCGCGAAGCATCGGTTCATCGTTGACGCCGTCGCCCACGGCGGCGGTTTCCGACAGTTCCCAGCCCATGCGCGTGCAGAGGAACGCCAGACCGCTGCCTTTATCCAGCCCTGTGGGACACAGATCGATACAGTCGCTTTGATCGTACACGGTGATGCCCGCTTTTTCTGCGTTCAGCTCCTGGGCCAGAAAAGCGCAGGTCAGCATGGGTGGTTTCGTCGGAGAAGAAGGGCGTCACCTCCGTCTGATTGGGCTGAAACCAGATGCGCGGGCCGAATTCAGCTTCCAGCTTTTCCTGCAGCTGCGTCAGGGCGGCGTGGGTATGGGGCGCCACCGGCATCAGCGGTAGTGGAACCGGGGCGGCAGATCCACGCCTCGCTGCACCGATGCGCCGTTTTCACCCATCAGAATCACGTCCGCAGACCCGTTTGCCGCAGAAGGCCGCAAAGATAATAAATCGGTTTCGGAGGACAACGCCAGCTGTACGCCGCGCCGCTGAAGCTGTTCCAGCAGCGCCAGCGTTTCGGGCAGGATCGCTTTGCCCACAGCGCACAGCGTACCGTCCAAGTCGAATACGGCGGCTTTCAGCATGCGCTTTCTCCGATCAGCTTCCGGCTCAGCGCCAGAGCGCCAGCGACAATCGCGTCCATATTATAGTAACGGTATTCCGCCAAACGGCCCAGCAGATGCAGCCGGGGAACTGGGCGGCCTTTTCGGCATATTTGGCGTACAGGGCGGCGGTATCGGCGTTGGCGATGGCATAATGGGGATCTCGCCATCTGCGCCGGTGTAGGCGCGGGAGTATTCTTTTACCGTGGTTGTGACGCCGGGGCGCACCTGGCCGGTCAGATGCTTGAATTCGGTGATACGGGTATAATCTTCATCCATAGTGTAGTTAACAGTGCCGTGACTCTGGACAACGTCGGCGGGAAACGTTTCAAATTTGAAATCCAGTGTGCGGTAGGGCAGACGGCCGAAGCAGCAACCGAAGAGTTCGTCGGCAGGGCCGGAATAAATCACGTCGCCGGTAAATTCCGCGCCGTCCAGCAGGATCGTTCCGTTTTCGAAGCGCAAATGCTCCCTGGCATCGGTGTTCAGACGCAGATCGATGTTGTCGTGGCGGAGCATGTTTTCGAACAGGGCCGTATAGCCGTGCAGGGGCATACCCTGATAAGTATCCTGGAAATAGCGGCAGTCCTCGGAAAGGAACACAGGCACCGGGCCGTGACGGCGGGTCGATTTCCTCCGGGGTCTGTCCCCACTGCTTCATGGTGTAGCGAACAAAAATATGATCGTATACATATTGGGCCAGGTCGGAAAGCGCGGGGGCGGTAGCCTCGCGCAGCTGCAGGATGGTGACCTTAGTGCCTGCGCCGTAAAGCGGAAATCAGTTTTCCTGAAGCTGCGCGGAACGCTCCGGGCCAAACGCCAGGCGCAGCGAAGCAAGGTTGAAGGGCACCGGCAGTTCCATGCGGCCGTTTTCTGCGGGCAGATTGGCCACCACTTCGTGCTCATAGGTGCGCCAGACGGTAAAACGGGAGAAAAATCAAACACGGTTTTGTCATTGGTATGGAAGATGTGGGGGCCGTACTGGTGAATCAGGATGCCGGATTCGTCCAGACAGTCGAAAGCGTTGCCGCCCACATGGGGACGCTGTTCCAGCACCAGCACCCGCCGGCCGGCCTCGGCCAGTACGCGCGCGTTACCGCGCCGGCGAATCCGGCGCCTGCAATAATACTGTCGTATGTCATACAATTCTCCGTTCTGTTGTTTCATTTGTGGGTTCTGCCATAGTATAGCACACTTTCCAGTGAAATCGGGAAATTTTTACGCGTCCTGGGAAAATTTAAAGAAATCGAAAAGAACCTGGGGGATTTTAGAACAAACATCTGGAAAAGTGCGGAAAATCTGCCTAAAGTGAAACTATCCCATGATAAAAGAAAGGGAAGTTATTACAATGAGCAGAAAAAGAATTGAAAACAACATCGCCTATGACGAGGGAAAGCGAAAGTATTATGTTACGTTCCATTATGGGATCGACGGGAATGGCAAGCGGGTGAAAAGACAAAGACATACGATACCCATGTGGCTGCGGCAGAAGCCCTGCGGATTTTCGAAATGAAAAAACGGCGCAGCGAAATTACGATTCCCACGGAACTGACTGTGGGCATGTGGCTGGATCGGTGGTTGGACGATGTGGTGCGCCCTAACCGGGCGCGTTCCACGGTATACGGTTATGAAAATATCATTAAAAATCATATCAAGCCGGCATTGGGGAAAACAATACTTCAGGAATTAACGCCGCAGCAAATTCAAAGTTATTATGTGGATATGCGAGGGGCAGGACTGGCAGCAATACAGTGCATAAACATCATCAGCTGCTGTTTACTGCGTTGGAGTGTGCGGTGCGGCAGGAAGTTCTTCACCGCAATCCGGCCCGGCGGGTGGAAGCGCCGGCAAAGGCTGCGCCCCGGCACAGTTTTTATAATACAGAGCAGATGCGTGCGCTGTTTGCGGCGGTTCGCGGTATGCCGCTGGAGCCTGCGGTAAAATTGGCAGGTTATCTGGGATTGCGCCGCAGCGAAATCTGCGGATTAAAATGGGTAAATGTAGATTTGGAGCACGGTGTCATTTCTATTTGCGCCGCCCGCACGACTGTGGGCGGCGTAACTATTAACAAAGGGCCGAAAACCACGTCTTCCATGCGTACACTGGGAATTTCCGGCTCACGGATTTGGAGGATATGCTGCGGAGCATCAAAACGGAGCAGGCGCTCAAGCGGGAGAAAAACCGGGTTACAACCCGGATAATTTCGTACTGGTGCATGCCAACGGGCAGCCGTATGCACCGGATTATGTGTCCGGATGGTTTACGAAATTTGTGGCCGAGCAGGGCTTGCCGCATTTGACGCTGCACGGGCTGCGCCACTCTTTTTGCCAGTGCGGCCAATGAGCTGCACATTCCCATGTTTAAAATCAGCAAAAGCGTTGGGGCACAGCAATACCAGTGTAACCAGCCAGGTGTATACGCATTTGTTTGACGATACGCAAAATGAAGTGCTGAGCCAGGTGGCCAGTGCTATTGAGTGTGGGGGGGGGGGAGCAGATGAGCTTGTTTTAAGCTCTGGCGGCAGATGATTTCCGTTTTTTTCCAGCTTCTGTCTACCATGTCTACCAAATGTCTACCCAAGCGGAAAGGAAAACAGCTGGGGGACAAGAGATAGAAGAAAGGCAGCGGCAGCGTCTGCCGGAGAAATGTCTACCAAATTGAACATCCATACGTTTGCAATCCCCGGAAAGCCGCATCACAGCGGCCTTTCCGGGGGATTTTGCTTAGGGTCAAAGAGGTGCTATGCACCCCTTAGGTGAAACAGAGGGAAAAGTGAGAAAAAATGCTGTGTGAAAAACAGACTCACACAGCACAAAATAGTTGAATTATTCTTTGTCGAGCCATACCATCAGTGCAGCGAGGTCGGCGGGCGATACGCCGGAAATGCGGCCGGCCTGTCCCAGGTTCAGAGGACGGACTGCGCTGAGTTTCTGACGGGCCTCCAAACGCAGACCCAAGATACGTTCATAATCAATCTCGCTGGCAGCAACCGGTGCTCCATGCGGGTGAATTCCGCCACTTGGCGCGTCTGCCGTTCGATATAACCGGCGTATTTCACCGATATCTCCACTTCTTCTTCTACGGCGGGGAAAGAGAAGGCTGTGGCGGGAGATAGCCTTGATATCAGTATAATGCAGCTCTGGACGGCGCAACAGGGAAATCAGGGGTATGCCAGCGGAGAGCGGCGCGCTGCCGCGGCGGCGCAGCAGATCATTGACGGCATCTGTCGGGGCGCCGGTACGCTCCAGCCGCCGAATTTCGGCATTTACAGCTGTATTTGGCCTGCACAGCTTCGTATTGAAAATCGATACCAGTCCGATGCGGTGGCCGATGGCGCTCAAACGCGCATCGGCATTATCCTGCCGCAGCAGCAGCCGGTATTCGCTGCGGGGAGGTCATCATACGGTATGGCTCATTGGTCCCCTTCGTCACCAGATCGTCGATCAGGGTGCCGGATATAAGATTCGGCGCGGGGAGAGAATCAGGGGCGGCTGATTATGCAGCTTAAAAGCGCGGCATTGACACCGGCTACAAAACCTTGGACAGCGGCTTCTTCGTAACCGGAAGAGCCGTTGAACTGACCCGCGCCGTACAGTCTGGGCACTTTCTTGCATTCCAGTGGGGCAGAAGCTCCTGGGGATCGATGCAGTCGTACTCAATAGCATAGGCTGGCCGGGTCATTTCACCGCTTTCAACCCTGGCACCGTATGGAGCATGGCAATCTGTACATCTTCCGGGAGAGGAGGAAAAGCCTTGGATATACAGCTCCTCTGTCAGTCCCCATGGGTTCCACGAAAACTGATGGCGCGCTTTATCAGCAAACCGTACGACCTTTGTTTCGATAGAGGGACAGTAGCGGGGACCGGCGCTTTCAATGGCGCCGTTGTACAGCGGAGAACGGTCCAGATTGGAAGGATGATCCGATGAGTTTCCGCGTTGGTGTAGGTGAGATAACAGAACCAGCCCGGTTTTCCGGCACAGTCCGCGTCTGAAAGGAAAAAAGGAAGAGGGTTTTCGTCTCCGGTTTGCAGTTCCATTTTGGAAAAGTCTACGCTGCGGCGGTTAACCCGGGGCGGCGTTCCGGTTTTGAACCGGCGCAGGGACAGCCCCAGCTCCTGCAGGCGCGGCGTCAGGAGCGTGGCTGCGTGATGCCGTCCGGCCGCTTTCAGAGCAGTTTCGCCCACGATGGTGCGGCCGTTGAGATAGGTGCCGGAGGCGATGATGGCGGCACGGACAGCATAAACAGCGCCGGTGCGCGGTGACTACGGCGGACACGGCGCCATTTTCGGTGCGGATATCAATGACTTCGGCCTGTTTCAGGCTCAGCCCTTCCTGCTGCTCCAAGTGTGCTTCATCACTTCCTGGTAGCGGCGGCGGTCCGCCTGTGCACGCAGGGAGTGGACAGCAGGGCCTTTGCCGCGGTTCAGCAACCGGTATTGGATGCAGGCTTTGTCGGCTGCGGGCCATTTCACCGCCCAGGGCGTCCAGTTCGCGCACCAGATGGCCTTTGCCGGTGCCGCCGATGGCGGGGTTGCAGGCATATTGCCCACCGCGTCCAGATTAATGGTAAAACAGACCACGACAGCCCATCCGAGCTGCCGCCAAAGCGGCCTCAACGCCGGCGTGTCCCGCGCCGATGACGGCAATATCAAAGGTTCCGGCCAAAAACTTTGCATATAACATTCCTCTCTGTATGTAACGGCGATATGAAATGCGGAGAAAAGGGAAGGAGGGAATCTCCCTCCTTCAGGCGCTGGTGCGCAGAACGATGATGGGCAGGTCGGGGCGATTGAACAGGCGGAAAAGAGGGATCGGCACGGTGTTGCTGCCCAGCCCCCGGAGACGCAGCAGGTGAAGTCGCCGATCGTATAGAGTCCGCCGTCGTATTTGGGAAGCAGCGTATGATCGTTGCTGATCAGGCCCCGGTCGAGAATTGGGATGCGGATAATGCCGCCGTGGCCGTGGCCGCAGAGGACCAGATCGTAGCCCCAGCTGGAGTATTCCTCCACAGTGTCCCGGTGGGACAGCAAGACTGTGTAATCCGCGTCGATTTCGGCGCGCAGTTCCGGGCCGGTTTTTGTCCCGCAGGGGCCGTTGGGGTCGTCCACGCCCGCCACGGCCAAAGTGGCGCCGTCGCGGGTCCACAGTTCATACTCGTCGCTGAGCACACGTACGCCGATGCTCGCGCAGCAGATCTTTGAGCACGTTCACTTTGCGCACAGCCCATTCATGATTGCCGGTGACGTAATAGGTAGGGGCGATGGCGGTGAGGCGGTCCATCAGCGCTGGCAGGGCATCGTATTGGCTTTCCTGGTCGATCAGGTCACCGGTGATGACGATCAGATCGGGCTGGGCATTTTCTACCACCTGAAGCAGTAAAGAAATTGCCGCTGCCGAATTCCTTGCCGTGCAGGTCGGACAGATGGGCGATACGCAGTCCGTCAAAAGGCCGCCGGGAGCTGCGGGGAAGAAATGGTTTCTTCATGAACCAGGATAGTATTGTTGCCCAATACAAAAATAAACCGCCAAAAAATCAGCGCAAAGAGAAACAGCAGAAAAAGGCGCCGCACAGCCCCTGTTTTTTGCTCTGGTATCGTTTTGCCATGGCATCTGGTCGCTTTCAGTCGAAATAGTATTCCCGGGGCCGTTCGTCAAAAAACAGAATGCCCACGCCGGATAGACCCAAATAGGTGGTTAATACGCTGCCTACGGGCTGCAGGACGATCTTGATCTGGGGCAGTTTTTCCTTGAGATAGGCAATGGCCTGCTGACAGGTTTCATGTTCATAGGTGTAGCAGACTGCCACCAACTGTTCCGGGAAAGCTTTGAGTTTTTCGAGAGCTTTGTCGCAGATGGTCTGCACCATGCGCTTCTGGCCCCGGGCGGTACCGAAAGCTTTCAGATAACCTTCCTTGTCGATGTGTACCAGGGGGACGCACATCCAGCGCGCCGGCGGCGGCGCCCAGCAGCTTGTTGATGCGGCCGCCCAACACCAGCCACTTGAGATCCCGCAGGGCAATCATGTGACAACATGCTCGGACAGGTAAGCGCCGTGAGCCATCAGGTTTTTCGAAGGACGCGCCAGCTTTGGCCATATGCGCCAGCTGCAGTACGATTAGGCCCATCCCGCCGGCGCCGGCTTTGGAATTGATGACGCCCATATGGACATCCGGATAGGTTTCCGCAGTTCGGCAGTCATCATTTCCGCCAGACTGCAGCAGCCGGAGAGTACGGAAGAGAAGGCCACGTAAATAAAATCCTGCCCGGCTGCGGCATATTTTTCAAAGGTATCAGACATGATATCCGCCGGCACTTGGAGACTTTGGGTACCGTGCCCTGTTCCATGGCACGGCATACATCCAGATAGTCGATATCCACCTTGTCAAGATATTCTTTTTCGCCCAACCGGACGCGCAGCGGCATCATGTCCACGTCATAGGGGCAAGATAATGAGGATCCAAATCGCAGATACTGTCTGTGATGATTTTAACCATAAAACACACACCTCTTTTGGGTTTGTCTGTATATATATATTATAACATATTTGCGCGCACTGCAAAACCCCGCCTGAAAAAAATTTCCTGTCGGGGAGGCATTATACGGCGAGACTGCGAACTTTTTAGTAAAATCGGCATTTTGTACATATTTTGTTCATATAATATGTATACAATGCCAAAAATAAAAAAGAGGAGAAGGCAGGATCTTCGGTCACTTTTCCTCTGTACAAGCAAAGGAAATAGGATCTACACTATACATACCCCAAAAGAAAAGGAGGGATAACAATATGATGGATCACAAGTTCATCGGTCTCGACGTCGACGATATGATTTTCGGCAAAGACGACAGAGATCAGTCAGCGGTAAACCGCGGTGCCTTGTTGTATCCACACGTTTTGACCGTGTGGTTTTTTTTGTACCTGTTTGGGACCTCTCAGCCGACATGCGGCTGCGTTGAGCCACTGCTCCGCAGCCTTTACGATAAGACATACAGCGCAAAAGCACCAAAACATGCAAACGGGCAGCCTGCGGCAGCGGGCTGCCCGTTTCCTGTTCAGGCAAGACCGGCTGCGTGCGGCGGGCATATTCTGCCTTCAGCCGATCGCAGCTGCCGGGGGGGCCGGCTTCGGTGCCCTGCCCAGAGCGCGCTCATAGTACCAGATCTTATATTGGATTTTTTCCAGGTCGGCCTGGAGCGCCTCGATCTGCTGCTGTACCCGCGCCTGCTGGCGTACAAACAGGTCATGGCGCTGCTGGAGAGTTGCGTCTCCTTCCATGCACCAGTCAATGTATTGTTTGATGTCCCGAATGGGGACGCCGGTGTTTTTCAGACAGTCAATCATGGAAATATAAGCGAAATCTTCCTCTTTAAACAGCCGCTGGCCTCCGGCGCTGCGCTCTCTACAAAGGGAAGAAGCCCCTCCTTTGTCGTAATAGCGCAGGGCAGAAACGGTGCGTCTGGTGCGTGCGGCCGCTTGGCCGATGGTATAGGTTTCCATGATGAGCAGTCCTCCTTACAGACGATGCTAAAAAATAATTTGAAAAAAGTTTGAAAATTCCCTTGACCTCAAGTAAACTTTAGATTGTATAATCAGTGTAACCAAAGACGAAAGGGTTTGCAAGCCCTTTCGTTTCAATATGGGAAAAAGCAGATCGGAAAGGAGTTTTTTGATGATGCACAAGTTTGACTACTGGTCTCCTACAGAGGTGGTGTTTGGCAAGGGCCGGAGGGTGAGACGGCGGCTTATGTGAAAAGTACGGCGGCAGCAAGGTCCTTCTGGTATACGGCGGCGGCAGCGTGGAACGCAGCGGCTTGCTCCAGCGTGTGAAAGAGCAGCTCGATGCTGCAGGTATCGGCTATGCGGAATTCGGCGGCGTGCAGCCCAATCCGACTGTGGAATATGCCCGCGAAGGTGTGAAACGCGCCATCGAGAGCCAGGCGGATTTCATTTTGGCGGTGGGCGGCGGCAGCGCCATTGACACGGGCCAAAGGGATTGCCCCACGGCGCAGCCAACCCGGATGTGGACATTTGGAAGTTTTGGTCTGGCGAGGGAGAAAGTGCAGAAACCATGCCTGTGGGCGTTATCCTGACCATTTCCGCCGCCGGCAGCGAAACCAGCGCCTCCTCAGTGCTGACCAATAAGGCCACCGGCAGCAAGCGGGGTCTGGACAATATTGCTTTCAATTTCCCCAAATTCGCCATTATGGATCCGGAACTGACCTTTACGCTGCCGGTATACCAGGTGGCCTGCGGCGTGGTGGACATCATGATGCACACGCTGGAGCGCTATTTCAATCCCTGGACAATGAGCTGACCGATGCCATTGCCGAGGCGCTTCTGCGTACGGTGATTGCCAACGGCGCCAAGGCCGTGAAAGACACCCATGATTACGATGCCATGAGCGAGGTCATGGGTGCGGCAGCGTGTCCCACAACGGGCTGACAGGACTGGGCGGCAGGAGATTTTGCGCCGCATCAGCTGGGCCACGAGCTGTCGGCCATGTTTGACATTGCCCACGGCGCGTCTCTTTCCGCCGTTTGGGGTCAGTGGGCGCGCTATGTGTATCAGAACCGGATTGAGCGGTTTGTCCGTTTTGCCAAAAACGTTTGGAACATCACGGAAGGCAGCGACGAGGAGATCGCCCTGGCGGGCATTCAGGCCACAGTGGATTACTTCAAATCCATTGGCGTGCCGACCTGCCAGCGAAGCCGCCGAGATCGGCGTGCAGAGCGAAGAGGTGCTGCGCGACCTGACCGACCGCTGCACCTTCCATGGCGCGCGTACCATCGGTACGTTCCAGGTGCTGGACGGAGACGACATTTACAACATTTATCAGGCGGCCAACGTTTGAAGCCAGTCTGGAGACGACCCTGCTGCGGAAAAGCCGCAGCGGGGTTTTTGTCACTTTTATGAACTGTTTGGTTTCGGTTTGTCCTTGACAGGCGGCAGGGGCATGGACTATACTTTTATTAGACAAATAGTTAATGGGGGTGGGGGTATGGAACGACGGATTGAATGCTCGGCGGCGGAACAGCGTATTTTGGAAGCGCTGTGGGTTCGGGGAAGCGGTACAGCGGCGGATCTGGCTGCGGCGGCAGATGTCGGTGAACGCTTGGCGTCGGTTTGTTTGACTCGGCTGGAACAAAAGGCGCAGTACAACGGATCGAAAGGGAGAACGGCGTGGTCTATGCGCCGCATGTTCAACGCGTGGAGGTCCGGGCCGCACAGCCGGTACGGCCGGCCAAGGGCGGCCTGTTGTGCCTGGCGCTGCCCATGGGCGGCGGGGCAAAAGCGTTGAAGGCGCGTTTTTCTCTGGTGGCAAAGCGGCCTGCTATGAAATGCGCCACCGCCGCGGCATTGGCGGTATGTGTTATCCTGGCCTGCCTTGTGGCTGTCACAGGCAGAAGCGGCGCCGAAGCCTACCGGGGCTTTGGCCGCTTGGCGGCAGGGCAGGAAACGGTTTTGACGCAGGCGGGAGGCTCTGCTTCAATCCATGGGAAAAACGCTGGCAAACTATCTGCGTACGCGCCATTGGGGCCGCCTCGCCGGAGGCGGGAAAAAGCGATGGAACGTTGCTGGCCTATTTTGGCGTAAAGTGCTACTGGCGGCAGGGATTTTGGTACGCTGACCATTGTGGAAACGACAACTGGGAGCTACTGCGCCGATGTGTTTCGCTCCAACGCCGCTGGAACGGCGGACAGCCTCAAAGTTATAAAATTTCCGCAGAAGACGCCGCTGCGGCACGGGCGCTTGCCCAGCTGAGCGATGGCGCGGCGGGGTCCGGCGCTCTCGCATGCCGCCTGGAGTGCGCGGGTGAAATGGCTCTAACTTCCGCAACAGCAGGCCGGGGGAACTTTTCTTTTCTGTTCCGCTCTGTCGACGGAGGAAAAAGCTATGCGTTGGTGGAGGGTGATTTGGACAGATGGTCTCCGCGGTTTTGCACGGCCCCTGGCTTTTGCTGACCGAAATGTGGGGGCGGCAGCCTTCCTGTCTGCTGAGGGGGCGGACGGTTCCTGCCTGCTGCGCACGGGCGACGGCGGCAAGACCTGGACGAGCGCGGTGTTGGATGGAACTGATATTACATCCAATGGAACGAGCACATGGAGAAATCGATGCATGGCGCAAAAACAGCGGGCACATTGACAATATCTGGTTTGAAGACGCCCGGTGCGGCTATGGAAGCGTCCTATACCAGCGGCAGAGAGAAAAGACGATCCTTTTGGTCACAAATGACGGCGGCCTGCATTTTGTGCCGCAGACGGGGAGGCAATGCAGCGCGGGCACTGATACAAAACGGCGCAGAGGAAGGAGAAAAACGGCATGAGAGAGCAAGACCGTGTGACCTTATCGGACAGTGAGTGGATCATTATGCAGGAAATCTGGAAGCGGGGAGAGGCCACGTTTCGGGAGATCGGCGACGGCGTGGCGGCGCATCAATGGAGCAAACCCGCAGTGGCGGCCTTTTTGAAGCGGATGGAGAAAAGGGCGCCATTGCAAGCGCGGAGGGCGGCCCTGTGAAAGTGTACCGCTCCTTGCTGCGGCGGGAAACCGCTGTGCGGAAGGAAACCAGGGACATTTTTTTAGACGGGTGTACGGCGGAGACGTGGCGCTGCTGGCTCAGTCGCTGGTGCGCTCTGCGGCGCTGGATGAAAACGATATGGAAGAATTGATTGCGCTGCTGAGGAAAGGGCGGGAGGAGAGGTGAAGTTTTTATCATGGGCGCTGGAGGGGGGCGGAGCTGCTGCAGCCTCTGCTTGTGATGAGCCTTCAGGGCGCGGTGCTGATCGGAGCCGTTTTGGCGCTGCGGGCTGTCTTTGCCCGGCGTATGGCGCCGGGGTGTTGTACGCGTTGTGGCTGCTGCCGGCGGCGCGGCTGCTGATTCCCGGCAGCATTGGGAGTGCCTTTTCATTTTGAATTTCATTCCAAAAGAGATGGAGGCGCAGGCCATGGCCGCGGCAGTCATGCAGACGGCCGTGGTGCGAGACGCCGTTGGATATTCCGATGACGGCTGTGGGGCCCGGGCTGACTGTACCTGTTGCGGGAAGCGGGAGCAGTGCGCCGATGACCGGGCTGGTAGTGTTCAATCTGGCGGCCATTCTAATGCTGGTGTGGCTGCTGGGTATGGCGGCAGTGCTGCTGTATGCGCTGTGGAAAACCGTGCGTTCCGGCGCAGAGCTATGGCCGGGGCGGTGCGCGTGGAGGTGGAAGCGTGTCCGCTGCAGGTGTATCTGTGCGAAAATTTATCCTCTCCCTGCCTGTGCGGCCTGCTGCGGCCGGTGATTCTGGTGAATGACGGGGCGCTGGAAAACGAAACCTATTTTGCGCTGGCCCTGCGCCATGAGCTGGCGCATTATTGCCGCAAGGACCGTTTTTCGCCCTGCTGCGGCTCGTGTGCTGCGCGGTGCACTGGTTCAATCCTCTGGTGTGGATCGGAGCGAAGGCGAGCTGTGAAGACTGCGAACGCGCCTGCGATGCGCGGGTGCTGAAAGATGCCACGACGGAAGAGCGGGCGGTCTACGGCGAAATGCTGCTCTCGTTTCTGTGTGTCCCGGCGCGGCGTTACAGCGTGTTATGCACGGCTTCGCCCATGGGCGGCGGGGGGGGGAAAGCGCTGCGTAGACGTTTGACCCTGATCGCCCGACGGGGCGCGGTGAAACGGACCGCTGCTGCGATGCTGGCGCTGTGTGTGTTGCTGACCTGCCTTGTGGCCTGTACCGGGCGCAGCGGTGGAGGGAAGCGGCAAAGCCGGACAAAAAAAGTTTACCAGAAACTGGCGCGGGTGGCCGACGAAACGGAGTTTGTACAGTATGGAATCAGCGATGGCGTCCATATGGCCATTGGGGAAAACGCTGGCCCGGTATCTGGACAATGTGCAATGGAAGGAATGTCCGGGCAGGGGCGGACGGCTCCGAGATTGTGGCGTATCAGCTTTTGGGTGAGAGCCATGCAGGCAATTCCATCACATTTGTCGAAAACGAAGCAGGGTTTTGCGCCCATGTGCTCTGGAACGGCGCAGAGGAGGGCGAACAGGCGGAGGCGTGGTATGAGATTTCAGAGGCAGACGCCGGGTATGCCTGCCATGTCCCAAATTGGCGGGGAGAGGACGCTGTACAGCACGCTGCCGGACGGCGGGGAGTTCGTTCTGGTTTCGAGCGCACCGGCTATGGGTTACGAGCGGCATTATCTTTTTACGGCGAAGAGGCCGAAACCGACCGTATACGATTATGGCACAATCTATACGCCCATCTATGGCGATCTGGATGAGCAATATGCCCGTGTAGCGGAAGAATTCTGTTTTGTCAGTGAGCGAGTGGGCTTTGTATCCTTCCGTTTTGAACTTTATGAGACGGCTCCAGATCTGTTCCGGCACGGCGGACGGCGGGAAAACCTGGCGGCGGGTTGCGCTGCCCATGGGGGACATTACGGAAGACAACGGCTACGGCGCGATACATGTCACAGATATTTCGTTTGAGGATGAGAAAAACGGCGCTGTGACGGTGTCCTTTTCCACAGCAGCACGGGCGGCGATGATGCGCTTTCCGTGGTGTTCACCACCGTCGATGGCGGGAGATCTTCACTGCCGTGACCAGCGGCGGCCCGGCCATCCGCGCCGCATCCGGCGAAACGGAAGGCGAAAACCGTGATGCGTCAGGGCGACCCTGGCGGTACCGGAAGCGCTTATTTGCAGGAGAAAGAAGTGACGCTGGAGGCCGGACAGCAGCGGCAGCTCCATGTGATCGGCATCACCACGGCGCTGCAGTGGGAAAGCGATGATGCGGCGGTGGCCACGGTGGATGAAAAGGGCTGGTGACGGCGGCGGCCCCGGCACAGCGCAAGTGAGCGTAACCTGGGACGGACAGCGCTATGACTGCAGCGTAACGGTGACGCCGGCAAACGTAACGCCTGCGGCAGAGGATGATTTCAAACACGTTCCCTATCGATAATCCGGACGGCGCCCAAAGCGGCACAATGCCGACGGATGAAGCGCCATAATCTGTTCCCTCTGCTGAAATAATGCGCCGCGGCACGCCAAAAACGGCCTGTCCATCGGACAGGCCGCCCCCTACACAGATTCAGTCAAAAACACTGCTGTCGGTATTGCCTTTGTCGGCGTTTTCCTGATTTTCCGGGCGCTGCACGTCGCTGTTTTCGGTCCACTTGTCGATATAGCGCACCCGCATATCCTCGCCGAAATCCCCGGTGTAATAGAGGATCACCTGATCGCCCTGGGTCCATTTGGTCAGGATGTCGTCTTTTACGGTCAGGTCCAGAACGATCCCCGGCGCTGACGCTCAAATGGCTGCCGTTAACGGCGATGATCTCAGCATAGACCGAGCTGCAGTCCTCTTTGGCTACTGTATCGCCTGTGGCGCCTCCTGGTTGCTGGAGGGGGTGTCGGCGCTGCCGTCATTAGTAGAAGGGTCGGCGTTGTTGCTGCCGCAGGCCGCGAGGGAAACGAGCAGCAGCGCCGCGGCGGCCAGAGGCAAAAGCGTTTTTCAAATGTTTCATGCGATTCCATCCTTTGCAATTAAACTGTATACCGGGAGTTTCCCCGGCCGGCGGGGAAAAATTATACAGGGCAATGTAAAAATGGTTCACAAACGATGAAGATAGGTGTATGCTAAAGGTATATTCGGATCGCAAGAAAGGGTTTTTACCAATGAGATTCTTTATTGATACTGCCAATGTGGAGGAAATCCGCGAGGCCAACGACATGGGCGTCATCTGCGGCGTCACAACCAATCCGTCCCTGATTGCCAAGGAAGGCCGCGATTATGCTGGAGACGCTAAGGAAATCGCGTCGATTGTGGACGGGCCGATTTCCGGTGAGGTGAAACCACCACTGAGGACGCAGAGACCATGATCGAAAAGAAGGCCGCGCCATTTACGCGCGCTGGACCCGGGCACATGGTGGTGAAGATCCCCATGACCGCTGAGGGGCTCAAGGCCATCAAGGTGCTTTCCGCTGAGGGCATCCCCACCAACTGTACGCTGATTTTTTCGGCCAATCAGGCACTGCTGGCGGCCCGCGCCGGCGCGACTTACGTCAGCCCCTTCCTGGGCCGGCTGGATGATATCAACGAATCCGGCGCAAATCTGATCGCCGATATCGTGGCCATTTTTGACAATTATCCCGATATCAAGACGGAGATCATCTGTGCCAGCGTGCGCAACACTACCCATGTGACCCAGTGCGCGCTCTCCGGCGGCCACATTGCCACGGTACCCTTCAAGGTGATCGAGCAGATGGTCAAAGCCCCCTGACCGATCAGGGCATTGAAAAGTTCAAAAGGCTGATTATGTGAAAGTGTTCGGGGATAAGTAAGCGCGGAAAACCGATAGGAAGGTCCGCCTGCATCAAAGATGCAGGCGGACCTTTAAAAGCACAAAAAGAAAAGCAGAATTGTGAGAATATACGGAAATGAGGTTTTGAAAAAAGTTTCAAGTATGATGTCCAAATTTTTTCATTTTACGTTGTTACTATATAGAAGGACATGCGGCGGAGGATATGCTATACTATACCCTGAAAAATGCCGTAGGGGGGAAGAGTATGCTTGCGCTGTGTTTGGCCATGGTGGAACCGGAAGAGCAGGAAGCATTTACTGCATTTTTTGACCGGCATTATAAGCCGGTTCTATAAGGCCTGCAAGATCTTGAAAAACCGGGAAAACGCCGAGGATGTGACACAGGAAATTTTCCTGTATGCTGCAGATCATTTTGAAAAATTCCACGGCAGAAAAGATGCTGAAAAATCCGGCGCTATTTGATGGAATGTACAGAATCCCGGCGGTTGATATGCTGCGCAGGCGGAACGGCGCGCCGGAGAAAGCAGACAGATTGGGGCAGGATACCATGGGCGCGCGCCGCCACGGACGACACTGAGCAGATTGTGCCCGGCAGGATACCATTTCAGACGCGGCTGCTGCGCTGCATCGATGAGGTGGACGCACCCGGTGCCCTGCGCAGCAATGGGGGCTGAGGAGCTGCGCATGGCGGGCGTGCCGGCTGAGGAAGCGGCGCAGATGCTGGGCATTTCCAGAGAGGCATTTTACAAACGGGCACAGCGCGGCTATGCTGTTTACGCGAAAGGATGGTGCGCGAGGATGCAATATGAAGAACAGACGGTGTCCCTGCACACTTAAAGATACCACACCAAACATAACAACACCACGCTTATACGGGACTTAGCACACCCCAAAGAACATACAGAAAATCCCCCATAAGCAACAAGGTTTGCTTTATGGGGGATTTCTTGTTTTAATTGTCGTTTTTGATATTATTCAACAGTCTCAATAGAATCCACAATGCTCATTCTTGCAATAGAACGCAGAGGAATTGCCGTTGCAAGCAGGCAGGCCACAATAGAAATAATCGCAGCTTCCACAATCGCCATAACCGGAACAGCGACAAGCTGTAAAGCATCGGTCTGTGCTGCTCCGACAAAGATACAGCAGACATAGCCAAACACTGCTCCAATCACAGAGGCAAAGATAGCGTAATAGGCACCTTCCCACAAGAATGTTTTATAAAGGCTTGCGGCACTCATGCCAATAGCCCGCTGCATACCAATTTCATTGACACGAGTATGGATGTTGCTGTAAACGGTATTGATGATGTTCAGGATGCCAATGATACCGATAAAGATGATAAGCACCCAGCACAGCATTTTGATCTGTTCAAAGCTTTCTATCATCTCATTGCTGCTTTGGAGATAGGAAAGCCAATGTGTTCCTGGATAATTGCTGCACCAGCTATCCAACCAGCTTTCAAAGGTATCTGTATCGGCGTTATCCTGTAATGTAGGATAGACTTCTGAATAACTGTCGTTTCCGAGCAGTGAACAGTATATTTCGTCATTCACGATGAGTTGAACACCATTCGTAAAGCCATCATTATTGATTGTGATTGCTGTATCGATCAATCCTAATACAGGAAGTGTTCTGTCTCCCAGTTGAATGGTATCACCTACGGTAAGATCAGTCTGCTGAACAGTTGTATCTCCATAAGAAAAGGCAATGGGATTTTTTACAAGGCAGCCTGTTCCATCTTTCAAAGCCTGTTTATCCTGAGCAGACAAGTTAGGAGCATAGATTTGTAATTGTGCTTCATCCACATTTACAAGCTGCAAGGTTTCATGGCTCTGTACGGAAAGATCAGTTTCAAAGGGCAGTATATCACCGGCACCTGGCATAAATACAGAAAGCCGTGTAGTGGAAACACTTTCTACTGCGTCATTTTCCGCTAATGTTTTTACGGCTTCTGATGGGATGCCAACGGTTTCATTTGTAACTGCATAGTCGCTGAAATACATGTCCTGAACGGAACTGCTGGCATCAAGCAGCCCTGTAAAGACTCTGCAAGGCAACAAATACGGTAATACTCATAACCAAAGACAGAATGGTAACTGCTGTTCTTCCACGCCCTCGTTTTAGGTTGAGCCTTGCATAATAGGCTTCAAAATTACGGATGTTGCGGTTCCTTTTTATCCTGCGTTTGATTTTCACAGTCTGCCCCGACATAGCAACAGTAGGAGATACATGGGATGCGTACCGGGCAGCAGGAAAGGCAGCCAGCAGAGCAAACAGAAGTATGACTGCGATACTGGCAAAGAGCATCGGTAGTTTTACCGTACTGGCGGTGTTGATTGCAGAGTTCAATTCGGAAGTGCTGTTTGCCATGAACAGATCGGGATTGAGAAGCCCCGTAGCCGCAATCAATACACCTTTTGCCGACAATATACCGAGCAGCAATCCGATAGGAATACCGGCTCCACAGAGAATCAAAAGCTGCAAAGAAACCAAACGATAGATTTGCCCTCGTTCTCCACCAATCGCACGAAGTGTTCCGTATTCTTTGATGCGTTTTGTGATAGAGATTTTCAGAATGTTGTAGATTACCAGCCCAGCCGCCAGCAAGACCAGAACACCCACCAAAATACACGCCGCAGTCATAAATGAAAATCCCGTACCGGTATCGCTGTCTGCCGCTTCATCATAGGAAATACCAATAGCGTCAAGCAAAACCCAGTTATATTGGATATACCGTTCATCCACGTTCAAATCTTCTGCGAGAGCATAAATGATGCTTTGAAAATTTTGCTTGTCATAAGTCTTAAAATCTGTGGAATAAAGCAGATACTCTTCTGGCAACAGTTCTTCTGCGGTTCCCTCACCGACAATCCCCCCAACCGTACCAGATGCGTAGCCGATATAGCTGCTTTCCAGAATGCCCGTCAATACAAAATCAGCAGAATATTCTAACTCTGACAGCGATCCATCCATAACGGAAACACTCAAATCCAGAGAAACGGTATCGCCAATTACAGCGTCCAATCCAAGATATTGAAGCGCATCCTCCGACAGGGCAATCTCAATCGCTTCCTCTGGTAATCGTCCCTCTTTTACGTTTCCGATTGCCGGGTACATAGATAATGCGTTATCGTGATATTCCCGAAGATATAAAGATAAACTACTGTTGCCTAATGGTGTGCTGCCGATAAAGATCGTATCGCCTACATCATATAGGCGATCATCTTCATGCAGCTTTTGCGCTTGTTCCTTGCCAAGCTGATGAAAGGTTGCATAACGGTTTCCGTTCAGACCCGCCGCCTGCTGAATACGCATGGATTGCAATATACCAATAGACTGACCGATCACTGTCGTCATAATCGTGGACATGATAACTGCAACCAAGATCAGGATTGCCGTGATTTTCTGTGCTTTCAGTTCTTTCCATGCAAGAGCTAAATAAGATTTCATTTCGCTGTCACCTCCGTAAGCACACCATCTACAATCTGAAACTGCCGATCTGCCATTCGTGCAATACGGCTGTCATGGGTAATGACAACGAGAGCTTTCCCCATCTTTTTCCATACATTTTGAAGCAGTTCCATGACTTCGCCGCCGCTTTTGCTGTCCAGATTTCCAGTCGGTTCGTCAGCAAAAATAATATCCGGCTTTGCGATCAGGGCGCGGGCAATCGCTACACGCTGCTGCTGGCCGCCGGAAAGTTCATGGGGCAAATGGGTCAGCCGTTCACGAATACCTAACAAATCCGTAAGCTGATTTAGATATACTTCGTCCGGCTGCTTTTTATCCAACAGCAGGGGCATGATAATGTTTTCCCTTGCTGTGAGCACAGGGAAAAGGTTGAATTGCTGAAAGATAAATCCGATGCGCCGACGGCGAAATGAGGACAGTTCTTTGTCATTAAAACGATAAATGTCTTTTCCATCGTATGTCAGACTGCCGGAAGTCGGCTTGTCCAGTCCAGACAGCAGGTGGAGCAAGGTGCTTTTTCCGCTTCCAGATGGTCCCATAATAGAAATAAAATCGCTGGATACAATTTCAAGGTTGACTTTATCCAACGCAACGACACGGCTCTCGCCGCTGCCGTAGATTTTCGATAGTTCCTTTGCCTCAATATTCATAAAAAACACTCTCCTTATTTGTGGTATAAGGGGAGTGTAAATGATAAATCTCAAAAATCGCTCAAGGTTTCTGATTTATTTGGAAAGAAGCAGTAGCCGTTGCGCCATAACTTTTGCTGTTTTCCAGTGTAAGTGTTCCTCCATGCTTCAGACATAGTATCTGGCTGCTGTATAGCCCCATACCAAAGTGTGCGGAGTCTTCTTTCATTTTTCCAAACGGTTTCGGGCCGCTTTGTATTAACTCCACAGGATAGCCTGGCCCATCGTCTGTAACTGATAGATGCAAGAAGTTTCCTTTCCGTTCCAAATGAATTTCAATTTTACTCTTTGCAAACCGAGCCGCATTTCCAATTAGATTTTCAGCAACGGTTAAAACCAATCCATGATCTAATTGTATTGTCCCCTTATCAGGTGCGGAAACAGACGGTTCTAATGCGCCTGCAAGAATTTTTGCTGTTTCCTCTAATTCAGAATGTAGCAGTGAATAGGAATACTCGTTTATCCGCACCGGCATTTGTTCTAATCGTTGGATGCTACTCATAGCTTCTGCATACTGTTCAATCCGTAATGTATAGCTTTCCAATCTGTCAATGGCTTGTTCATCTGCTGTTCCCTGCCGCAGTAATTTTATAGTTCCCTTTAAGACCGTGATCGGATTGCGCAAGTCATGGGAAAAGGCGGCATTTAGCCTTTTCCGTTCTTCTGCCTGCCGCCACAGTTCCTGATTTGATTTCAGAAGTTCTTCGCGCATAGTATCAAAGGCGGTGCAGAGCTGCCCCAATTCATCATCAGAATGGACAGGCATAGAAAAGTCAAGGTCATGGTTCCGAATCCGTGAAATCCCATTCCGTAGCGTGGAGATCGGCTGTTTCAATTTGATATGATAATATAATATGCCGGATAGAGCCAGCCCGCCCATAGGGAGAACAATGCAGGACACAATTTGAATGATTCCAAGCATGGACAATATATTTTGCTGGGTCTCTGTGGGGGTTTCCATTTTAACGATTGAACCGTCTGCTAAAATTTCTATTCCACCGGAGGGAAAGTTGCTGCTGATTGAATTGCATATCATAAAGACTAAGCCTAACATCAGGAGAGCCACCAAAACACAGGAAGCAGATAGGACGAGAAAAGTTTTCTTTAATTCCATATTTTTCAGACGTTCCACCGATAACCACACCCCCAAACTGTATCAATATAACTGTGAAGCGTACAAGCAGCCAGCTTCGCCCGGATTTTCCTGATATGTTCCATGACAGTATCACTGTTACCCTCGCCGTCAAGTCCCCACACTGTTTCATAAATACGCTCCCTGTCAAATACCTGTCCGGCATTCAGCGAAAGCAGCTCCACAATATCAAATTCCCTTTTTGATAAAGCAACAGGTTCACCCGCCACTGTGACGGTTCGGGCTGAATAATCAATCGTCAGTTCACCAAAGAAGCGAATTGTCGCTTTATTCCTGTGTCGCTGCTCCCTCCTCAGATGTGCGGCAACTCTCGCCCCTAATTCGTCCAAATCAAAAGGCTTAATGATATAATCGTCGGCACCTGCCTGAAAGCCGATGATTTTATCGGCAGATTCGACCCTTGCCGTCAAAAAAGAATGGGGCAAGTAATAAGCTCCCGAATTTTCTGACAAAGGGTCAATCCGTCTATGTCCGGCATATTGATGTCGAGCAGGATTAAATCGGGCTGTCTTGCTAATTTTTGAAGTGCTTCATTTCCGCAATAAGCGGTC
>VOFB01004320.1_pt1 | contig 31249 bp, 73 predicted proteins | sample 5384141 | NCBI WGS metagenome assembly VOFB01 (sample SAMN12384721, study PRJNA508395) | human gut metagenome | isolation source: healthy gut A | host: Homo sapiens | reverse complement strand
TTCTGTATCATTTTTTTATAAATACAACACCATCAATATCAGGAAGCATCTTGCATAGTTCTACCAATATAATATTTTTCTATCAAAAGACATATTTTCAACTAAAACGAAACATGTATTTCAACTCTTTTTTTTGAAGATTTTGATTTGAAATTTTGTTGCAATTTCATAAGTTTATTATATCTTGACTTTTTAGTGTTTCCATGAATTTGATTTTCCATCTTAGCTGCTGGTGTTCCTTCTTCTTTAGAATACGTAAAAAGCAATATCAAAAAAACTCTGCTTTTTTTACAAATTCTAATAATTCATTAAAATTGTTTTCTGTCTCTCCTGGAAATCCAACAATTAGCTTGTTCTTAAAACAACATCTGGTATTTGTACACGTATTTTTTTCTAGTAAATTTTTCTATATCTTTTTTATTTGTTCTTCTATTCATTTTTTCAAAATATCATCTGAAATATGTTGAATTGAATATCAAAATATTTTGCAATTTTTTGTTTGTAGCAACTAGATTTATTAATTCATCTGTAATTCCTTCTGGATAAGAATATAAAAAAACGTATCCACTCTATACCATCTATTTTAGATAGCTCTTGCAATAGTTCTAATTTTACGATTCCCCCATAAATATCTATACCATATTTAGTAGTATCTTGTGCTATAACTATTAATTCTTTAATTCCTTACTTGCTAGCATTTTGCTTCTTCTAAATATCTTCTATTGTTCTACTTATAAATTTTTCCCCTTATATATGGGATAACAATATGTACAAAATTGCTACAACCTTCACCGATTTTCAAATAAGAATTTTTGTCCTGTTGTTACAACTCTTTCCATATATTCTTGTTGCTCAAGCATTGGCAATTGCGTAATTTCTGATATTTTTAAATTTGATTTATTTTAGGTTGTATTTGAACATTCATTTTTATCATATCTTCAATAGATTGCCATAATTTTATCATAATTTTCTAATTTTATAAATAAATCAACTTCTGGTAAACTCTTTTTAAGTCATCATAATATCTTTGCACTAAGCATCCCATTGCTATTAAATATCTACATCTTTTTTTTTCTTGTATTCTGCCATTTCTAATATTGTGTTTATTGCTTCTTCTTTAGCAGAATCTATAAATCCACATGTATTTACAACTATTATATCTGCTTTTGATGGGTCATTTACTATTGTGTAATGATGGTCTTTAAAAAGTCCCACTGCTACTTCTGTGTCTATTAAATTTTTACTACATCCCAATGATACAAATCCTACATTCATTAATTATTTTCCTTTCTATCTTTATGACTACATATATGTTTTCTAGTCATTTCCATTAAATCTAATTTTGTAAATCCTTCTACTTGTGTTTTTGCCCTATCTAATTTCAATCTTTCTTCTAGCAACTTCTGTATTTTGTCTTTATTTTCTTGTTTTCTCATATCTATATAGTCAATAATAATTATTCCTCCAATGTCTCTTAACCTTAGCTGTTTTGCTATTTCTACTGTTGCTTCTTCATTGACTTTATATAATGTTTGTTCTAAATTTTTGCTTCCTGTATATTTTCCTGTATTTACATCAATTGCTGTTAATGCTTCTGTTTTGTCTATTGTTATGAAACCTCACATTTTAGCCATATTTTACGATTACATATTTTTTCAATTTGTTTTTTATATCATATATGTCTAAAACATCTTTATTTTCTAAGCTAATTTTGGTATTAGAAAGTTCTTCCATTTTATTTTTCTATTATTAATTTATCATATTCTGCCTTATTGTTTGTTACTATTTCGGATTTTTCATTTTTTCACTTACTAAATCAATTATCATTTTGTCTACTATATTCTCAGATTCATATACCAAACTTTCACCATTATTTTGAGATATTTTTTGGTTATATTTCTCTTGGATTTCTTTCCATTTATTTTTGCAAAAGTTCTATATCTTGAACTATCTCTTTGTCTTTTTTTTTACTGCTGATGTTCTTATAATTGCTCCATTTTCTTTTGCCTATATGTTCTTTTTACTAAATTTACTAATCTTTCTTGTTCTTTTTTATCTTCTATTTTTTTGTGAAATTGTAATAAAATCAGTATTTACATTAATACTATATATTTTCCAGGTAGATTTATATGTTTGAAACTCTTGCACCTTTTTTGTCATTACTATCTTTTTTATTTGCACTAACAATTTTTGGTTTGGTTTTATTACTTTTTTATATCTAAATTTAATTCTAGTTTTCATTTTTTCATCCACTTTTGGTAATATATCTTTTAAATGTATAAAACCATTTTTTTCTGTTCCTATATCAATAAATGCTGATTGCATTCCTGGAATTATATCTTTTTACTGTTCCAACATATATATTTCCTTCTTTTTCTATCTGTTTCCTCATCTTCTTCATAATATTCTACTAGATTGCCATTTTCTATTAATGCAACCTTTTCTTGATTTTCTTTTTTGTCTATAAATATCTCTAACATCCTACTTTGTCCCTTTCTATTAGTAATTTAATTACATTTATTCATTGCATTATCTATACCTTCTGTAATAATTACAGGTATTGCATCTGCTGCCTTTTGAACTCCTACTTCTAATATCTTTTGCTCTTCTTCTGAATTTTTCCTATTACAAAATTTATTTTGTCTTGTGCATGCTCTGGCCTGCCTATTCCAACTCTTATTCTAGCAAATTCTGTTGTTTGTAAATTTTCTACTACTGATTTCATTCCATTATGTGAACCTGGACCACCTTTTTTTTTCTTATTTTCATTATTCCTTTTTCTATGTCCATATCATCATATATTACTATTAAATCTTCTGTTTCTATTCCATAATAATCCATTACTTCTATTATGCTTTCTCCACTTGAATTCATATATGTTTGTGGCTTTAATAATATTACCTTTTTACCTTCTATTAGCCCTGTTCCATATATTCCTTTAGATTTCTTTTTGTTACTTCTATATTATATTTTGTGCTATTTTATTTATTGCATCAAATCCCATATTATGTCTTGTTTTTGCGTATTCTTCTTCTGGATTTCCTAATCCTACTATCAAGTACATTTATTTTTTCTTCCCTTCCGTTTTTTTACTTCTTACTATTTTACATTGTTTTTGCCTTTTTTCAAGCTTTTTCTAGGATTTTTTTGCAAGGTGTTTTTTGGGGACGGACTCAAAAACACCTTGCATTATTTACATAATTATGGTAAAATAATATTAATAATTTTTTACTACTATTTATTTAAGTTAATATCTAGTAAAACTTATTATGTTACATGTAAACAAATTCACACAAACAATATGAAAGGAGAACACTTTATGAAAGAATTTGTTTTAGGAATGGAGTCTTTGTTAATATCAAATGCAACAGAGCAGTTTGGTTCAGACAACATTGTTGTCATTCCAATGGCTACAATTGAAGAGCTGGAAGCTTATGATGGCTACCCAGAAGAAACTAAGAATGCAAAGACTGTATTGAAAAAATAAGAGAAATTGAATACGGAAACTTATTGATACTGGTTTTGTTCAGAACAACGGTAGTTTGTTGAAAGTTGCTTTGGATGTTCCAAAAGAACGTGGTAGAAGCAAGAAAATGAACTTACCTTTTGCAACTCTCTCTTCTTATGATAAAAGAAGATTTGAAGTTTGCAAATATTTGATGGAAACGAAAACTACTGACATTGATGATGTCATTTTAATTTCAATGAATGAATCTGCTCGTTTAAGAGCTGATTATCTTGGAATTAAAGCTGAAGAACCTAAGTTTCGGCTTTTCCCAGTTTTAGAAGAACAATACAAGGGACAAAAAGAAATAACTGTTTCAGATAATGCTATTTCAGCATTATACGATTCTAAGAATTAGAACCTGGTTTACTTGATATTCAGAAAACACACTTTTTCCAAACTCTTTTTATCTTTACAGAGTTATTCTGGAAATTCAGCTTTAGCTTTTATGAGCAGGGTAAAGAAATTAAGCTTTTGAATGAATCTATGGTTAAATTGACAAGTGGATTTTGCTCCACTCAACAAATCGCAGCTTTTCTTGATGTATTCTCTACTTGTTTCACCTCTGGCTGTTCCAATTGTCATTTGTAAAAGGTGTAGCTGGCACTGGAAAAACTTTTGTTCTTTAGTTGCTGGTTTTGCACAAACTAAGGGAATTAGCTGGGGCGAAAACGCACATTACAAAAGGGTTTTAGTTTCTGCTCCTATGCTTGATGAAAAAGTTAAGAAAATTGGTGCTGTAAAAGGCGGATTAGAGGATAAACTTAATCCTTACACAGCTGGAATTCTTGACAATGTCAATGAAATTCTTAACTTTAACAAATATTTTAAGTATAAAGGTAAAGAGTAGCTCAGAAAAATCAAAGAGAAGCAGAAAAAATCGGGCAATTCCGTAGAAGTTCTCCCTTCTGATTCTACACCTTTAGCATCATCAGTTAAATTCTTCTGCAAATTCTTCAACTTCTAAGCCTGATGTTGTCAGAGAAATCATGGATGATGGCCTTTTCAGAATCATTTCTCTTGATTTATTAAGAGGCCGAACATTTACAGATTCATTTTATATTGTAGATGAGGCACAGAATATTCGTCCTGAAGAAATGAAAACTATCTTAACACGAATCGGAAAAGGTTCAAAATCATTCTTTTAGGTGATCCATCTCAGACAGATGCTAAAGGATTGAATGAAAGATATAATGGCTTAACCTATGCTTCTGAACTCTTAAAAGGAAAACCTTTCTGTTGTCAGGTTGGTTTTGATGAGGATGAATCAGTAAGAAGTTCTTTTTGTTAAAGAGATTCTTAAACTCTTCTAAAAATTTACTTTGTAACATAATTTTAGCCAGTACCCATAATTTATGAGTACTGGCTTTTTAATACATTTAAACATGTTTAATTAGCTTGGCAAAATATTGCCTTATGTTTTTTAATAAATAGGAGCAAATTTAGTTTTAAATATTTCTGTTATACCATTTGGTTCTATTGTTACTCCTACTTCAGGTTTACACATATCAATCTGGTTTTCTCTTAAATCTAAATTTTCTAATAAAAATTTTCTAAACCATCCTTGCGTATTTATCTCTCCATGGTTTATAGATATTGATTGTATATATGGAAACTCTTTTATCAATTTTAATGAAATATCTCTTGGAGCATGTGAACTTAATTCAGATGTTGTCATTGTAATACATTTCTTGGTGAAAATTTTTCCATAGCAATTGACTTTTTCTCCTGTAGGTGTATTAAGCAATTTATACATTACTGAATTTGTTGCTGCATAGCCTAATCCGTGAACCATAACATTTTCGTTTTCAATATAGCTTTCTAGATATGTTCTAACAGCACCATAGTCTCCCATACCTCCAGGAGCTAAAATAATTTTTGGTACATCACTTTTTATGATTTCATTTCTTGCAAAACTTCTATTTCCTGATCGTGGCATAAGTTTATAATTTGTTGGCATGAAATCTCTCATTTCCTTTTTTTTATACCTATATCAGAATATTTAAATCTACCATTGTAGATTTGTGAAGATTACCATCAACTACTACAATAACAGTATCAGGTGATATCAACTCTTTCTCTTGACTTTCCTTTATCTTGTATAAAGCTTCTTGATGTCTTCCTAGAGCAAAAGTTGGATACAATACTGTCATTCCTCTGTTTATTGCCCAGGCTGTATTTTCTTGTAGACATTCATCAAATTTTGGATTTGTAGAGTCTACATCTCCATATGTTGCTTCTACTACAAATGATGATATCTTTCTTTTTCTTGCACTTTCTTGAGGCAGACTTACATTAAAAAACAAGTTTTTGTCTTTGTAATCTCCTGTGTGCAAAATAGTGATATCTTCTCTGTCTGGACAAGAAATAATTATCAATGTTATTACTGCTCCTACCAGATGGCCATTATCGTAAAATATTATTTTAATATTTTTATGTGGTCTTATTATCTTCTTATATGCACATCCTACTGTGTGTGCAAGTGTTTTTGGACTTCCTCTATTGTTGCTATTGTTCTTCCTAACTGCTTATCTTCTATTGTTGTTGTATCAGCTAATGCTACATCTAAAAGATTTGCAGTTCCATAACTTGTATAAATCTTTCCTTTGAATCCTTGCCGCACAATTACTGGCAATAAACCGACATGGTCAAAGTGTAAATGAGTAATTATTCCAAAAGATAATTTTTCTGCTTTAAATGGGAAAAATCCATTTAAATAAGAGTTATTGTCTCCTCCTTGGAATGCTCCTGCATCTACAAAAAACCTTATATTTTCTCCATCTGGCCAATGTACTGAATAGAAAAAAAGATGATCCAGTTACTTCTCGTTGCCGACAATATCTGTGGACATAAAAATCTTTTTTACTCATAATTATTTTCCTCTCTAAGAGCTACCTATTAAATATAATTTTTCTTGTGTATGCATGTTTTTTAGTCTGTATTATAACTAAAATCACTCTACATCAGTGTTACAGTATTTTCTTAAAACTGCCCATACTACATTATGTGCATTTATTATTGGGATGCTGTTTGTTGTTTCATTTATTGTGTAATAAACTCTATTTACATCTGATGTGCAATCCCAATTGATATGCAACATTGTTGCTTCTGGTATTACTTTTTAAAAGCTTTTTGGATATTTCGTTGTTGTTAGCAAATCCTTCAGCTAGCCCTTTAAATGTTGCCATTAAGCACCGCCTTTCTATGCTTTTTTGCTAAAGTCTTTTCCTTGTTCTCTCCATGTTAGAATGATTTCGTTGTTCATAGTTTACCTCCTTAAAATATTTTTAATGTTATTTTTCCGAAGGTACTTTTTCTTAGCCCTTCAGATTTCCGAAAGGCTTTTTCTTGCCTTTTACATAATGTATTATAACATTTTATTTTGGATTTGGCAACTATCTATTTTATTTGCAAAATCTATGATTTCCAATTGTAACAGTCATTGGTCTTGACCAAATCCATTTATTAGTAGCTGTTGATGGGTTGAAATAATAAATAGCACCATAGCTTGGGTCCCAGCCGTTTAATGCGTCTTGGGCTGCTTTTTTTAGCAGTAGCATTTGGAGTTAAATTAATTTGTCCATCTTTAACTACATCAAATGCTCCATTTTGATAAATTACGCCTGCTACAGTATTTGGAAATGAACTACTTTTTTTACTCTGTTTAATACAACTGCTCCTACTGCTACTTGGCCTGTGTATGGCTCTCCTCTAGCTTCTCCATATATTAGTTTTGCTAAAAGACTCAAATTTGTTGAGTTTGATGTACTACTAGAACTTGAACTTGATGTCATTATTCCCATTGCTCTTAAAGTTGCTGGTCCTGCAATTCCATCTACTGTTAATCCATTTTTCTTTGAAAATATTTAACCGCTTCTAATGTTTGAATTCCATATATTCCATCTACATTTCCTTTATAATATCCCCATCTTTTTAATTTAGTCTGAATTTGTGTGACTTCACTACCTCTTGAGCCATATTTTGATAATGCTTCAACATGGGTATTTTTTTTGAAATAAAAAAAATTGTTGCTATTACGCAGACAAAAAAAAAAGTAACTGTAAAAATAATAATTTTTCGTTTTTTATTCATATGAATTTCATTCCTTTCAAATATTTATTTAACTCTAAAAGTTTCTTGATTAAATAAATATTTTTCTTAATTTTAAACATTTTTTTTATTTTTTTAGTTATTCAATTTTTATACATATATATTAAATTATTGTCAATTTTGATGTCGTCTTTTTTATTAAAAATTCATGATTTTATTTTTATAAATTTTAATTATTATTTGCCACAGTATTTGCAAAGCACTGTTTCCATTCCAATTTGCAAATCAATCAATCCGTTTTTATATTGATAATCTAAATCGCATAAGTCTTGTAATAATCCTCGTAATTCTTTTGGTTTAAAATATCTTGCTTGAGTTTTGTACTTATTTACTAGAAATGTTTGATTTGGTTTTAAATTTAAACTAGTTATAATATCTTTATTATAGTACATTGCTGCTGCTGTTAAATATAATCTTTTAAAGTGATTGTACAATGTTACTATTATTTTTTGCAGTGGTTCTTTTGCATATAGCAGATTTTTAAAACATCTAGTGCTGTTGCTATATCTCTTTTTCCTAGGCTATCGGTTAAGTCAAATATAACACTTTCTAATTTTTTTTATACATAATTTATCTATATCATTTTTTTGTATTGTCCATTTTCTCCTGCATATTCAGTAAGTTTTATTGTTTCATTAATTAAGTCTTGCATATTAGTTCCACAACATTCTATTAGATATTGTAGTGTTTAATTTTCTACACTTACTTTGTATTTATTACAAATAGCTTTTATATCTTTGTATTATTTGTATTGGTTTTTGATATTCAAAATAGCATACTTCTCCTAATTTATCTATTGTTTTATATAATTCTAATTTTTCTACATCTTCTTCAACAAATACTAGTACAACACTTTCTTGTATTATTTTTATATTTTGTTTTATGTATTCTGAAACTCTTCTTTTGTTTTGTTAACTCTTCTGACTTTCTTTTTCCTTCTTTCTTAAATAAACCACTTTTTTTGGCAATAATAAGTTTTTTGCATATCCAAAACTTGGAGTTTCTATATCTGCTATTAATTGGCTTTACATTATTTTCATCAATCTGAACATAATTAATTCCATTAACACATTCTCCAAATAGTGCTTTTATTTTTTTTTTAGACTTTGCCCTAGCAAATATTGTTCTTCTCCATATAAAAGATACAATCCATGTAGCTCTTTATTATTCAATTCTTTTTCTAATTCATCTATCTTTTTCAAAAAAAACACCTCCAGAGTTTGACACTGCCAAAATTGTAATTTTTTCATCTTTTTTTCTAGTTTGGGAAAGAATTAAATTTTGGCAAGGCAAACGAGTTTAAAATTCATGAGGCGTTGTTGTACGTTGATTAAATTTTAAACGAAGTTTAACGCCGCCAAAATTGTAATTATTTTCCAAATCAACTAAAGTTTTTCAGAAAACTTAGCAGAATGAGCATGGCAAATTGCCATAGCCATACTATCAGTAATATCATCAAGTTTAGGTAATTTTTCCTCATTCAAAATCATCTTAACCATACGTTGAACCTGAATTTTATCAGCTCTACCATAGCCAGTAACAGCCTGTTTAACTTGAAGAGGAGTATACTCAAAAATATCCAAATTATGCATTCTTGCAGTAACTAAAATTACGCCTCTAGCCTGAGCAACATTAATAGCAGTTTTGGCATTATTGTTGAAAAATAATTCCTCAATAGACATAGCATCTGGGTTATATGTTTCAATTATTTCTGCTAATTCTTTGTTTATCTTTTCCAAACGCAATGGAAAAGATGTTTTTGCTTCTGTTAATATTGCTCCTGAAGTCCTTAAATAAAATTTATTTCCTATATAGTCTATTATGCTATATCCCGTTATAGCAAATCCTGGGTCTATTCCTAATACTCGCATTTTAACGCTAGATATTATCTAGCTTCCCTCCTTTAGTATTCCTTAATATCTTGTAAATTAAGCAACAAAATTTTTTCATTGCTTTCTTACTCTCTTTCTAAAATATGTATTTTACATTAAAATCCTTAAAACTTCTGCAACACTCCATGCTTGAGAAAAAAGGCTCCTTTTGGCTCATGTGGTTTTGTAGAATCATATATTTCTGCAATACTACCTACACAACCTCTATTATAAACTTCTTTTTCAAAAGTTGCTAAAACTGATTCTTTAAATTCTGCTAATTTTACTTCTAATTCTGTTTTTTTTTTTAGTTTTAGCAGATTTTAACATATTTTTCAAGCTATTGTAATATATTCCTAAAAGCCAAGTCCATGTTATTCCTTGATGATAAGTCATATCTCTATCATGTGGATTTCCTTTATATACTGGCACATAGCCTTGTTCTCCTTTTGCTAAAGATTTGTAGTCCATATGAGTTTAATAATTTTTTTTTTCAACTATTTTTTATTATATTTTGGGCCATCTCTGAATTTGGGTCTATTATTGGATATGTTAAACTTAATGCAAATAATTGATTTGGTCTTATTTTGCTGTCTCCTAAAACATCATATAAACATTTTCTACGTCCATTATAAAATTTATCTTCAAAAAAATTTTTTGTTATTTTGGCTTGTTCTGCATATTTTTTGGCTTTTGTTTTTTTACCAATTTTTTACATAGATTTTCCATGATTTTTAAGCTATTATACCACATACTATTGATTTCTACTGCTTTGCCATTACGTGGTGTGACTGCCACTCCATCTATTTTGCATCCATCCATGTGTTTTGTGTATTTTCTGTTCCTGATACTATTAAATGGTCTGTGTCTAAATAAATATTATTATTGTCTATGTCTATTCCCTTTTTATAATTTTCTATAATTATTTCTAATTTTTCAAATATTTTTTTAACAAATTCATCATCTCCGTGTATTCTAAATATTTTTGAATTTGTTCAAATAATAATAATGATGCATCTACACTATTATATAATGGTCTATTATCAAATCCTGAATAACCATTTGGCACTAATCCATATTTTATATCTCTCATCATTGTTTTTAATACTTCTTTTGCTAAATCATATCTTTTGTTTTTTTAATAACAAGCCTTCAAAGGATATTAAACTATCTCTTCCCCAGTCTAAGAACCATGGGTATCCTGCTATTATTGTGTGTAGTCTGAATGATGGTCTATATGCTATAAATGTGTCTGCTGATATTACTAAGTTTTTATTAGTTCTTGTCTTTTTTCTTCGTCTTCTTTAAGTTTTCATCAAAATTTGTTTTATTATCTAATTCTATTTCTGCATTTTTTAAGATTTTTTCAATTCTTTTTTTTCACTTTATTACTTTATTTTTTTACATCTAATTCGTCTATATTTTCTTCTAGTGAACATACAAATGAAATTTCTTTTTCTTCATTTGGTTTTATTTCTATTTCATATCTTCCTACTACTGCATGATTTTCTTCTGGGTAAAATCCTCTTTTTTGTTCTTCTATATAAAACATGTTTCTAAAGATATCATTTTATGTGGAATGTATGTGCCTTCTGATACTTTCATGTAAACTGGATTTTGTATCATGTTGTCTATTATTACTTTTACTTTTGTTCCTTTATTTTCTTGTCTTATCTTAAATTCATGGTTTGTGCTCATGGAATGAAAGTCTCTAAAATTCATTAATGGTGCTAATGTTAATTTTGATGGTTGTTTTCCATTTTTATTTTATATAAAATTCCTACTGTATTTTCTCCATACTTCATGCAAATTGTTTTTGTTATTTCTACATCTCCTATTTGATATGTGAATATTGGTAGTTCTTCTTTTTTTCAAAACTTGTTTGATATTTGCATCCTTTTGAAATGTAGTCTTTCCCATATTTGTGTATAATTCATATTTTTTCCTCCAATTTCTATACTTTCATCTACTTTTGATAATATTAAATATCTTCTTGCTGGTGGTGTTAATGGTGCTATTAGTAATCCATGATATTTTCTGGTGTTTGCTCCTATTATTGTTGAACTTGCAAATCCTCCTAATCCATTTGTTATGATCCATTCTTTTTTGTATTCCGTTTTCTAAATTTATATCTTCATTAGTATATTTCATCTTTTCATTCAATCCTTTTTCGAAAATATTTAATTTTTTCTATTGACTTTTTCTATTAATGTTTACTTTTGTTTTCTTTTTGCTCCATCCTATTTTGGTTTGTTTTTTATTGTTTTTCATTTCTCTTCTTATTTCTTTTGTGTGTTTTTTCTTTTGTTTAAATTTTTTTACCTGTTGTTTGTTTTTTCTTTTTTTTTTTTTTTCTATTTTTTTTCTTTTTTCGTCTGATGTTCTGATTGAATCTATTCTTTCACTATATTTATTAGCAAATTTACTTTTTCCTTTTTGATGTTTGTTTTTCTTTCTGGATGTTTGCTTTGTTTTTTTTCTTTTTTCTTTTCATTTGTTTTTGTATTTTATGTATACGTTTGTCTTCTCTTAATTTATTGTTTAACATCATGTATTGAGGGTCATTTTGTTTGTCTTGATATTTTAAATCATCACATATTAGTTCGATAATTGAAGATGCTACAAGTGTTGGATCATGCCTTATATATCCGTCTGAAATCATTGCTAAATTTCTTTGTAAAAATGTTATTCCTTTGACTTTGTCTATGTTTTGTTCTACTATTTCTTGACCTTCCATATTATATTTTTTATCATTTCTGGAATTATTTCACCTGTGTCATATATACAATAGTCTATCTATTCCTTTTCCACAGTGTTCTATTATTGCATTTAAGTGGTCTGATACGCTATAGTTGTCTGTTTGGCCTGGTTCTGTCATTATATTACTTATATATACTTTTATTGCTGTTGATTCTTTTTATTGCTTTTGCCTACTCCGTTTACTAATAAGTTTGGTATAACATTTGTATATAGACTTCCTGGTCCTAACTATTATACAATCTGCATTTTTTATTGCTTCTATTACTCCTGGTGCTGGTCTGCAGTTTGATGGATTTAAATATATACGGTTTATTTTTGTTATTTTGTCATAAACTATTTCTGGGATTCTTGATTTTCTGTTACTACATATCCATTTGCTAGTTCTGCTGTTATGTTCATTTCGTCTAATGTTACTGGTATTACTTTTCCTACAATATTTAATATTTCATTGCTGTTTATTATTGATTTTGCAAAGTCTTTATTTACTTCTTTCATTGCTAAAAAGTATATCTGAAAATGATAGTCCTCTTAGTTTGCAATACCTAAAATTGTAGTTTAATAATTCTGACATCTGTTTTTCTTCGTTTGCTAATGCTATCATACTGTCTTTTATATCATCTAATGGCATTGTTCCTAGCTCTCTTCTTGAGTCTGATACTTGTTCTCCATAACTAGATACTGTAACTATTGCTGTTAAATTATTTGTGTATTTTTTTATCCTGAAAGTACTGTATTTAGTCCTGTTCCTCCACCTATTACAACTATATTGGGTCCTTGATTGTATATTGTTTTATTAAATATTAAGGATTTTACGTTTACATTTTTTATTTTCCATTCTGTCATCTGTTGATTCTACTAATACTTCTAGTGTTCTTTTGTTAAGTCCTACTAGCCCTGTAATTATAGCTAAAAATCCTACTATAAATATTACTATTATTTTTCCTACTTCTTTGAATGATATTTCTTTTAATACTAATATTTCTGCTATTCCATAGCATGCTAGTAAAATTCTATTACTATTATAAACATCCATCTTTTCATTTTTGAACTATTTTGAAACCATTTAAAAAATCCTTTCACTACTATCACCAATTCCTTTTTATTTTTACATTTCTACACTGTTTTGAAAAACTTTAAATTTTGGCAAGGCACATTTTATTTAAAAATTTTTATTCTCCTAAAACTTGAACCTCTAATTCTATTCTTTTTCAAATTTTCGTATACTGTATCTTTATTTTACATATTTTATTAAATCAAATATATCTTTAGCTGTTGCATCTCCTTTATTAACTATAAATCCAGCATGTTTTTCTGAAACTTGTGCTCCTCCTATTTGATAACCTTTTAATCCTGCCTCATCTATTAGTTTTGCTGTTATAAAATCTTCTCCTCTTTTAAAAGTACTACCTGCACTTGCATATTCTAAAGGTTGTTTTTTTTCTCTTCTAGAATTTGCATACTCATTCATCTTATCTTTTAATTGATTGGCTATCTCCTTTTTTTAATTTTAGTCTTGTTTCTAATACAATTAAATTTTCTTTTGCAATTTTACTATTTCTGTATTTGAATTTTAGTTCTTCATTTTTTTTAGTATTTCTGTTTTTCCTTCTTTTGTTAACACTTTTGCATCTATTACTATGTCTTTCATCTCTTTGCCATATGCTCCTGCATTCATTCTAATTGCTCCACCTATTGTTCCTGGTATTCCTCCTAATTCTTCAAATCCTGTTATTTTTTTTTTGAATTTATATGCCAGTTTCGCTACTTTGTTTCCTGCTCCTACTGTTATTATTTCTTCTTTTTTTCTTCTTTTATTTCTGTTTTTGGATGTCTATTTTGGCTACTATTCCTCTTATTCCTTTGTCTGTAACTAATATGTTACTTCCATTTCCTATAATTGTAATAGGGGTTTTTGTTTCTTTGGCAAAATTGCATACTTCTTTTAGTTCTTCTTCTTTTTTTTTATTGTTATAAATATGTCTGCGTTTCCTCCTACTTTAAATGTTGGATGCTTTTTCATTGGCTCATCGTATTTTATTTGTTTTTTTCTATGTTAAGGTTTTTTTTTTATTTTTTTGTTCTAATTCCAACTTTTGACACCTTTCCTTTCTTATGCCATTATATTCATATTGATTTTTTAATAACTTTTTTCTGCTTTATAATATATCATTTTTTTTGCTTGCTTTATTTTATATATAAAAAAAAAAAAGTGATTTAATCTCCTTTTTTTCTTTTTTGTTTTTTATTTGCTCAAAATTTTAATTTTTTTTTCCTTTAAAGATAATTTTATATGACTAGGTTCGTCAATATCAATCCTTTTGTTGTTCAAAACCTTTTGCTCATTTAAAGTAGTAATTTCATTTAGTTTTTCTTCTCCTATTATTTCAGCTATTTGTGGCAAAATTTCTGGAATTTTTTTATAAATAGTATTTTGTTTATGAACATCTGAGCCCATAAAATGAACCATGTTATTTTCATAAAACTTTTTATTTTTTACAATTATTTGGGCTTTTTTACCATATTGACCTATAATGCTTCCATAATTTGCCTGCATTAACACACCTTTATCAATTAAATCATATATTAATTCTGGATCTGTTTGTACAAATGAATATCTTTCTGGATGTGCTAATACTGGTATCAATTTATATTCTAATAATTCATAAATAACATTATATAAGTCAAATGGTTTGCATTAAGTGACATTTCAAAAAGTAAATAATTTGTATTATTTATTGTTGTTGCTTTTCCTTCTTCTAATAGATTAATTATATTATCAGAAAAATAAATTTCATTTCCTAAGTATAATTCTATATTTTCATTCTTGTCTTTCAAGGTTTTATTTAATGAATCTATCCAGGCTTTTCTGTCTGTTACATCTACTTCATAATAATTTTTCTATATAATGTGATGTTGATATTATTTTTTTAAATCCTGCTTTTTTGCTTCTTTTATTAAATTAAAAGTTTCTTCTATACTTTTTGAACCATCATCAATGTTTGGTAAAATATGTGTATGAAAATCTATCATTATAATGTTCATTCCTTTCTAGCTTTAATTTGAAAACAATTTATATTATTTTAAACTATTACTCTTTTAATTTAAGTCTTTTTTTCATTATTAAATAGTCTTTTATTTGGTCTAATATATTATTTGTTTTTTCCAAATATCTTTCATTTGTATCTTCATTGTTTTCTATTTTGTTTTGTTATAATCTTGTGATATTTTGTTGCATGTTAGAAGTTTCATTTGTATTATTTATGTTTTCTTCATTTCCGCTATTTTGTTTATTTTTGTTTTCTGTCTGTTATATTATTTTTTTGTTCTTCTTTATTTAAAATTTGCATTATTTTTTCTTTGTTTATTTCTTCTTGTTTTTTTATATCTAGGTGCTTGCTTTTTGTTTTTTATTATCTGTTCCTAAATTTTTCATGTCCATAATAATAATATTTTTCTTCATATTTTTTATTTGAAATTGGTATTCTGTTTAATACTAACTCCTGCTAAGTTTCCACCAACATTTTGTATGTTTTTTATTACTCTTTCTAATGCTTCTTTTTTGTTATTTTATGTGCTGTAACTATTACTGTTGAATCAACTATTCTTGATAAAATAACTGAATCTGTTACTAGTTCACATGGTGTTCCATCAATTATTATTATATCACATAATTTTTTTAATTCATCAAATAATGTTATCATTTGAGTTGATACAAGTAATTCTGATGGGTTTGGTGGTATATTTCCTGATGAAATTACATATAAGTTTTCTACTTCTGTTTCTTGTATATATTCAGTCTATTATTTTGTTTTGTTATTCGTTTTCATTTTCTGTTATTCCTGATAAAAGGTTGATAATCCTGGTGTTGGTGATATTCCAAATATTGCATATTGTCTACCTTTTCTCATATCTGCATCAATTAAAACAACTTTTTTCCCAGCTTGAGCAAATGTTACTGCTAAATTTGATGTTACCCAACTTTTTCCTTCTCCTGGAAATGTTGATGTTACTAATATTGTTTTCATTTTTTTTTTTTGCATTCATAAATTGGATGTTTGTTCTTAATGTCCTAAATACTTCTGAAATTGAGATTTTGGGTCTTTATGTGCTATTACTTCTTTTCTCATTATTTTTCCCTCCTTTTTCACTTTCAAAACTTTCCATTAATGGAATTGCAGCTATAACTGGTATTCCATAATTTTTTCTATTTCTTCTGCACTTTTTTACTGTTGTGTCTAACATATTTGCTACTAATACATATATTATTGAAATAACAATTCCAACAAATGCAAATATAATTACGTTTTTTACTAATATTTATATTTGATGGATTTTCTGCTATTTCTGCTTCATCTACTACATGTATATTATTTATATTGTATATTTCATTTACTTCTTCTGAAAATACATTTTGCTATTTCATTTGCTATTTGTGTGGCATATTTGGTTCTTCATTTGATACTGTGATTTCTATTAGTTCTGTGTCTTTTACTGAACTTACCGTTATATTTTTTCTTTAGCTTTCCTCTTCTACATCAATATTTAAGTTTGCTATAACTTGTCCTTAAAACCTTTTTGCTTTTTACTAATTCACTATATGTTGATACTAATTTTGAGTTTAATGTTACATCTGTTGTTGTTATTGAATTTGTTGCATCTTGTGTATTTTCTCCACTTGATGTTGCTAATACTAATGTTGTTGATGCTGTATACATTGGTTTTATAAACCCTATTGTATATATTCCACCTATTATTGCAAATAAAATTATAAATAATATGATTTGTATTTTTTTATTCCAAAAAATCATAAATAGTTCTTTTAAATCAATATCTTCCAAAACCCCTTTTTTTATATTCCTTTCCTTTTCTTATTTTTCATCTTTTTTGCTTATTGCATAATAATTTTATCATTTATATCGTATTTTGTAAAATGTTTTTTATTATTTTTATATTTTTTTTATTACATTTTAATTACAAATTCATTACATTTCATTGCTTTTTATTGTTTTTATTGTATAATTAGTATTATAGGTTGCATTTTAGGGAGGGATATATATGTGGCAATATTGGTTAATAGCTTCAGGTATTTTTTTGTAGGTGAAATAGTAACAGTTGGATTTTTACTATTTTGGTTTGGCATAGCAGGTTTAATTACTATGGTTGTGAGTTTATTTACTACTCAAACATAATAATCCAATCATAGTATTTTTAGTTACATCTGTTATTTTAATTTTATCAACTAAACCTTTTTTAAAAAAATTTTTAATAAAGAAACAATTGTAACAAATGCTAATTCACTTATTGGAAAAAAAGGCAATTGTAATTCAAGAAATAAATAATTTGCAAGGCTACTGGTCAAATAAAAATTGGTGGAGAAATTTGGTCTGCTCAAAATGAAACAGATTCAGTTATTTCTGAAAATCAAGAAGTCGAAATCATTAAAATTGAAGGCGTAAAATTAATTGTAAAACCAATACCAAACTGTTTCTTAATTAGTTTTTAATATTTTAAAATATATATTTAAGAAAGTTTTCTTTCTAAAAAGGAGGTAAAAATTATGTGGTTTTTTTAATATTAGTATTACTTTTATTATTATTTAATAGCATGTAGCTCAATCAAAATCGTAAAACAAGCTGAGGTTTATGTTATTGAAAGATTAGGTAAATTTTATAAAGTTGCTGATGCAGGTTTAACTATTATAATTCCTTTCTTTGACCATGTTAGAAGTGTTGTTAAGTCTTAAACAACAAACTATGGATGTTCCACCTCAAGGAGTTATCACAAAAGATAATGTTACAATTACAATTGATACAGTTGTATTTTTATCAAATAACAGATCCAGCAAAAGCTGTATACGAAATTCAAAGTTTGAAAAAGGTATTGAATATTTAGCTATTACAACTATTCGTGATATAATTGGTAAAATGGATTTAGATGAAACATTTAGTTCAAGTGATGGTATTAATACTCAATTAAGAGTTGTTCTTGATGAGGCTACTGACAGATGGGGTTGTAAAGTTGATAGAGTTGAAATTAAAGATATTACTCCACCTGCTGATATTAGAGATGCAATGGAAAAAGAAATGAATGCTGAAAGAAATAAAAGAGCGATGATATTAGAAGCAGAAGCACAAAGACAATCAGCTATAACTATTGCAGAAGGTAAAAACAAGCTGCTATTTTAGAAGCCGAGGCTGATAAAGAATCTCAAATTCGTAGAGCTGCTGGTGAGGCTCAGGCTATTAGAGAAGTTGCAGAAGCTAAAGCTAAAGAAATTCAAGTGGTTTATGAGGCTATTAAAAATCAGATCCCTGATGAAAAATTGGTTCAATTAAAATCTTTAGAGGCTCTTGAAGAAGTTGCTAAAGGGTGAAGCTAACAAAGTATTTATTCCTTTTGAAGCTACTAATACTTTAGCAAGTTTAGGTGCTATGAAAGATGTTGTTACAGATAAAAAAAAAGAATAATTTTTAAACTTTATACATACTAAAAAAATGGCATATTTGATATGTCATTTTTGATAGTATGTATATTTTGTATTGACATTGTCTTTATTTTGTAATATAATAAAAATAGAAAGAGGTGATTAATATGTCTCAAACTTTAGTTAATGTTCGTATGGACGAAGAAGTAAAAAAAAAATGGAAAAAACATGTAAAGAATTAGGTATGACAATGAGTACAGCATTTAATATATTGCTAGAAAAATGAGTAGAGAAAAAAAGAATTCCCTTTCGAAGTTTCTATAGATTCTTTTTATTCTGATAGTAATATTCAAAAGCTTTAAAAAACTCAATTAAAGAATTAGAAAAAGGGAAAAGTCGTAAAAAAATCATTAGATGAATTAGAGGCGATGGCTGATGAGTAATAATATACTATTTACAGAAACTGCATGGGAAGATTATTGCTATTGGCAAAATCAAGACAAAAAAACATTAAAAAAATTAATCAATTACTAAACGATATTAAAAGACATAATTTTATCTGGAATCGGAAAACCAGAACCTTTAAAAAATGAGCTTAGTGGATTTTGGAGCAGAAGAATTGACGAAAAAAAATAGAATTGTTTATAAAATAGAAAATGATATAATCCAAATAATTCAATGTAAAGGACACTTATGATAGTTAAAAAAAATTTATAAAAAAAAGCCATTTTTTCAGTTCTTTTACATTTTTTTCTGGCATATCCATTCCAAGCAAATTGGCCCTATTTTTAAAACTTTTCCAACAGCATAAGTTAAATAAACACGACTATTTTTTAGACTAATATCATCAACCATAATACGATTTTCATTATAGAAAACACTGTATGCTTTAGCCAAATCAATTAAATAACGAGATAATATCGAAGGTTCACTTTTTCTGTAACTTGAACAAGTACTTTATGAAAATCATATAATAATTTTATAATATTTTGAGAATATGAATCTTCCAAATTATCAAAATTAACCATATCAAATAAAATGTTATTTATATCTACTCCTGATTTTTCTAAAACACTTTTTGTTCGTACATATGTATATTGTATATATGGACCTGTTTCACCTTGAAAATTAAGAATTGTATTCCAATCAAAAACTTCATCTTTAACACGACTATTAGATAAGTCATTAAATATAATTGCACCTATACCAACTTTTTTGCTACTTCTTCTTTATTTTCTAATTGTGGATTTTTTGTTCTATAATTTCTTTGGCACGGTCAATTGATTCATTTTAAAAGTTCCTCTAGTTTTATTATATTGCCTTCTCTTGTTGACATCTTTCCTGTTGGTAATAATACCATTCCAAAAGAAACATGTTCTAAGCCTTTCAAATATTTTTCGTCCAATCCTAAATATTTAGCTACTGTAAATACTTGCTTAAAATGTAAAGCTTGCTCATAAGAAGTTAGATATAATACTTTATCAAAATCATATGTTCTTGCTCTATATAAAATTGCTGCTAAATCTCTTGTTGCATATGTACTTGAACCATTTGATTTTACTATAATACATGGTGTGTTTATTCCTTGATCTTCTAAATTAACAATTTTTGCTCCTTGTGATTCTTCTAATTTTCCGCTTTTTTCTAGTATATCTACTACTTCTTGCATTTTATCTGAATAAAAAGCTTCTCCATTCCAAGAATCAAATTTGCTGCCTAATAAATCATACACACGTTGAAATTCTTTTAGACTTAACTCTCTAAATTTTTTCCATATTTCTACACAATATGTATCTCCATCTTCTAGTTTTTTGAAATTGTCTCTACATGCTTGTAATATTTGTTCATCTTCTTTACATGCATTATTTATTCTAATGTAGATTTTTGTTAATTCGTTTATTGGGTCTGAATCTATATCATATTCTTCTTGCCCCATCTTTTATATCCTTCTATTAGTTTTCCAAATTGTGTTCCATAGTCTCCTAAATGGTTTATTCCTGTTACATTATATCCTAAATATTTATATATATTATATAAAGCTGCTCCTATTACTGTTGAACGTAAATGTCCTATATGAAATGGTTTTGCTATGTTTGGTGCTGAATAGTCTATTACTATATTTTTTTTCTTTGTTTTTTCATCTTCTGCTTCTATGCCAAATTTTTCATTATTTATTTGTTCTAAAACTTCTTTTGTGAATATTTTTGAAGAAATATAAAAATTCAAGTATCCTCCGGCTATTTCTACTTTTTTTATTATTTCTGATTTTGATATTCCATTTTCTTCTAGCTTTTCTTTTATCTGATTTGCTATTTCTGGTGGTGATTTTCTTAATGTTTTTGCTAGTCTAAAGCATGGAAATGAATAGTCTCCATTTTTAGTATCTTTTGGTACTTCTATATATGTATATATTTCTTTTTGCTTCTACATTTTCTATAGTTTTAGCTATTTGTTCTGATATTTCTTTTTTTATATCTAACATTATTCTTTCCTTTCTAATTTGCCGCAGCCAAAATTGTAATTATTTTCCAATTATGTAGTTCCAAGAATCCCTACACATCTCCTCTAAAGTTTTTGTAGCCTCCCAACCCAACTCTTCTTAGCCTTTTTAGGGTCAGCATAGCAAGTAGCAATATCACCACTTCTACGAGGAGCAATTTTATATGGAACATCTTTACCTGTAGCTTTTTCAAAAGCATTAACCATATCTAAAACACTATAACCAGTACCAGTACCAAGGTTATAAATAAATAATCCATTATTTTCTTTTCTAATTTATTTAAAGCTAAAACATGGCCTTTTGCTAAATCTACAACATGGATATAATCTCTAACTCCTGTTCCATCTGGTGTATCATAATCATTTCCAAATACTGATAATTCTTTTAATGTTCCTGCTGCTACTCTTGCAACATATGGCATTAAATTATTTGGTATTCCTTGTGGTTCTTCTCCAATTAGCCCACTTTCATGTGCTCCTACTGGATTAAAGTATCTTAATATACATATATCCCAAGTATTGTCTGATCTGTAAATGTATCTTTTAATATTTGTTCTATAAATAATTTTGTTGTTCCATATGGATTTGTTGTTCCACCTGTTTTGCACTCTTCTGTAATTGGTATTGTTTCTGGATCTCCATATACTGTAGCAGATGAACTAAATATAAATTTTTTACATTATGCTTTTTCATTACTTCTAAAAGTGCAAGTGCTCCATTTATATTATTGTCATAGTATTCTATTGGTTTTGTACTGATTCTCCTACTGCTTTATATCCAGCAAAGTTCAATACTGCTTCTATGTCATTTTCTTTAAAAACTTTGTCTAGTTTTTCTTTATCACGATAATCCATTTCATAAAATTTAAAATCTTTACCTGTTATTTTTTTTATATTTTCTAATACTTTTGCTTTACTGTTTGAGAAATTGTCTATTATTACTATTTCCTTTCCTGCATTTAATAGTTCTACTGCTGTGTGGCTTCCTATATATCCTGTACCTCCTGGTAATAATACTGCCATATATATCAACCCTTTCTTTTTACATTTTTGTTCTAGTTTTTCTAATTTTGGCCATTTTTTGTGTCTTTAACTACATAATCCTTTTTTCTTTTATTAAGTCTCTTATTTCATCAGATTTTGCCCAATTTTTTTGCTCTCTAGCTGCTTTTCTTTGTTCTAATAATCCTAAAATTTCTTCTGATATTTCTTTATTATTGTTTTTCTTGAATTTTGTCTATTTTAATCCCAAAACTGTATCAAATTTTTTAATAATTCTGCTACTTTAGGATTTTTCTTTTCAAATTTTGCTGTTTCCCATACATAGCTCATTGCTAATGGCATATTCATATCATCATTTATTGCTTTGTGGAAATTGTCTTCTATATCACATAATTTTTTATATCTGATTCTTTTAGTTCATCTTTTCCTTGTAAATGTGTTTGATATGCATTTCTTAATCTTTCTAATGATTTTGATGCAGAGTCTATTCCTTCCCAAGTAAAGTTTAGTTTATTTCTGTAGTGGCATGAATAACTAAATAATTTATATACTAGTGGATCATAACCTTTTTCTATGATATCTTTCACTAGATATACATTTCCTAGTGATTTTGACATTTTCCCACCATTTATTAATAGATATTCTCCATGCATCCAGTATCTAGCAGGTATTTTTCCGCAATCTCCTTTACTTTGTGCAATTTCATTTTCATGGTGTGTTGGAATTAAGTCAATTCCTCCTGTATGTATATCAAATTGGTCTCCTAATATTTTTGTCCCATTGCTGAACATTCTATATGCCACCCAGGGTAACTTGGTCCCCATGGACTATCCCATTTCATTAAATGATTTTCTGGTGCTTTTATCCATAATGCAAAATCATATGGATTTCTTTTTTTTCTTCATCTATTCAACTCTTGCTCCTGCTTTTTGATTCTCTAAATTTACACTTGATAATATTGGATATTTATCTAATTTGGATATATCAAAATATATTGCTGTTGATGTTTCATATGCATATCCATTTTCCATTAATTTTTCAACATATTCTAGCATTTCTGGAATATGATCTGTTGCTTTACATACAATTTCTGGTGTTTCTATATTTAAGTCTTTTAAATCTTCAAAAAATAATTTTGTATAATGTTCTGCTATTTCAAGTGGCGTTTTATGTTCTTCTCTTGCTGACTTTAGCATTTTGTCTTCCCCCTCGTCACCGTCCGATACTAAGTGTCCTACGTCTGTAATGTTCATTGCGTGTTTTATTTTATATCCATTATAGCGTAATGTTCTTCGTAATACGTCTTGAATATGTTTGTTCTCATATTTCCTATTGTGGCATCTTTGTATACTGTTGGTCCACATGAATATATGCGTACCTCATCTTTTCGAATTGGTTTAAATTTTTCTTTTTGTTTTGTTAATGTATTTGTAAAATAAATATCCATGAATTTCCTCCCTCTAATTTTTTATACTCATTTTATTGAGCTTTTGTTGTGTTACCTTTTCCTGCCGTATTTGTTGTAGCTGTATTTGTTGCTGGTGTCGTTTTATTTGTTCCAGGTTTTGTTGCATCATCTTTTTTCCGTTTGTTGTGTTAGTATTTGTATTAGTTGTTGTTGTGTTTCCTTTACCTGCTGTGTTTGTTGTGTTTTCTGCTGGCTTTTCTGGTTTCTTTTGTAGTCTCTGTTGGTTTTGTATGAATTGTACATGTTTCTGTTATTTTTCCTCCAGCTGTTTTTGATGCTCCATTTGTATTCCACAAGTTTAATGTTTCTTTTGGTACTGTTCCTCCATAAGAACTATTTTTTTGGTTTGTGGACAATATTGTGTTGCTACTTTTCCAGATTCAGAACATATTTGTTGACTTCCATGTCCTTGACATTTTTTCTGGTAAATTGTTTTGTGCAAATATTTCTTCATAAGTATCTTTACAACTTGATGTTGCTAAACATCCTGTTGTTCTACATACTGTTGCTTGTGTTATTCCTGATGGTGTGTTAAAGTTAGCATTTTTTAGATTTGCATGTATGCTTTTCATTACTGATGACCATATTTGCCCTGCTGGGTTTGTTCCACTATATACTACTTCTTCTGGACTATCATATCCAAACCAAACTGCTGCTGAATAATATGGTGTCATACCACATAGCCATCTATCTTTAGAACCATCTGTTGTTCCTGTTTTTGCACATGTTTCGATTCCTGTAATATTACAATATGTTGCTGTTCCTCCACTTTTTACTGGTTCTTCTGTTATTGACCTTGTTAAATATGCTACTTGTTCTGAAAATACTCTTGTTTGTTCTTGTTTTGGTGTTAATACTACATTGCCACTTGAGTCTGTTACTTTTTGTATAGAATGTTGGTGTAATATATACTCCATCATTTGCTATTGTTCCATATGCTGCTGCCATTTCTAATGGACTAATACCATGTGTTAATCCACCTATTGCTAGTGGTAATTCTGTGTCATTTTTGTCATCTAATGAAGATATTCCCATCTTTTTCAAATATTCTAGTGATTTCTTTGGTGTTAATTCTTTCATTATTTTTACTGCTGGGACGTTTTGTGATGTTGCTATAAATTGTCTTATATTTATAAATCCACGATATCTGTCTCCATCATTTTTGGTGAGTATCCATTGAAATCTGTTTTTGCATCATTATATACTGTTGCTGGTGTTATCACTTTTTCTTGTAATGCTGGTGCAACCTCTGCTATTGGTTTTATTGATGAGCCTGTTTGTTTTACCATTTGTGTTGCTCTGTTCCATCCTGATGCTGTTTGTTGCTCTCCTAAGTTTCCTCCTACTGCTAATACTTGCCCTGTTTTGTAATCAATTATTGCCATACCTGCTTGCGAATGTTCATTTTTAGTTGTCCTGTTGTTTTGTCTTTTTCTCTTCCTTTTAATAGATATTTTGATTTACTAAATTCTTTTTCAACTGTTTTTTGAATATTTTGGTCCTCTGTTGTATATATTACTAATCCACTACTATATACGTATTTTTCTGCAAATTCATATGATACCTTTTTTTTCTTCCATTACTTGATTTATTATTTGTTTTAATGCTGCATCTGTATGATATGAATAGTCTGTTGTATTTTCTACATTTCCTTTTGTAATACTAATCCTGCTTCAGCTTCTGCTACTGCATTGTTGTAGTCATCTTCATTTTCTATGTATCCTTGGTCTTTCATTTCTTTTAGTACTGTTAAGACTTTTTTTCTTAATATTTTCTTTCACTTTTTCTTGGTCTTTTGTTTCATCAAATGGGTTATAACTATTTGGTGAACTGTTAATTCCTGCTAAAATGCACATTGTGCTAAGTCTAAGTCTTTTGCACTTTTACTAAAATAATATTGTGCTCCTAGTTCTACTCCATGTATATCCTGTCCTCCAACAAATAGTATGTTTAGATATAATTCTAATATTTGTTGTTTTGATATCATTCTTTCTACTTGATATGCTTTTGCCCATTCTTTTATTTTTTTCTTGTGATTCCTGCGATTCCACTGCTGTCTTTGTCTCCTGTTATGTTTTTTACTAATTGTTGAGTTATACTACTTCCTCCATAACTTGAACCACCTTTTAGAACTGTGTTTCCAATTGCTCCTAATGTTCTTTTCCAGTCTACTCCACTGTGCTCATAAAAAACGCTTGTCTTCTATTGCTACATATGCCTTTGGTAAATAGTCTGCCATTTCATCTAGTGATATTATTTTTCTTTGTTGTTCTTTACTTAAATTTGCTATTTCTGCTCCATTTTTTGTCTAACACTACTGAATTTGTTGATCCTATTACCAAGTCGTCTTTTGTTATTTCAAAGTCGTCTCCAAATAATCCAAAGAACATTGCTGCTACTACTCCTGCTCCTATTACACATAATAGCAATATTAGTATTATACATATTTTTATAAATACCATTAGTTTTGGATGTCTTGCTGAGAATTTTTGCCTTTTCTGTTTGCTTTTCCTTTTGGTTTGTTGGCTTTTTCCCTACTGGCCTTCTTGTTTGTGTTTGTACCCTTTTGTTGTTCCTCCTGTTCTTGTATTATTTACTGTGTTTCTATTTCCACTTCTTGGTGTGCTTCCTTGCCTATTTCTTTCTGGTCTGTATTTTATTGTTTTGTCATTATTGCTGTATTTATTGTTTCTATTATTGTTTGGCATTTTATCACATTCCTTTCTTAAAGGCTTTTTTGGTTAGTTTTAACCTTTTATTCCCTTTTGTCAATTCCTTTCTATTATAGTATATTTTTTTATAAAAAGGAAGACTTTGAGTAAATTTTTATAATTATAATCTTATTATAAAGCTTAATAATTAAACTTTTTATAGTATTTGATTTTTCGTATATAAATTACATATATATATTCCATCTCTTTTGATTTTTTCTCTTACATATTTGTATGGTTGATTTTTGTAAAATTCTGCTTCATATAAATCTCTTGCAAAAATGATTTGTCATCAATTTTATATTCTGATTTGTTTTTAAAATCAATTTCATAATTTGTGATAATTACGCCATTAAATCTCTTTTTAAAATTTTAATATTTCCGGTAACATCTATAATAGTGCTATCTTCAAATATTGCATATTGCTTTAATAATTCTGTTGGAAAGTCAAAATTTATAATTAATTGGGCTTTTGCCAAACTTTTCTTTTTTGTTCATAACTGTAATCATTGAACCTGTTTCTTCTAAAATCTGTTCTTCTATTTTTTCATTTTGCTTATATTTTTGGTTATAATAGCAACATGTTTATGATTCTGGGCTAACTTTTTAATATTTTCAATTACTACTTCTGTAAAATCATTTGCTAAAATATGTATTGTAGTTTCTTCTGGTTCCAACTCTTTTTTGTTTTCTACATATTCAATGATTTCTGAACTAGCATTCTAAAGAGCCATCTTCCATCAATTATATCTAATTGGTATGTTTGTAATAAATTCATATATTTAGTGTGATTTTTATTTCTTTACTAAGTACTACTTTTTACTATTTAGTTTTTTTAATATTTTTTAGTTTTTTTGGCTAACTTTTCTTCTAATTTTAATTGTTTATCCTTTTTTTTCATAATTCACTATTGGTATATAAATTTTGTTTCCTTCCAATTTTACAATTTTAAACCATCTGCTTAACAGATTGGGCTTGTCATATTTTTGAATACAATACATAAAAAACACCTCACATTCAAATATATGAGGCATTTTATAAAATTATATCTCTTTTTAATAATTTTGATCTTACAATTCCTATTCCTATAAATTTATTTTCTGTATATATTCTGTAAATTCCATCTTTTACATTTTGAGTTATTTTCACTCCATTTAAAAAGTGTTTTATTCTTGATGGTTCGATATCTAATTTTGGATATTCACCAAATATTTTTTCTACAGAGATTATATTTTTTCTATTATTTCTAAGTCTTTTTCGTTTTCCATTGTTAAAGTTATACTGTCTTTTACATTAAATTCTCCCACTTGTAAACGCACTAAATTTTGCATATATCCTATTGTTTTTTAATGATGTTGCTATATCTTCACACAATGTTCTTATATATGTACCTTTTGCTACATGAGACGTCAAAGATTATAACGTTTTCGTCTTTTAATATTTCTACTAATTCTATGGAATATATTGTGATTTTTCTAGTGGGTATTTCTACTTCTTGCCCTTTTCTGGCATATTCATATAGCTTTTGCCTTTTACTTTTATTGCTGAATATATTGGTGGGTTTGTTCTATTTCTCCTTTAAATTTTTTAATGCTTTTTTTTATTTCTTCTCGATTTGCTTGTTCTAATAGTCCTTGTGGGATTTCTTTTTCTTCTAAATTTCTCCTTCTGCATCTAATGTTGCAGTTCTTTTTCCTAGTTTTAATTCAACACGATATTTTTGTCATGATTTACTAAATATTTAGAACATAGTGTTCCTTTTCCTATTAAAACAGGTAAGACCCCTTGTGCCAAAAGGGTCTAGTGTTCCTGTGTGTCCTACTTTTTGTCCAGTTATCTTTTTTTATTTTTGCTACTATATCATGTGAAGTCCATTCTTTTGGCTTATACACATTTAAAATGCCATCCACTGTGATTTCCTTTCTCATCTATTACATCATAGATGTCTTGTATTGCTTTATTTTAATACTTTTCTGATTTCTTTCATTATTTTTTCTTTTACTTGTTCTATGTTTCCTTTACCTTGGATTAAGCATCCTGCTGCTTTAGGATGTCCTCCTCCTCCAAAAATATAGCATATATCTGATACATTTACGTAATTTGATGAACGCATAGATACTTTGTATTTTTCTTCATTATCTTTTTGTCTGATAAATACTGAAACTTCTACCCCTTCTACATCTCTGCCTACTTCTACTAGTCCTTCATGGTCTCCAGGTTCTGCATTTACGTCTTTTTCATCTTGATTTGTTATATATGTAAATGTGACTTTTCCGTCTTCTAAAAATTCTATTCTGTTTACAATTCTTTGCATTAGTTCAAAGTTTGCTTTTGTTTTTTGTTTCTAATGCTTTTTGATAGATTTCAGAGACATTGACTCCTTTTTCGTAATAAGTCTGCTGTGAATTCAAATGTTTCTGCTGTTACTCCTTGATATTTGAATCCGCCTGTGTCTGTGATTATTCCTGTTAATATACATGAGCCTAATTCTACATCTATATCTATATTGAAATATGTAAACATTCCTATTAAAATTTCACAACATGCTGGCGCTACTGGGTTTACAAAGTTTATGTCTCCATACATTGTGTTTGATCCATGGTGGTCTATTACTATTGTTTTTTGGCGTTTTCAAAATATTCTCTTCCTACTAGTCTTTTTAGGTCTGCACAGTCTAAACTTATTGCTAAATCGTATTTTTCTACATCTGTATTTTCTTTTACTACGTTTGCATTTGGTAAAAAGTTGAATATTCTTGGGTATTCTCTTATTATTACGTCTGCCTTTTTTCCCATGTCTCTTAGCGCTTTTTCCATTGCTAGTGTACTTCCTATTGCGTCTCCATCTGGTGATTCATGTGCTAATATTACTATTGTATTTGCTTTTTTATTTCTTCTAATATTACATCTAAGGTCATTGCTTTCCTCCTTATATTTAATAGGTGTTTCTGGGGACGGGATCAAAAAAACATCTAGTTTTGTAGATGCTTTTTGACCCCTGTCCCCAAAAAGACCCAATTCTTTGGCATAATATCCTTCAAAATTGAATCAATTTTTGCACCATATTCGATAGAATCGTCTTTTTCAAAATTAATTCAGGTGTATTACGCAAGTTTACTCTTTTGGCTAATTCTGTTCTAATAAAGCCAGCTGATTTTTTCAAACCATCTATTGTTGCTTTTTCGTCTTTAGAGTTTAGTATGCTTATATAGATTTTTGCATATTTTAGGTCATTTGTTACTTTGACCTTTGTTACACTAATCATTCCTGTTATGCTTGGGTCTTTTAATTCTCTGTCTATGATTTGGCTTAATTCTTTTTTGTATTCTTCACCAATTCTTCCCATTCTGTTATTATTATTTTTATTTGGCATTTTTAGTCACTCCTTTCCTTAAGCTGTTATTATTCTATACTATATATTATATTATCTTATTATTTACACTGCTTTTTTTATCTTTTTTATTTCTTCCATAACATATACTTCAATAATATCTCCTTCTTTAATATCATTGTAGTTTTCAATTTGCATTCCACATTCAAATCCTTTTGTTACTTCTTTTTACATCATCTTTAAATCTCTTTAATGTTGCTAGTTTTCCTTGATGTATTACAACATTTTCACGTATTACTCTTACTCCTGCATTTCTTTCTACTTTTCCTGATAATACATATCCTCCTGCTATTGTTCCTATATTTGAGATTCTAAATGTTTGTCTTACTTCAACATTACCAATAACTTTTTCTTCGTATTTTGGTTCTAGCATTCCTTTCATCGCAGCTTCAACATCTTCAATTGCTTGATATATTACAGAATATTGTTTTTATTTCAACTTCGTCTTTTTCAGCTATTTCTTTTGCTGTACTATCTGGTCTTACATTAAATGCAATTATTATAGCATTTGAAACCTTTGCAAGTGTAACATCTGATTGATTTACAGCTCCTGCTGCACTATGGATTACTTTTACTTTTACTTCTTCGTTTTCTAGTTTTCCATTGATTGTTTAACTGCTTCTACAGATCCTTGTACATCTGCTTTTACTATTAAGTTTAATACTTTTAGTTTTCCTTCTTCCATTTGGCTAAATAAGTTGTCTAATGTTACTTTTGTTCCTTGATTTATAGCTTTTTCTCTTGCTTGATTTTTTCTCTTTTCTATTAAATGTTTTGCAACTTTTTCATTTTTAACTTCATAGAATGTTTCACCAGCTTCTGGTACTTCTGTTAATCCCATTATTTCAACTGGTGTAGATGGTCCAGCAGTTTTAACTTTTTTCCTTTGTCATCTTTCATCGCTCTAATTCTACCAATAGATGAACCTACAACAATTGTATCTCCTACATCTAAAGTTCCTCGTTTGTACTAATACATTGTTGCAATTGCACCTTTGGATTTATCAAGTCTAGCTTCAATAACAGCACCTTTTGATTGTTTATCTGGATTAGCTTTTAGTTCAATACATCTGCTTCTAATAATACCATTTCTAATAATTGGTCTATATTTTTCCCTGTTTTAGCTGATATTGGAACAAATATTGTATCTCCACCCCATTCTTCTGGAACTAATTCATATTTCATTAATTCTTGTTTCACTTTGTCTGGGTTAGCATCTGGTAAATCGATTTTATTTATTGCTACAATTATTGGTATACCTGCAGATTTTGCGTGGTTTATAGCTTCTATTGTTTGAGGCATAACACCATCATCTGCAGCAACTACTAATATTGCTATATCTGTAACTTGAGCACCTCTAGCTCTCATAGATGTGAAAGCTTCGTGTCCTGGTGTATCTAAAAATGTTATTTTTCTATCATTTATTTTACTTGATATGCACCTATGGTTTGTGTAATTCCACCGGCTTCTCCTTCTATTACATTTGTTTTTCGTATTGCGTCAAGTAATGA
>VOFB01000397.1_pt1 | contig 31253 bp, 56 predicted proteins | sample 5384141 | NCBI WGS metagenome assembly VOFB01 (sample SAMN12384721, study PRJNA508395) | human gut metagenome | isolation source: healthy gut A | host: Homo sapiens | reverse complement strand
ACAAACACATTTCAACAAGTAAAAATTAAATGAAAATGGAGATTACTTAGAAAAACATAGGTATCAATAGCAGCAGGGTATACTGCAAGTTATGCAGTAACAACAGAAGGAGAAGTATATGGCTGGGGGAAGAAATGACGATGGAGAACTAGGAATAGGAAGTAAAAGCAGTGAAATTAATGAATTATATCCAGTAAAAATGAAAAAAAGTATCAAAATAATACAAGTAGCAGCAGGAGCAAACCATGCAATAATGCTAGATGCAGATGGAAATGTATGGTCAACAGGATATAATAATTCAGGCCAATTAGGAATAGGAAATACAGATGTACAAGTGCTACCACAAAAATGACAGGAGTAAGTGGAATAAAAGAAATAGCAGCAGGAACAAATCATTCAATAATGCTAGCAGAAAATGGATATGTACTATCAGTAGGATATAACTCTTATAGTCAATTAGGAGATGGAAGTTCAACATATAAAACAACAGCAGTATATGCAAAAACACATCAAACCAATATGTATCAGATGCAAAACATATAAAAGCAGGAGGAGACTCAACATACATATCAAGAAAAAAGGATACAGAAGGAAAATCACAAAGGAATGTATGTAATAGGATACAATAATTATGGACAACTATTTACACAAAACACAACAACTCAACCATATGCAAAAAAGAAGAAAAAACCTAGACATATTAGAAATAGCAGCAACCTAATTTTTACAGCATTAATAGTAGATGGAGAAGGAAATGTATATACAGTGGGATATGATGGACAAGGACAATTAGGAAACGGAATATACGAAAATACAAAAAACAAAATATGTATAAGCAATATACAAGTAAAAGTAACATCCCAAACAATAAACTATCAAAATGTGGGAGAAAATAGTGAAAAATACTAGCAAAAACAACAATAGGATTTAATCTAATAAAAGAAAATATAGAAGGAAGTACATATGAATTTAAAACATTAGATTCAGAAGTAGCAACAGTAGATAAACAAGGAATAGTAACCTCAACAGGAATAGGAACAACTTATATAAAAGTACATGATACAACGACAGATTCATGGAATGTAGTAAAAAGTAAATGTAAATGGAGCGGAAAAACAAAACACAGCCAAAAGTTGTAGGAGGAGGACATCATTATGTAGCATTAAAAGGAAATGGAACAGTATATACATGGGGATATAATAATAGTGGTGAACTAGGATTAGGAGATACAAACAATAGATTAGAGCCAACACAAACAAATATGAAAAATGTAATAGATATAGCAGCTGGAGAGAGTTACACAATAATATTAAAATCAGATGGAACAGTATGGACATCAGGACAAAACAAATATGGTCAATTAGGAGATGGTTCAACAGTAGATAGCAACTCATTCCATAAAGTAAAACTAAATGAAAATGGAGAATATTTAGAAAATATAGTATCAGTAGCAGCTGGATATAGCAGAAGTTATGCAGTAACATCAGATGGAGAAGTATATGGATGGGGAAGCAATGATGATGGAGAACTAGGACAAGCAAATAAATCAACAGATCCTATTACATATCCAGTAAAATGAAAAAATCTCAAATATAATTCAAGTAGCAGCAGGAGCAAACCATGCAATAATGTTAGACGTAAATGGAAATGTATGGGCAACAGGATATAATAATTTTGGACAATTAGGAACAGGAGATAAAATAACACAAACATTACCACAACAAATGGTTTCAGTAAGTGGAATAAAAGAAATAGCAACAGGAACAAATCACTCAGTAATGCTAACAGAAGGGGGATATGTACTGTCAGTAGGATATAACTCTTATAGTCAATTAGGAGATGGAAGTTCAACAGATAGAACAACAGCAGTATATGCAAAAAACACATCAAACCAATATGTATCAGATGCAAAACATATATCAGCAGGAGAACAAACAACATACATAACAAGAAAAAAAAGATTCAGAAGGAAATCCACAAGGAATGTAGGTAATAGGAAGAAATGACTATGGACAATTATTTACCAAAGACACAACAAAACAATATTATGCAAAAAGAAGTAGAAAAGACAAAGATATACTAACAATGGCATTAACAGGATATCAAACAGGACTAATAGTAGATGAAGAAGGAAATGTATATACAGTAGGGATATAATGGACAAGGCCAATTAGGAAATGGAACATATGAAAATCTAACAAGTAAAATATGTATAAGTAATTTAAAAATAAAAGTAAATCCAAATATAATAAGTTATAAAAACATAGGAGAAAACAACCAAAAAATAGAATGTGAAACACAAATAGGATTTAATTTACTAAGAGACGAAGTAGAAGGAAGCATATATGAATTCTCAACACTAGACTCAGAAGTAGCAACAGTAGCAGAAGATGGAACAGTAACAGCAGAAGGAATAGGAACAACATACATAAAAAGTACATGACACAAAAACAAACATCTGGAATGCAGTAAGAGTAAATGTAAATGGTTCAGAAAACAAAGCACAACCAAAAAGTAGTAGGAGGAAATTGCCATTATGCAGCATTAAAAGGAAATGGAACAGTATGGACATGGGGATATAATGGAAATGGCCAACTAGGAGTAGGAGATAAAAACGCAAGAACAGAGCCAACACAGGCAAAAGCAGAAAAAAATATTAGAAAATGGAACAAAAGAAGAAGAACTAATAACAGATGCAATAGACATAGCAGCATCATATAATCACACTAATAATATTAAGAGCAGACGGAACAGTATGGAGTACAGGATACAATCAATATGGAGAATTAGGAACAGGAGACACAGAAGAAAGAAAAATATTCACACAAGTAAAAGGTCCAAATGGAGAAGGAATCCTAGAAAACATAGTACAAATAACAACAGGATATTATACAGGATATGCCTTAACAACAAATGGAGAAGTATATGGATGGGGAAGTAACAGATATGGAGAATTAGGGACAAGGAAGCAAATCAGATGACCCTGTTTTATATCCAACAAAAATGAAAAAGTATCAAACATGATTCAAATATCATCAGGAGCAGAATACATAGTAATGCTAGATGCAGAAGGAAAAGTATGGGGACAGGATATAATGGAAATGGACAACTAGGAATAGGGAAACACAACATTACAAACATTGCCACAACAAATGACATCAATAAGTGGAATAAAAAGAAATATCAGCTAAAAGTAATAATACATATATGTTAACAGAAGGAGGATATGTAGAAGCAGTAGGATATGATTACTATAGCCAATTAGGAGACGGAGGAAATACATATAGAACAACAGCAGTATCTGTAAAAACTACATCAAACAAATATGTATCAGATGCAAAACATATAGCAGCAGGAGAAAACTCAGTATTTATATCAAGAAAGAAGGACTCAGAAGGAAATCCACAAGGAATGTATGTAATAGGAAGAAATGACTATGGACAACTATTCACAGGAAACACAACAAGAGCATATTATGCAACAGAAGTAGAAAAGAAAAAGATATACTAACAATGGCATTAACAGAAGGACAAACAGGGATTAATAGTAGACAAAAAAAGGAAATGTATATACAGTAGGATATAATAACCAAGGACAAATAGGAAATGGAACATATGAAAAGCTTAACAAGTAAAATATGTATAAGTAATACAAAAGTAGTAGTAAATCAAATATAATAAACTACAAAAATATTGGAGAAAACAATCAAAAAAAGTAGAATGTAAAACAACAATAGGATTTAATTTATTAAAAGAAAACATTGAAGGAAGTACATATGAATACAAAACACTAGACCAAGAAGTGGCAACAGTAGCAAAAGATGGAACAGTAACAGCAACAGGAATAGGAACAACATACATAAAAGTACATGACACAAAAACAAACATCTGAATGCAGTAAGAGTAAATGTAAATGGTTCAGAAAACAAAGCACAACCAAAAGTAGTAGGAGGAAATTGCTATTATGCAGCACTAAAAGGAAATGGAACAATATGGACATGGGGATATAATGGAAATGGCCAACTAGGAGTAGGAGATACAAATGCAAGAACAGAGCCAACACAGGCAAAAGCAGAAAAATATTAGAAGATGGAACAAGAGAAGAAGAACTAATAACAGACGCAATAGATGTAGCAGCATCATATAATCACACAATAATATTAAGAGCAGATGGAACAGTATGGAGTACAGGATCAAATCAATATGGAGAATTAGGAACAGGAGACACAGATGAAAGAAGAATATTTACACAAGTAAAAGGTCCAAATGGAGAAGGAAACTTAGAAAATATAGTACAAATAACAACAGGATATTATACAGGATATGCCTTAACAGCAAAAGGAGAAGTATATGGATGGGGAAGCAACAGATATGGAGAATTAGGACAAGGAAAACCAATCAGATACACCTATTTTAAATCCAACAAAAATAAAAAAGTTTCAAACATGATTCAAATATCATCAGGAGCAGAATACATAGTAATGCTAGATGCAGAAGGAAAAGTATGGGGGGAACAGGATATAATGGAAATGGACAACTAGGAATAGGGAAACACAACATTACAAACATTGCCACAACAAATGACATCAATAAGTGGAATAAAAAGAAATATCAGCTAAAAGTAATAATACATATATGTTAACAGAAGGAGGATATGTAGAAGCAGTAGGATATGATTACTATAGCCAATTAGGAGACGGAGGAAATACATATAGAACAACAGCAGTATCTGTAAAAACTACATCAAACAAATATGTATCAGATGCAAAACATATAGCAGCAGGAGAAAACTCAGTATTTATATCAAGAAAGAAGGACTCAGAAGGAAATCCACAAGGAATGTATGTAATAGGAAGAAATGACTATGGACAACTATTCACAGGAAACACAACAAGAGCATATTATGCAACAGAAGTAGAAAAAGAAAAAAGATATACTAACAATGGCATTAACAGAAGGACAAACAGGATTAATAGTAGACACAAAAGGAAATGTATATACAGTAGGATATAATAACCAAGGACAAATAGGAAATGGAACATATGAAAATACAACAGAAAAAAGTATTTATAAGCCAAGTAAAATTAAACACAACACCAAAAGTAATAAACTACAAAAAGCAGGAGACACAGGAGAAAAAATAGAATACACAGTAACAGCAGGATTCAATTTATTATATGACGAAGTAGAAAAGGGAGAATGTGAATACAAAACACAAGATGACCAAATAGCAACAGTAGACGACCAAGGAGTAGTAACAGCAACAGGAATAGAAACAACATACATAAAAGTGTATAACAAACAAAATGACTGCTATGCAGCAGTAAAAGTCCAATAAATGGGGAACAAGGACGCACAGCTGCCAAAATAGTAGGAGGGGGAAATCATTTTGTAGCACTAAAAGCAAATGGAGAAATATGGACATGGGGATATAATGGCTATGGTCAGCTAGGAATAGGAAACACAGAAACCAAAAATAGACCAACAAAACAAACATCTATAACTCAAAAGACGAAAAACAAACAACATATGCAATAGATGTAGCATCAGGAAATAATCACACAGTAGTACTAAAATCAGACGGAACAGTATGGGCATCAGGATATAATGGATATGGACAATTAGGAGATTCAAGCACAACAAAAATACAAGCGAATTTGTCAAGTAACAGGAATACCAGAAAAAAAGTAATAGAAATAACAGCAGGAGGACATTCATCATATGCACTAACAGAAAGTGGAAAAGTATATGGATGGGGATATAACTATTATGGACAACTAGGAAGAGGATACACAAGTCAAAACAATCCAAATATAACACCACAAAAATGCAAAAAGTATCAAACATAATACAAATGTCAGCAGGAGATAACCATATAGTAATGTTAGATGCAGATGGAACAGTATGGAGCACAGGACATAACTATTATGGACAATTAGGAACAAATAACAAAACAAATTACAGCATACCACAACAAATGAAATTAGGAACAACAACAGTATTAAATAATATCAAAAAGTATCAGCAGGAAGTCTACATACGCTAGCACTAGCAGAAAATGGAACAGTATATTCATTAGGATATAACTATTATGGACAATTAGGAACAAGAAATACAACAAACTACATGTTACCAGTAACAATGGTAGACTCAAAAGGAAACACTGTAACAGGAGTAAAAGACATAGAAGCAAATGGATACACAAGCATATTAGCAATAAAACCAACAACAACAGGAACAGAAGGAAATCTAAGCCAAACAGCAGGAATATATGTTACAGGGTACAACAATTATGGACAATTATTTAATCAAGACACAAAAACACTAACATCATTAACAAAAGTACAAGAAGATAAAAACATAATAACAATGGCAACCACACAAAATATATCAAGCCAAACAGCAGCAATAGTAGATGATTCAGGTTTAGTATACACAGTAGGATATAATGGATATGGAACAGTGGGAAATAAAACAACAACAAATACAACAGAACCAGTAAACATCTCAGAAGCGAGTCTAGAAGTAAACACAAGAAAAATAGTATTAAACTTAGAAACAAACAATCTAAACAAACAAATAGAAGCAAAAACAGACTTAGGTTTAATCTATTAATAGACCAAGTAGAAAATGAAGAAATAACATACAAAACATTAGACAAAAAACATTGCAACAGTAACAGATGCAGGATTAGTAACAGGACAAAAATATGGAACAACAAAAATAGAAGTATCAACAAATAAATTACCAAATAAAGTATTAATAGATGTACAAGTACTAAGAAAAAATGACAAAACAATAGCAAAAACAGTAAGTGGCACAGACTTTACACTAGCATTAAAATCAGATGGAACAGTATGGACATGGGGATATAATGGCTATGGACAACTAGGATTAGGAGATAATTCAAACAGATATAGACCAACACAAATAAACATAGAAAATGTAGTAGATATAGCAGCAGGAAACAACCATGCTCTACTTGTAACAGCAGATGGAAAAGTATATTCATTTGGATCAAATAGTTATGGACAATTAGGAAGAACAGGAAATGTATATACACCAGAAGAAATACCAAACCTAGAAAATATAGAAAAAGTATCAGCAGGAAATTATCATTCTATGGCAATAGACAAAGAAGGAAATGTATATACATGGGGCTATAACCAAAACGGACAACTAGGAGATGGAACAAGAATAAGCAATAGTATACCAACAAAAATAAAACTAACAAATATAACAAAAATAGCAACAAAAAATAATACATCAGCAGCAATAGATGGAGATGGCAACTTATATACATGGGGATACAATAGCTATGGACAACAAGGAATTTCAATAGACAACATATATACACCAAGAAAAGTACCAACACTAGAACAAATAATAGATGTAGCAGTAGAAAACAACACAATAATAGTATTAGACAAAAAGGAGAGGTATTATCAAGTGGATATAACACATATGGAAACTTAGGAAACAATGCAACACAAACACGAAAATCATTTGACAAAGTAATAGAAAAATACGAAACAATAACAACAGGAGAAGGGAAGAAACACAACCAACTACAACACCAATTTATCTATCAGGAGTAAAATCAATACAAGCAGGAAATGAATTTGCAGTAGCAATAAAAGAAGATGGAACAGCTATTTCATGGGGTTATAATGGTTATTCACAATCTTCAAATGGAACAACTACAAGCAATTTATTGCCAGTAGACTTAAAATACGGAAAAGACAAAGAAAAGATAGACAAAATAATAAATGTATCAGCAGGAGAAGGAACAATAGTAGTAACAAGAGAAGACGGAAAAGTATGGACAATAGGAAAAAATTATTCAGGACAATTAGGAAACAGTTCAGCAGTAAATTCAAATAAATTTGTATGTATAAGCAAACCTGTATTACTATTTGAAGAAACACCAATAAGAATAAAAGGAATAGGACAAAACAAAATGCAAAAGTAAATATGTCACAAGGATTTAACCTATTATACACAACAATAGAAGACACAGACTTAACATATCAAATAAAAAATGAAAAAATAGCAACAGTAGAAGAAACAACAGGAAAAATAACAGCAGTAAAAAAAGGAAAAACAGCAGTAACAGTAACAGACAAAAAATCAGGAGAAACAACATCAGCAGATGTATATGTATTAGGAGAAGAAGATGTAACATTCCCACAAATCGAAACCAAAATTATTCAACAGTAACTCTAAAATCAAATGGGGAGATATGGAGTTATGGATATAATGGATATGGACAATTGGGAACAGGAGACACAACATACAAAGTATTACCAACATATACAGGAATAAATAATATTACACAAATATCACTAGGAGGAACACACACACTAGCACTAGACACAGAAGGACATGTATGGTCTTGGGGATATAATGGCTATGGAGAATTAGGAAATGGAACAACAACAAGCTCAACAGAAAAAGTACAAGTAAAATCACCAGACGGAGAAGGAGTACTAGAAAACATAGTAGCAATATCAGCAGGAAATTATCATTCAATAGCATTAGATAAAGACGGAAATGTATATACATGGGGATATAACGGATATGGCCAATTAGGCTTAGGAAACACAACAAATACAGTACTTCCAGTAAAAGTAGACGACTTAGAAGGAATAATAAAAATAGAAGCAGGAAACTATACATCATACGTAATAGACAACAATAATCATCTATGGTCAACAGGATACAATTATTGTGGAGAATTAGGAAATGGATCAACATCAAACAGAAGTAAATTTACACAAATTCAAACATTAGAAAATGTATCAGACGTATCTGCAAGTGAAACCAATAGTACAATAGTATTATTATCAGATGGAACAGTATGGGGATTTGGAAACAATACAAATAACCAATTAACAACTGTAGGAGGAGCAACACCACAACAATTAAAAGGACCAGACGGAATGTTAAAAGATATAACATCAATATCAGTTGGATATTATACAGGATATGCCATAACATCAGAAGAAAAGGTATTAGCATGGGGATTAAACAACTACTCACAATTAGCATCAGGAACAACAGAAACAAAATCAACACCTGTATATATGAAAGAAAAAAAGACGGAAATGACTTTACAAATTCAATGATAGTATCAGGAGGAAGATACAGTGCAGAATTAGCAAAAAGCGATGGAACAGTATGGGGAGTAGGATATAATGGATATGGAAATATAGGAGATGGAACAACAAATTCTAAAAATCAGATAACATGTATATCAACACCACATATAAAATTAGAAGAAAGAGAAGTAACACTAAAACTATCAAATCAAACTATCAAATAAATCCAAAAACTGTATATGGCTTCAACATATTATTTGAAGAAACAGAAAATGCAGGATTTACATACAAAACATCAGATGAAACAATAGCAAAAATAGATGAGGCAACAGGAAAAGTTACAGCAACAGGATTAGGAAAAGCATATATAACAGTAACAGCAAAAGGAACAGAAGAAGAAACAAGAGTAGTAATAAACGTAATAGGAGAAAACAAAAAGTAGAAGAAAAGGTTCAAGTAGGAAGTTCACATTCACTAGCACTAAAACAAGATGGAACAATCTGGGTTGGGGAAATAACACAAGTGCAATAAATACAACAGAACCAATACAAATAGAAAAGGAAAATACAAAGAAACAAAAGAAATAGAGACACCAGAAGGAACAACACAAACAACAACAACAGAAAAAGAAATAGACTTAAACAACATAAAAGACATAGCTGTAGGATATAATCATAACCTAGCATTAGACAGCGAAGGTCATGTATATTCATGGGGATACAATGGCTATGGACAATTAGGAGATGATTCAACATCAACAAAAAGAAATACCAACAAGAATAGAAAGCTTAGAAGAAATTGAAAAAAGTATATTGCTATAAAGATGGGCATGGCAATAAATAAACAAGGAGAAATTTATATATGGGGATATAAATATAATAAAACTCAACAAAAATCAATTTCTATGGAAAAGCAATAAGTCTAAACGAAAAACTAATATTAGCAGAAGATGGAAGTGTATGGAACTTATCAGATAACCCATCAAAAATAGACGGATTAAAAAATATAGTAGAAGTAACATCAGGAGAAAACCACTATGCAGCACTAGATTCAAAAGGAAAAGTATGGGTATGGGGATATAACAGATATGGACAATTATCACAAGGAAACACAACAAATGTAGGAACACCAACAACAGTAAAAAACACAAGATACAGAAGGAACATCATATCAAGACCTAGAAAATATTGTAGAAATACAAGCAGGAGAAAACACTTTACAAATGCTATCAAGTACAGGAGAAATCTATATTTCAGGATATAATGGCTATGGACAATTAGGAGAAGGAGAAAGCACAAGTAATATAACAATAGCAAAAAAGCAAAAAATATGGACCAAGTAAAAATATAGACACAAACACAAACCATAGTATAGCATCAGACAGAAGTGGTTTGTATATACAACAGGATACAACGGAAATGGACAATTAGGAATAGAATCAAATGTATCAACAAATGAATACACAGTAATAGGAGACACATATGTACATGTAAGTGAAAACAAAATAATACTAGAAGAAGGAAAAGACAAACAAGTAACAGCAACACTAGACAACAAATTTAACTTAATAAATGACGTAGTAGACCAAAACAACATCACATACGAAACACTAAATAATGAAATAGCAATAGTAGACCAAGATGGAACAATCCATGCAAATAAAATGGGAACAGTAGAAATAATAGCAACACATACAATAACACATAAATCAACAACAATATTTGTACAGGTAGTACCAGTAGGAAAAGTAACAGTACCAAAATTAGAAATAGGAGCTACACATACAGCAGCATTAAAAACAGATGGAACTGTATGGACATGGGAAGTAACTCATATGGACAATTAGGAACAGGAGACAATATAAATAAAGCAATGCCAGTAAAAGTAATGGATATAGAAAACGCAATAGATATATCAGTAGGAAGCTATAACACAGTAGTAGTAAAAAATGATGGAACAGTATGGAGTTTTGGATATAATGGATATGGTCAACTAGGAGATGGAACATCTTCAAGCAGAAACACACCAGTTCAAGTAATAAAACAAAACGGAAAACCACTAGAAAAAAATAGTAAAAATATCAGCAGGAACAAAACAAAACAATAGCATTAGATGAAAATGGAAATGTATGGGTTTGGGGAAATACATACAAATCAACAGCAACAAAATTATCAACAGTAAATAATGCTATAGACATCTCACCAAGCTATGTGGTAACACAAACAGGAAAAAGTGTATACATTAGAAGGAGAAAAACTAGAAATAGACAATATCCTAAGAGTATCAGAAGGTACAAATCATGCACTATTTCTAACAAAAGAAGGAACAGGATATAGCATAGGAGCAAATTCAAATGGTCAATTAGGAGATGGAACAACAGTAAACAAAAAACTTACCTACAGTGATAAAAACAGAAACAAGTAATCTAACAGACATCAAAGAACTAAAAGCAGGAGCAGGAAGTTCAATGGCAATAATGAAAATGGAGACACATATACATGGGGGAAGCAACAACAACAATAAATTAGGAACAACTGCAACAAACAACCAAATATATCCAACTAAATTAGAAAATGTAAACACATCGATTTCAGGAGATATTGGAACAGACAATGGAGGCATTATAGATAACCAAGGATTTGTATACATGTGGGGATTAGGAACATATGGAAACCTAGGAAACAGTTTATATAATACATCTGTAGAACCAGTATTAGTAGGAGCAGAAGAAGCGGGATTAGACGAATATGATATAGTATTACACCCAGGAGAAACACATCAAATAACAGTAACAAACAAAACATTTAATGTATTAAAAAAATACAAGAAACAGGAACAATAAACTACAACATTGGAAACAGCAATATAGCAAGTATTTCAAACACAGGACTTGTAACAGGACAAAAGAAGGAAAAACTACAGCAATAGTAACAAAAGCTGATACACGAGCAACAAGTATAGCAAATGTAACAGTATTACCAGAAGGTGTAGAAATAGAACCAATGGCATTAACATGTATGTCACACACAGTAGTATTAAAAGCAAATGGAACAGTATGGGCATATGGACTAAATTCAAGTTATGAATTAGGAAATGGAACATCAATAAGTAGTGATAGACCTATCCAAGTATCATTCCCAAGCAACATAAAAATAGCACAAATAGCAGTAGGAAACACACATAACTTAGCATTAGACACAGAAGGTAATGTATGGGTATGGGGAGTAAATTCAAATAATGCATTAGGAACAAAACTAAAAACTACACCATCACGTTTAGGAATAAGTAATGTAAAGAAAATAGCAGCAAACAATGACCAAAGCATGATATTAACAAAAGACGGATATGTATATGTATGGGGACTAAACTCAAATGGGGAATTGGGGAGTAGGAACATACAAAGAAGTAAAAACACCAACATTACTAAACTATGTAAATAACATATTAGACATATCAATAGGAAAAAAATCACACAATGTTATTAACAACAAAAGGTAAAGTTCTAACAAGTGGTCTAAATAGTTATGGACAAACTGGAAAAACAGAAGGAAAAACAAATATCTTTACACAAATAGAAGTACCAGCAACAGTAGGAAAAATCGCAGCAGGAGATAACCACAGTGTATTACTAACAACAAATGGAGAAGTATACACATTTGGATATAATGAAAACGGACAACTAGGATTAGGAACAAAAACAAATGTAACAATACCAACAAAACAAACATGACAGACATTATGGAAATATCAGCAGGAAGAAATCATACAGTAGTATTAGGGAGCAAATAGGGTATTATATTCTACAGGTTCAAACAGTAATGGACAATTAGAATAGGAACAAAAGATGATAAATTATTATTCACAGAAATAACAAAAGTAAAAGACATGATGTCAATATCATCAGGAAATACATATAGTGTAGCAATAAAATATGATGGAGATGTATATGGATGGGGAGATTACTATCATGGAACATCATCAGTAAAAACAAAACAAACAGTAGAATACCAGTAAAAATAGGAAATAACTCATCATATGCAGAAGAACCAGAAATAACAGTAAACATTAATGGAACAAAACAAATACAAATAACTCAAAATATAGTTTCAATGTATTCAAAGAAGACGAAGAAGACAGTGACTTTACATTTACATCAATAAATGAAGATATAGCAAAAGTAAACGAAAAAGGGCTAGTAACAGGAGTTAAAGTAGGAACAACATGGGCAAGAGTAACAGAAAAAACAACAGGAAAAGAAAATATTGTAATAGTAAGAGTAATAGACTCAGACTCAAAATATGCTTCACAAATAACAGGAGGAGATGGATATGCAGTAGTATTAAAAGCAAATGGAAGTATATGGGGATTTGGATATAACTCAGACGGACAATTAGGAAATGACAAATTAGCACCAATAAATGTGCCAAGTCAGACAAATATCTTAGCCACATACAAACAAATCGAAGCAGGAAAGAAATTCACAGTAGCACTAAGAGAAGATGGAACAGTATGGGCATGGGGAGATAACACATATGGACAACTAGGTCAAGGAAATAGGGTATCAGCTAAAAACCAGTACAAGTACAAAACCTAACAAACATAGTAGCAATAGCAGCAGGTGATAATCATGCAATAGCACTAGATAGATTAGGAAATGTATATACATGGGGATTAAATAGTAAAGGACAACTAGGAAATGGAACAACACAAACAATTAGCATACCAGAAAAAATAAATGGACTAGACAACCAAATGGTTAAAATAGCAGCTGGTGGAAATCTAAGTGCAATAATAGACTCAACAGGAGATGTATATGTATTTGGAGATAACAGTAAAGAACAAATAGAAGAATTCAAGTATAATTATGATGAATTCGGACAAACAATATTGCCAGCATTAAATATGTGTATCACAACCAGTAAAAGTACAAACAATAGAAAATGCTGTAAAAGTAGAATGTTTGCAAACTGGAATAGTAGTACTAAAACAGATGGAAGTGTAGTAAGAACAACCAAATATGCAAAACAAGCAAATGCACAAAAACTGTAATAGCAAATACAGAAATGGTAGATATATCAGGAACAAACGAAAGTGTAATGTTATTAGACAAATATGGCAAAAGCTATACATATGGGGATAATAGCAAAGGCCAAGCTGGAATAGGTGGAACAAGTGGAAATGTAACATTACAAAAAATAAGAACAACAGAAGAAAAAAACATATTTATCATTAGAGCAGGGTACAAAAATAACTATGTAATAGACACAAAAGGATTTGTATATGGAGCAGGATCAAACGAATATGGACAATTAGGAAACAGCACATATGATGACAGCTATGACTTCACATTAGTAGGAGATAGAAAATTTGAAATAGTACCAGATGCAAGAACTATGAAACAACCAGAACAAGAAACAGTAAGAATAGTAGCAAATATATTCAATGTATTTAACCATAATGAAAGAGCACTAACAGATTATGATTGGAAATCAAGCAACACAGATGTATTAACAGTAGATAATGGAGTATTAAACTCACAAGATATGGGAACAGCAACAATAACAGCAACAGACAAAGCAACAGGAGCAAAAGCAACAGCACTAAGAGTAGTACAACCATTAGATGAACAAAGAATAGAAAATATCACTGTCAATGACAAAGCAGCAAAAGTATCAGGAGAAAACCAATCTGCCGTATCTGTAGAAAAAAATCCAGATGGAACAGGAACACTAAGAATAACAACAAAAGCTTCTGCAGATGAAATAAGTATTGATGGAGGAGAAACATATGTAGCAGGAGGAACATTAACACAAGATATACAACTAGATACAAATCAACAATACAAAAATCAAAGTAAAAGCAAGCAATGGAAAAAATAGTAGACTACATATTAACAATAAACATATTATCAAATGATGCAAGCTTAGAGAGTCTAACAATAGATAATGTACAAGCAACACCAATAAGTTCAACAGGATATGAAATCATAATAAAAGACTCTGTAACAAAACCAGAAGTACATGCAGTAGCAAGTGATGATAAAACAACAGTAAGTATAGATGCAAGTATAGAAGAAACAAAAGAAACAACAAAAACAGTGGATATGGCAACAGTTATAAAGAAAACAATACCAGTTCAAGTAACAGCAGAAAATGGAGACAAAGTAACATATACTTTAACAATATATAAAGAAGATGCACTAACACAATTAGAAAACATAACAGTAGATGGAAAAGAAGCAACAAAATAGGAAACACATCATATAAAGCAACAATACCAGCAGACGCAGACTCAAGCACAATAATTGCAACAACTTTATATAACAAAGCAAGAGTAAAATAAACAATTAGGAGAAGAAGTACAAGTTACAACAAAAGTCGTAGCAACAACACAAGAACAAACAATAGTAAAATTTATGTAAGAGCTGGAGAAGGAGAAAACGAAAGAGAAAGAGAATACACACTAACATTAGACAAACAAGGAACAGAATCAATACAAGGTTTATTCTCACTAACAGTAAATGGACAAGAGATAGAACCAATAGGAAATATATATAATGCATACATAAGTGAAAATGTCAGAAACAGCAACAGTAACTGCTATCACTGTAAGTGATAATGACTTAATAAAAAATTGGGGAAACAGAAAATAAAGTTCATACATCAACAGCAGAATTAGAAATAGTAGAAGAAGAAACAACATATAAAATAACTGTAACTGATCCAGAAGACAGCACAAAAACAAAAGAATATATATTGAAAATAAGAAAACCATCAACAGACAACTCACTATTATCAGTAACAGTAGGAAACGAAGAATTTTCTAAAGTAGCAACAAGAGAAGCAGGAACAAACAACTTTAAAGTAAATATCTCAGACAAATATAGTGAAGTAGATGTAATAAGAACAACAGGTTATGACCAAAAAAAATAAGTGTAAATGGAGAAGAATACGAAACTAAGATATCCACAAGATTGGTAGAATTGGGGAAAATGAACCAACAAAAGTAGAAATTTTAGTAAAAAAAACACTAAATGGAGAAGTAGCAACATACACTAGAAATTTACACAGAAAATAGTAACACTAAATTTAAAGAAAGTAACTGTAGATGGAAAAGAAGCAACAATAAGTAGTGTATCAGAAGACACATATGAATATACTTTAGACAAAAAAGCAGACAAAATAACAATAGGGAGCAATAGCAGAAGAACTAACAACAAAGTAGGAATAAACACAAATGAACAAGAATTAGGAGCAACCTACAGAGAAATAAAAATGGAAGGAAGAACATTAACAGTAAATATACCAGTAACAGCAGAAGATGGAACAACAAAAAGTATATAAACTAATAATAAATGCACTTCAGACAATGTAAACTTATTAAATGTAAAGTCAATGGAAAAAGTAGCAAATGCAGTACCTGTAAACAAATATGAAGCACGAGTAAACAAAATGACACATCATTTGAACTATATGTAATACCAGAAGACGAAAAAGCAAAAGTCAAATAGAAAACAATATAGAAGTTACAGGAACAGCCAGTGCAACAATACCAAAAGACACAGAAGAAGTACAAGTAAAAATAAAAGTAACAACACAAGATGGAACAACACAAGAATACACACTAATAGTTACAAATCAATCAGATGATTGCAAACTAGCCATTTAAAAGTAGATGGAGAAACACTTGAAACAGATGCAGATGGAAAATATCATATAACAAAGAAATATTAACATCATCTGTAAATATAGACGCAATAGCAAATAATAGTTATGCAACAGTAAGTATAAATGGAACAACACCAACACAAGAAGAACAAAAAGCAAGTGTTACAACATCAGACTTAGAAAACACAATAACAATAACAATAAAAAGCAGAAGATGGAACAAGTAAAGATTACACATTAATAGTAGACAAACTACCAAATGAAACTGGAGCAACAATAACAATCAGCTATGAAGAAAATGGAGAAACAAAAGAAAAAAGTAATAGAATTAGACAGAAACAACAAAGGAACAATAAGAATAGGAAATCAAGAAAGTGTAAATCTAAAAGTAGTTGCAAGAGATGAATTAGCCCAAATCTCAATAGATGGAAGTATAGCAAAACCAAAAGAATCAACAAAAGAAATAATAACAACAGAAGAAACAACAAGTGTACCAATTACAAGTAACAGGACAAGATGGAACAATAGGAAACTATGAAATAACAATAATAAGAGCATCAAATAATGCAGAACTAAAATCAATAGATGTAAAAGGAATAGAAAATGGGGATATTCTAAAAACATCTGACAACACATATCTAGTAAAAGTACCAGACACAATGGAAAATGTTGATATAACAGCAATAGCAGAAAAGCAGCTATGCAACCGTAAAATAGCAGATGGAGACTATTCAGAAAACAATACACAAAATGCAACAATAACAATGAATGAAGAAACAAAAGAAATATAATAACTATAAAAGCAGAAAACGGAGAAACAAAAGAATATAAAGTAACAATACAAAAAGTAACAGACTTAGGATTAGAAAGTGTAAAAATAGATGACAATGAATGTACAATAAAAACGGAAGTTACAAATATTTATAGATAGAAATGTAACACAATCAGCACTAAAAGTAAAACCAAAAATCCAAAAGCATTAATATCAATAAAACAAGGAGTAGAAGGAACTTATGGAGAAGAAAAAACAGCAGAAGAACACATAGAACAAATACAAATAACAGGAGAAGAAACAACAGTAATAATCAAACAAAAGATCCAAATGACCCAACAAGAATAAAAGAATATTCTGTAACAATCAAATACAAATCAAATAATGCAGATTTAGAACTAATCAAGTTGATGGAAAAGACGCAATAGAAACAGAAGAAGGATATTATGCAGTAACAACAGAAACAGCAACAACAGCAAGAATATATGTAAAAGCAACAAACGAATATGCCAAAGTAATAATAGGAGACAATGAAGCTGAACAAGGAGCAAGCAGAAGAACAATAACACTAAGTCAAGAAAAGAAAACAATAATACAAATAACAATAAAATCACAAGACGAAAGTGTAACAAAAACATTCAATGTAATAATAGAAAAGAAAATCAGATGACACAAGTTGTAACATAAACATAAACAACGAAACAGCAGACAGAAATAGACACAACAACAAATACTTACACAAAATACATTGAAAGAAATAATACAAAAGCAACAATCAAGTAGCAACAAACAATGATGAAGCAACAATAGAAATGGCAGGAAGTACACAAACAAAAAACAATAACAACAACTGTAGACATAGCAAGTGAAATAACAGAAATAACAGCCACTGTAACAGCTGAAAATGGGGAAACAGCTGAATACCATATCAGAATTGTAAAAAATCAACAGACACAAGCATAAAAACAGTAAAAGTAGATAACAAAGTAATATCAGAAGTAGACGGAAAATATGTAGCAACAGTATATGATAAGGGAAAAGACACACAACAAGCACTAATAGAAGTAACAGCAAATGAATCACACGCAAAAAATACAAATCGGAGATGGAACAGAATGGCAACAAACTCCAGCAACATCAAGTGAAATATTTAAAGACGGAAACAGAAAAATAACATTAAATATCAATATACAAGCACAAGACTCACAAACAGAACAAATAACAAAAGTGCTAGAAATTAACTTGATATCAGATGATGTATCAATAAAAGTTGTAAAAGATGGAGAAAATGTTATAACAAACTATGACTCAACAACACACACATATAAAGAATACTTATCAAGAGACATAGAACAAGTAAGTCTAACAATAGAAGCAAATAACCAATACACAACAATAAAATCAGGAGAAACAACAGGAACACCAATCATGTCAATAAACAACATATCTGTAAAAGACCAAGAAGAAGTGTATATAACATTTGTAGCAACTGCAGAATCAGGAAGAACACAAGAATACACAATACAACTATTAAGAAAATCAAGTAATGCAGATGCACAGCATATCTATGTAGACGGACAAGAAATTACAGACAGATTTGAAGATAAAGATTCAGTACCAACATGCATAGTATCAATAGGAAAAACAAAAAGAAACAAGCACAATAAAAGTTGTTCCAGAAAATGAATTTGCAAGTATAAAAAATAGGAGACACAGAAACGGTAGTAGGAGAAAACTCACAAAAAGTAAAACTAGATTTATCAAGTGGAACAATAACAGTACCAATAGTAATAACAGCACAAGATGGAACAGTAACAAAACATATAATATAATGTTTGTACGTCTATCAAATGACACAAAAATACAATGGTTAAAGTAAATGGAAAACACTTAATAGAAAACGAAGACGGAAACTATGAAACAACTGTAAAATCATCAGAAAAAATAGCAAAAGTAAAAATAGTATTATCAAATATCTTAGCAAAAGTAACAATGGGAGGAGAAGAAAAACAAGGACAATTAGAAGAAAACGTAATCCTACCAAATGGAGATGTAGTAAAAACAATTACAGTAACAGCAATAGATGGAACAACAAGAACAAGTACACTAACAATTCACAAACCACAACATAATTTAGGCCTAGACAAAGTATATTTAGATGGAAGGTTAGCAACAAAGATAGATGATAACACATTTGAAATTGATGTTAAAAAAGGAACAACAAAAGCAAAAATACATGCAATAGCAAAGTGATACAGAAGAATATGTAAGCATAAAATGCCAGAACACAAAGTGAAAATACATATACAAACTGTACACTATCAGACAAAGAAATACCAATCAAATTAACAGCAATGTTTGATGAAGAAATAGACCAAGAAAAAGATTATGTTTTAAAAATCAAAGAAATAGAAGAACCAAACATATTAGAAGATTTGAAAGTAAAAATCAAAGTAGACAATGAGGAAGTAACACAAGGAGACGACGGAATCTACCTAGTAAAAGTAGACTATAGCCAAGACAACAGCTCATTATGGGCAGAAGTAACCTCAGAAACATCACAAGTAAAAATAAAGACAAAAATGGAGAAACATCATATAACACACCAACAAATCAAAAAAATATAAGTCTAAAAGAAAACATAACAGAAGTTACAGTAACAGTAAAAAACGGAGCAGGGGAAGAAAAAGAGTACACAGTAAGAATACAAAAAGACCACCTGCAATAACTGGAAAAGTAATAACACAAGCAACAGATCAAACAAAGCAAACAGCAACAATAAAGGTATACAAAACATCAGACACAAGAGATGAAAAAGATGCAGAAAATCCAAGAGAGATAATCCAAGAAATCGAGATAAATCCAGATGGAACATACAACTTAGACCTAAAAAAGAAGGAGAATATGATTTAGTAGTAACAAAAAACATCATATCTAGAATATAGATTAACAAATATAGTAGTAAAAGATGGGGAAACAATTACTATAGATGATATTTATATTTATGCAGGAGACCTTGACGAAAACGGAGAAATCGAAATCGAAGATTTAACAAGTATAATAGAGAACTATGGAACAATAACAGATGACAACAAAGCACAAAAAGGAAAATACGACTTAAACGAAGACGGCATAGTAAACAAACAAGACAGAAGCATCTTAAAAGCAAACTATGGAAAAACAAACACAAAGAACAATGGGTAAATCCAAATCCACCAGCACAAACAACAGCAAGCTCAAATGAAACATTAAACACAGCAATAAACTCAGCAGTATCAAATGTAGCATCACAAGCAAAAGCATTTACAGGGGCAAGCACAAACAATACAGCAACACAAACACAAAACTTTGTAAAAGCCATTAAAAAGTACATATACAATAACATCAGCATATGGAACAAGAGTACATCCAACAACAGGAGAAGTAAAGAAACATACAGGAATAGACCTAGCAGGAACACACCATGCAGAAGTAGTCTCAGTAGCAGATGGAGAAGTAACATATGCAGGAGTACAAAAAAGGATAATATACAGTTTCTATGCATACTTATCAAGAATAGACGTATAAAAAGGCCGAAAAAGTAAAAAATCCAAATAATAGGACTAGAGCTATTGACCCAAAAAAAACAGAAACCCAAATGTCGGATATGAAAGGAAACATATTATGAAAGATATAAAATTAAAATGGAGATGATAAAAATAGAAGGAATGCATTGTACAGGATGTTCAAACAGATTAGAGAAAGTATTAAATAATATAGAAGGAGTCAGAAAAAGCAACAAGTAAGCTTTGCAGAAAAAGAAGCAGTAATAACTTATGATAATGAGAAAGTATCAGAAAAAAAATAATAATTGAAATTGAAGAGGCAGGATTTAGGGCAGAAAAATAGTTATAATTTTGCCTGTGTTCAGTGGCAATGGAGTCATAGCCTTGAGAAAGGAATAAAATAAAATGAAAAAGTGTTATTAAAAATAGATGGAATGACATGTAGTGCATGTTCATCAGGATTAGAAAAATATCTGAATAAGCAAAAGGAATAAAAACAGCGTCAGTAAATTTAATAATGAATAATGCAAGTATAGAATATGATAAACAAAAATAAATTTAGAACAAGTAGAAAAATATATTGAAAAAGCAGGATTTGCCAGTTTGGGATATATAAATTAGAAAATGAAGAAAAAAAAAAAACAAAGGAAAAAATAAATTAATAGGAATAAGTATAGTATCAATATTAATATTATATATATCAATGGCACATATGGTAAAATTGCCAGTAATACCATATTATTTAGATATGATGCATAATCCAGTAAATTATGCAATAGCATTATTAATATTAACAACAATTGTATTAATAATGGGAAAAGATATATTAAAAAACGGATATAAAAATTTGGTTCATAAAACACCAAATATGGACACATTAGTAACAATAGGAGTAATAGCAAGTTTTATATACAGTATATATGGAACAATAAAAATAATAAAAGGACAAGTAAAGTATGTTGAAAACCTATATTATGAATCAGCAGCAATAGTAATATTTTTCATAAAAATAGGAAAATATGTAGAAAACAAAAATAAAGACAAAACAAAAGAAGCACTAAAACAATTAATGAGTATAACACCAAATCATGCAATAATAGAAAAAGAAGGGAAAAGAAGAAACAGTAACATTAGATGAAATACAAAAAGGTGACATAATAATCTGTAAGCCAGGAGAAAAAAATAGCAGTAGATGGAGAAGTAATAGAAGGAACAACACACATAAATGAATCATTTATAACAGGTGAGAAAGTGTACCAGTAAAAAGAGAAAAAGGGCTCAAAAGTAATTGCAGGAAGTATAAATTATGAAGGAACAATAAAATATAAAGCAGAAAAAATAGGAAAAGAATCAACAGTATCAGAAATAGTAAGACTAGTAGTAGAAGCAACAAACACAAAAGCACCAATAGCAAAATAGCAGACAAAATAAGTGGATATTTTGTACCAACAATAATAATAATCGCAATAATATCATTTATAATATGGTTAGCAATAAGCAAAAATTTAGCAACAGCAATAAATATATTTGTAACAATTTTAGTAGTAGCATGCCCATGTAGTTTAGGTTAGCAACACCACTGGCAATAGTAATTTCATCAGGAAAAGCAAGTAAAAAAGGAATATTAGTAAAAACAAGTGAAGCATTAGAAAATGCACACAAAATAAAAAACAATATGTTTTGATAAAACAGGAACACTAACAAAAGGTGAATTGACAATCTCAAAATATATAATTACAGCAATTTAAAAGAAAAAGAAATAATAAAAATAGTGGCAAGTATAGAAAATAAATCAGAACATCCAATAGCAAGAGCAATAGTAGAAAAAGCAAAAGAAGAAAATATAGAACTAAAACAAATAAATAATTTTGAAGCAATAGCAGGATATGGTGTAGTAGCAGAAATAAAAGAACAAGAAAGATCATACAAATATTTAATAGGAAACAAAAAATTAATGAAAGAAAATAATATAAAATACAAAAAGAAGATGATGAAACAGAATTAGTAACAGAAGGAAACAGCATATTATATGTAGCACAAGACAAAAAAATAATAGCATTAATAGGAGTAAAAGACTTAATAAAAGAAGAAAGCAAAGAAATAATAGAAAAATTGAAAAAAGAAAAATAGAAGTAATTATGCTAACAGGAGATAACGAAAAAAACAGCAAATGCTATAGCAAAGCAATTAGGGATAGAAAAAGTTGTAGCAAATGTATTACCAAATCAAAAGGCAGAAGAAATCAAGAAGCTAAAAGAACATGGCTTAGTCATGATGTGTGGAGATGGCATAAATGACAGTGTAAGTTTGGTAACAGCAGATATAGGAGTATCAATATCAAGTGGAACAGATATAGCAATGGATTCAGCAGAAGTAGTGCTAATGAATGACAATTTAGAAAAAATAGAGGAATTAATAGAAATAAGTAAGAAAAACAATAAGAAATATAAAACAAAATCTATTTTGGGCATTTTTCTATAATATATGTATGGTACCTATAGCATGTGGAATTTTAGCAGCCATTTGGAATAACAATGAATCAATGATAGCAGCATTTGCAATGACAATAAGTAGTTTAACGGTAGTTTTAAATGCACTAAGATTAAGGTAAAATAGAAAATTGAAAATAAAAAGGTTTGATTTAATAATATGCCAACAACAAAAATTAATAGTGCTTTAATAAAGGAGAAAATACAATATTGAATAAAAAATTAGATGCAAATGGTGTAATCCAAAAAATTCCAAATATATAAAATATCATGATAAAGAATGGTGCAAACCAAACTTTAATGAAAAATATTTATTTGAAATGCTTATCCTAGAATCATTTCAAGCAGGACTATCATGGGAATGTGTTTGAACAAAAGGGAAGATTTTAGAAAAGCATATGACAATTTTGAAATTGATAAAATATGCAAATATGATGATAAAAAAATCAAGAATTAATGCAAAACGAAAAAATAATAAGAAACAAATTAAAAATAAAAAGCCAGTATCAATAATGCAAAAATATTTAAAGAAATTCAAAAAGAATATGGAAAATTTAATAAATATTTAACAACATTCACTAAAGAAAAAAAATTATTTATGAAACAAATGAAACTACTAACAATTTGTCAGACAAGATATCAAAAGACTTACAAAAAAGAGGAATGAAATTTGTAGGAAGTACAATTATATATTCATATTTACAAACAATAGGAGCAATATATTCACATGACAAAGAATGTTTTATGTATAAGGAGGAAAAAAAGTGATAACAAAAATAGTCAAATTTAAAACAACAGATGGAATAATATTAGACGGAATATTACAAAAATGCGAAAAAACACAGATAAAATCTTAATTGAAGTACATGGAATGACAAGCAATTGTTTTAAAGAACGAGAAAAGATAATAGCAAATAAAGTTAAAGAATTAGACGTAGACACCTTTGTGTTTTAATAATAGAGGAAGTGAAATAATAAAATATTGTACAAAAGAAGATGGAGAAAAAATACTACAAGGAACAGCATATGAAGATGTAGAAGAAAGTTATAATGATATCTTAGGAGCAATAGAATTTGCAGTAGAATTAGGATATAACAAAATATATCTACAAGGACATAGCTTAGGGTCAACCAAAATAGTATACACATATAACAAGATGTTACAAGAAAATAATAAATACATGAAAAACATAAAGGCAGTAATATTATTATCATTAGTAGATATACCAGATATGCTAAACACATTTACGCCAAAAAGAATTTATAGAATTAGCAAATAAAAAAAAAAAATAAATTAGAAGAATTAATGCCAATGGAAAGCTCTATACATCCATTTTCAGTAAAAACATATTTACGATATATAAAATACTATAAGAATATTGATTTTGCAAAATATACAGATGAAAATTATGATTATGATGAACTAAACAATATCCAAATTCACTTATTTATGAGATGGGGAAATAACAAAGAGTTAATAAAACAAAATGCGAAAGATTTAACTAACAAATTAAAAAGCAAATTGCATAACAACAAGATTGACATTGACTATATAGATGAAGCAAATCACTCTTATAGTGGAAAAGAAGAAATTTTAGCTGAACAAATTTATGAATTTCTACGCAAAATTTTAATTGAAACAGAAGGATAATAAATTTATTGCACCATTTTCGATTAGAAATGGTGCAATTTTAAAAATTCTACATTTTTTAAAATTATAACAAAATATATGATATAACAAAAAAAAATTTAAGTAGTAAAAAGGTGATTAAGATGAAATATTTAAAAGATAATGTTTTTATAACTGCTCCTTCTGATTCAATTCAAAGTAAAGGAGATAAAATAAGATTAGAAAATGCGATTAAAAATTTTAATGATATGGGAATAACTGTAAAAACTTGGAACAACAGTTACATTAGAAAATAAATATACAGAAGATGAATATAAGTTGAAAGCTTCAGAATTAGTTGATGCATTATTAGACGATTCAATTGATACAATTATTTCAGCAAACGGTGGTGATACACAATTTCAAATCATTAAATATATTAATTTTGATATAATAAAAAAACATCCAAATAAAAAAAAAAATTTTCAGGGATTTTCAGATAATTCTATTTTAACATTTTTATTAGAAACAATGAGTAATTGGAATACCTTTTATGCACCTTGCTTTCCTACATTTGGTTATGAAAAATGGGATCAAACTATCAAAGACAATATTGAATTATTAAAGGGTCACATTATAGAGCAATATTCGCAAAAACTTTTGAAACTAAATCTTATAAAAAATAGAAGGAAAAGAACTGTGGGTTATAACCTTGATACTCTTTCTTCAGTAACAGAATTAACTGGATTAAATGATTTTACTGTAAGTGGAACACTACTTGGTGGATGTTTAGATATTTTACAAGATTTACCCAAGTCACAGTATGACAATATGCAAGAATATAACAAAAACATAAAAATATTATTTGGTTTATTGAAAATTGTGCAATGAATATTGAACAATTAACAAAATCTCTAGAAATAATGGAAAAAAAGTCATTGGTTTGATAACGTTTGTTGTTTTATGATTGGTAGAGGAAAATAACATTAAATGAAGAATTTTTGAAAGAACAAAATAAATTATTGTTGAATATATTATCAAAATATAATGTACCAATAATAGTAAATTGTGATTTTGGACATGTTAGACCATTTAATACTTTTATAACTGGCGCAACAGCAAAGGTCAAATACTTTAATAATAAATATACAATTAATTATGAGAATATAGAATAATCTATATTCTTTTTGTTGAGATAGGTCAATTGAAAAAGTAAATTCTATTTGGAAAAAACTAAACGAAAGCTACTGATTAAATGCTATTAAAAAGCAAAAAATTACGAAAATGTAGTGTTACAATTGATGTGAAACAAAAATATAGAAAAAAAGTGATTCAAGTAGTATAATTGAATTGTCAAAATAAAAATTATACGAAAGGACTTGAATCACTTATGAATAATATTATAACACAAAATCAAAAAATATAAAGAGATATTTACCACATGAAATAAAAACAAGAAAAAAAAAAAGTAAAATGTATAAAAATTGCAATGATATAGGATATGTATGTAGAAAATATCATATATCAAGGACATCATTATGGAGATGAAATAAAAAATATGATGGAAGCAAAGAGAGTTTAGAAGATAAGTCACATAGGCCATTAAGTAAGCATCCAAAAGAACATACAGAAACAGAAATAAAATGGATAAAAGATTTAATAAAAAAAGAAATCCACATATAACATTAAATGAAATATGGTATAAGTTAAAAATAAATAAAGGATATACAAGAAAACCAGCATCATTATATAGAGTACTAAGAAAAAAATAGGATATTATAATAATCCAGAAATAAAAGGAACATCAAAGAAACATAATCAAAAATATCATACACCAACAGAGATAGGAAAAAAATGGCAAATAGATGTAAAATATGTACCAAAAGAATGCAAAACAGAAGGAATACAGACAGATAATGGAGTAGAATTTACGTTTAATAGATCAGATGTAAAAAGAGAACATCAATGGATGCATTATTGAAAGAATTTGTTTCACATCATTGACATATATACAATACTAAATTTAAAAACTTTACATAAAATTGACTTTAAGAAAATAATATGATATAATGACAAAAGATGTACATACATCTTTAAAACCCTTTTCCAGGCAATTGCCTGTTTATTATAGCAACAAGAAGATTATACATATAGAAAAAAGGAGGATTGCATTATGAATGAATATGCAAGAGTGGAAAGGTTTAAGGCTGTATTGGGTGATTTGAAGCCCCCGGCGCAATTCAAGGTTGAGGATGTTGATACCATAGAAATAAAAAGGTATTGCACCACAGTATCTGAAGCTACCATCAGGGTATAAATACAATGCTCAAACCAAGACTATTACAAGTTGTCGAGGAAATGATTTCAAAGTCGTTGTACAACATTAACATCCACAAAACAGTTTAAACTGTAACTCACGAAAGTGGGGTTATTTTTTATATAAAATATTGATAAAATACTTCTTTTATGATAATATTTTATTAAACTATTATATTGATACAAAGGAGCTTAATAATGAGTTATATTAATGATGAAAAAAAAAGAAAAGTTAAAAGAACTATTAGGAAGTGAATTAGTAGATAAAGTATATGCTAATTTAGGAAATAGACTAATAGAAAATATGAGTATAGATAACGCAGAAAAAAAATCGTACAAGTTTTTAGAGAACAAGGATTAAGCTTAGAAATTATTGAAAAATGTTCTTCAATTTTAGTTTGGGGAAATGAAGATGAAATTAGAGAAGTTTTAAAAGTATTAGATGAAAAAGGGATTGGAAGAGATATTTTAAAACTAATGGTAAAATATTAGCTACGGGTAAGGCAGATGAAATACAAAAGATACTTAAATTATTAGAAGAAAAAAATTGGGTAAGAAATTTATTGTTGGTAATGGAAATATCTTGGCAAATGGTAAGGAAAATAACATAAGAAGAATATTTGAAATATTTGATCAATATAAAATCGATATAAAAATATTAAATAAAAATGGAGAAATATTAAGTAGAGGTATTCCTGATAATATTGAAGGAATTATTAAATTAGTAAAAGATGAATTAGGAATTGAATTTTTGGAAAAAAATGGTTCAATTTTGTCGAAAGGAAATAAAGAAACAATACAAAACATATTGAATGTTTTAGATGATGAAGGTATAGGAAGAGATATATTAAAGAAAAGTGGAAGTATTTTAATAAAAGGTAATCCAGACCAAATAAAATTGATTTTAGATACTTTAAAAAGAAGAAGGTATTGATAAATCGATTATATATTCTAATCCAGGAATTTTATCACAAAAGGATTTTAAAAACATAAAAGATATATTACAAATATTTTCAAATGAAGGAATTAGCAAGGAAATTTTAAAAACATCAGCTTTTCTTTTAGGCGAAGGAAACCCAAAAGATATTGAAGAAATAATACAAGTTTTGAAGGAAGAACAAATTGGATTAGATATTTTAAAAATAAATGGGTCTATATTATCTTCAAATGCTAAAAAAGATAAAAGATATTATAGCAACATTAGAAGAAACGCAAATTGGAAAAGATGTAATTAAAAATTATTGAACTATACTAGTCAATTCCACACCTAATAAAATAAAAAGAAATTGTTAGGATATTAAATGAAGAGGGTATTGACATAGAAATATTAAAAGAAAATGGTACAATTTTATCTTCTGGAAATCCAAATAAAATAAAGGACATAATTAAAGTATTAAAAGATGAAGGATTTGGAGTTGAAGTTAAAGACAAATGGTAACATTTTTGGCTGAAGGAGATGCAAAAATATAAAGAATATTTTACATATACTAGATAAAAAGTGGAATAGGTGAAAATACTGGATAAAAATGGAAATATTTTAGCTCAACGTAAAGCAGATAGAATAGAAGGAATATTGTCTGCACTTGATCAAGAAGCTATTAGTAGAGATATTTTTAAAAACAAATGGTGCTATTTTAGTAAAAGGTGAAGAAAAAATAAAATCCATGATATTTGTAGAGCTTTAGAAGAATGTGGAATTGATAAAAATATTATTAATGAAAATGGATTGCTTTTTGGTAACATCTGGAAAAAACATAAGAGCATTACATGATATTTTTAAAAAGATATAATATGATTTCAATTATTGATAAAAACCCTAGTGTATTGACTTCTATTGCAAAAAATACAGAGGATTTATTAAAATTATATATTGATAATGGTTTAAGAGATATATTAATGGAGAATCCTCATAGATTATACACATCATCATATGAGTTTACATTAGCAAGAATAAATTTTTAAAATCTCAAGGGTATCATTAAGCATTGCTAAAAAGATGGTACGCGTAAATTTAACCTGATTTATTTTCAACATCGGCTAATTTTCAAAAAAAAATACGGGATATCAGGAAGAGATTTAAAAATAAAATATGGAAGAACCTATAAAGCGCCTAAAAAGATTTAAAAGATTTACAAGAGAATACCAAAGAGGTTAAAATGAGTGAAGTTGAAGAAGAAGGTGCAAACATTTTAAGAAAAAGAGCTAAAGGCAAAGGAGGACAAAGTCTATAATGGATTATTTATTAGAATATATCGAAGATTTTGAATTAGATTATTTAAAAGAACAGTATGTTGAAGAAATATTAGATTTATTAGTACTTTATAAGGAAAATGTTAAATTTAGTATTGAAAAATTAAAAAAAGAAAATGAAGATGCAGATATTTATCTTGAATTATCTGAAAATATTAATAAATTTATAAGAGGAGAATAATGATGGATGAATCTACCAAAGAAGCATATGCTGAAGTATTTGAAATTTTAAAATATATGGATAGAAATATTGTTATGAAAATACCATTAGATATAATTGAATTGTTTAGCCAAAATAAAATGACAATTATAAAAGTAAAATAGATCATAACGATATTTTTAATAAAAATAATATTAGCAAAAAAGCTTTAAATATATTGGCATGGTTAAATATAAATTATTTTTCTTCAATAGAAGAAAAACAAAATTTAATACAACTATATCGAGAAAATGATTATATAGAAGAACAAAAGAAAAAAGAGCTTTATAATTCAGAAAACATATTTAAGGTCAAAGAAAATATTGTTGAAAATTATGAAAAAGGTACTATCACAGAAGAAACAGCAATAGTTGAATATAAAGAAAAGAATTTCTTGCAAAAAAATATTTGATAAAATTAAACATTTATTTAAGAAAAATTAGAAAATACGGAATGAGCAATAAAAGTTCATTCCGTATTTTAGGTTTTGGGCTTATGAAAAGCCCGTGTTATACACGGGGTTCTAAAAAGCTTCTAGCTATGAGTAGAAAAAATCCTCCTTTTGATATAATAAATGTGGTAGCCAACCACAAACAAAATCGAAAAGGAGGATTTGTCATGAAAGACAATAATAGTTTAGCACACAGCACATGGAATTGCAAATATCATTTAGTATTTGCACCAAAATACAGAAGAATGCAAATATACGGACAGATAAGAAAAGATATAGGAGTAATATTAAGGAGATTATGCGAACAAAAAGGAATAGAAATAATAGAAGCAGAACTATGCCCAGACCACATACATATGCTTGTAAGTATACCACCTAAATATAGTGTATCAAGTATAATGGGATATTTGAAAGGAAAAAAGTAGTTTGATGATATTTGATAGACATGCTAATTTAAAGTACAGATATGGAAATAGACATTTTTGGTGTAGAGGATATTATGTAGATACAGTAGGAAAAAATAAAAAAAGCAATAGAAGAATACATAAGAAAACAATTACAAGAAGATATAGAGACAGATCAAATAAGTATAAAAGAATATGTGAATCCGTTTGAAAAAGAACAAAAGGAAAAAAGAAAGAAAAATAAAAAAAATTAGGACCACTTAAGTGGTAGTCTGAGAAAAAGAAATGCGGTTGGCAACCCATTCAGTAGGGCTTAAGCCCAGAAAAGCCAGAAGAAAAGCCTTCTAGGCTAAGAACAAACCACGTGTTTTACACGTGGTTATGATTAGTTTCATCTTTCATCGTATTTTTAAAATATTCTATAAAGTTTTCTTCTGTAATTCCGAAAGCT